>Ga0190360_1002000_pt1 | contig 10199 bp, 13 predicted proteins | sample 48721834_MG_FD_161271 | JGI IMG/M metagenome (GOLD analysis project Ga0190360, IMG submission 161271) | Hydrothermal vent microbial mat bacterial communities from Southern Trench, Guaymas Basin, Mexico - 4872-18-3-4_MG | ecosystem: Environmental > Aquatic > Marine > Hydrothermal vents >... | reverse complement strand
TCTTTATGTAATTCTATACATAAGTCCTTTATCTTAAGGTGATTTATTCCATCTAAATCAACATCTGGTCTATTTACCCATATCGGAACTTTCCTGAGCTCCTCTAGTTTTGCACCAGCATAATGGCCAGCACCTCCACCTTCTCCGAGATCCTCCCCATGATCAGCAAATACAATTATAGTCTCCAATCCACTAGTCATATTATGAAATGCTCTTAATCTAGTTATAAAATCATCTATTCCTATTTTATACCAAGCATGATTTTGCTCTATTGTCTGTCTTTGCATTAGTCTATCACAATTTACTACGCAGGGAAGCTCTTTAGGACCATAACAATCTATACCCCAAGGTCCATGAGTTAGCCAGGAATGATAAAATATTAAATCCCACCAATCTTCGGTTACCATAGACCATTTTCTGCCAACATACTCGAGGACATCATCATCATTGTTACTAACAGCATTCCATTTTATCGGTGGCAGAAATTTAAATTGATTACGTCTAGATGGAGGTAGCCACTTGGGTCCATTTCCTATCAATCTGGAGATAGTTATCCAGCTATCAAAATGATCAAAAATAGTATTTTTACATTTATCCTCTGGTAGTGATGCTGTGAATGCATTTATCATATTACTTCCAATTAATCCTAATTCTTTAGGTTTATGACCAGTAAATACAGAAGCTAAAACAGGTGCAGTAAATGTTTCAACAGCTTCAAAGCTGCTCCAACTTTCTTCCGGAAAAATCCCCTTCAGATATTTTATTGCAAAATCATATCTTAAACTGTCAGCTAGTATCAGTATCATATATATATATCCTCAATTTACCTCTATTCCTATCCATCTCTTCTTTGGTTTCATTTTTACTAAATCAATAATTTATCTGTTCTTTTATATTCACATATAACCAAGAGCTCTTAATCTTCTCATTATATTTTCTTTATCCTGGGCTCTTCCTGCTCTTTCGCCTATTCCCTTAAATGATTTGATTTCCTCTATAATTTTATCTATGGTATCTGAATCAGATTCTATCGGAGTTGTACAAGGCTTGCACCCTATACTCCTATAGCGATAAAAATTCTTCGCAAAGTATAGTGGGTTAACTGGAATATTTTCTCTCTTTATATACTCCCAAACATCTACTTCTATCCAGTCAAGCATTGGATGTATTCTATAATGGTCAACGCTACCATCTGTGAAATCAGCTGCAAATAAAGACCATCCAGAGAATTCAGCATCTTGAAGATATTTAAATGGAGAATCTCCTTCCTCATCTGCAGTTTTGGGTCTGATTATTTCCCACTTTCCATTTTTTCTTGGTGAGAAAAACCTCTCTATACCTCTTTCTGCAAGCTCATCTCTTCTGATTGCAGCCATAATACCATCGAATTTGTATTCTTCTATGACCTTCTTTAGTGCATTTGTTTTTCTTTCCATGCAACATTCAAATTTATCTCTCTCTGGAGATGTTCTCTTCCATGCTTCTTCATTTTTCGCTATAATTAAATCAAGGTCATAGCACTTTTTAATATAATCTCTAAATTCATAAATTTCTGGTAACTTTAATCCTGTATCTATATGTATTACTTTAAATGGATTCTTATCCATAGGAAAAGATTTACTAATTAAATGTAGTAAAGTTATAGAATCTTTACCAAATGAGCAAAGAACTCCTACATTTTTAAACTGTGCATATGCCTCTCTGATTATAAATATAGAATTTTCTTCCAATTCATCTAACATTACATTTCCTCCATATTATCTTAAATATCATACTATTTCCTCCAAAATTCTTTTCTTTGATATTTCACAATATTCTGAATTGATTTCTATGCCAATCCATCTTCTGTTTAATTTTTTAGCCATTTTTAATGTAGTTCCACTACCGCATAACGGATCTAGTATTATATCATTCTTATTACTCCATGAGACGATATGATCATATGCTAATTGTTCAGGGAATGTAGCGGGATGCTTATATGCTATTTTATCTTTTTGACCAAATCCACATCCAACATTATATTTCCATATATTATATCTCATGCCGTAACTATTAATAATTCGCTTTTTAATTTCCTTTAGACTACCATTCTTTGCTCTTATTGTATTTCTTCCCCAACAAGATTCTCCAGCCCATTTATTCTTTCTGTCTCTTATCGGGTTAAAAGTTTTGGGTTTACCCTTAGCAAAAATAAACATATATTCGAATATTTGGTGATAACGATTGGAAGATGGATTAGAAAAATTATGTTTCTGATAAATCATAGTATCATGTAATTTAAATCCGCATTTATCTTTAAAATACAGAGCATGTCTAAGTGAGGTTCCAGTCTCGCTTCCGTTAATGCTAGCATCTCCTACAACCCAAACCACTACTCCTCCTTTTTTCATAATCCTATATAACTCTTTTGCTACTTTCTTAAATTTATCGAAGTCCCATATATCTCTTAATTCTTTTTCATTTTTAGCGGAGTAGTATCGAAGATTATCATAGGGGGGGAGATGTGACTACTAAATCTACACTCTCTCTAGATAATAGTTTTAATTGCTCAAAAATATCAGCATTGTATAATATCCCATTACCTGTTTCGAAATATCTGTTTTCTTTCGGGAATTTATCCTTCCAATGGTTTTTGGATTGAATAGTTTCATTAATTTTCATCTACTCCCTCCCTAACTTACAGATTCTTGCAAACCAATAATGATAGTTAAGATATAAACCAGTGTTTATTATATTCCACATAATCGAAGTACCTACTGCCCATTTCCATTCCCATACTCCTGTGGTAAATCCATAAAATGCATAGAAGAATAGCGATTGAATAATGATAATGTGAAGTCTATAGAGAATGGCACCCAAAACTAATCTATCTATGTAAATTTTTCGAAGTTTCATCTGATTATATGTTATATTACATCATCGCTAACCAAGGAGTCCAGTTCTCTGGGAATTTATAAACTCTATCATTCTGTGGTTCTACTATCCATACTTCTCTGTTCTTATCTATAAAGATATTAAGTGCATGTCCTCCTCCATTGGGCAATCCTACCCATAGTATCCCGAATGGAAGTGCAGCCCAATTTGGGATGGATAAATTCCCCATCAGTCTATATGAAAAATTATCACAATCAAAATACTCACTTTGATATGTATAAAGGTCTGTCTCATCACTATTCAGAAATCTCCTTAGCTCTGATTTTGTTGTAGTTTTATAATTAAAATCTGATAGATAAATTCTACAAGACTCCCCAAGTTCGGCTCTCAAGATAGTTAAAATTTCTGATGCGTCAATTGGATCGAGAATTTTTGGTGGCTTTACTTTCGATTCTGGTTCACCACATATTAATTTTTTTATCCATCGGATGCACATTTCTTCAATTATCCTCCGCATTCTATTAAATTTGTTAGATGACTGAAATCATAACTTAGTAAAGACGTCACTAAATCATCTTCTAAATTTAACATAAATTTTCCATCCACTTCATTTAAAATTCTGTATCTACTAAACTTACGTACTATATTTTCAGCTTCGCTTAATTTAATATTTAACTTATTACTAATCTCTTCTATAGTGTGGGAATATCTTGGATAATCCATAAAGAAATCCAATATCTTAACTTCTGTACTGTCTCCAAATATGGTGCTTAGCATGATTATTCAATTTCTTCAGTATAACCACAATTCGAACATTTCCAAATGCTATCTTCTCTACGAAGTGAGAATTTTCCACAGGATGGACATTTTCTAACTATTATGTTTTTGTAGCTATACATCATTTCTCACTATGGATTCTACTATTATATTCTTTGAGCCACAATGTGGACAGCTTGGTAAATTGTTGGTATCGAGATCTTCTAATTCTATTAAGTGATAAGATGGTAATAAACAATTAATGCATCTGCACTCTATTTTTATCATTATATACTACCTACTCAAGACATCATCCACTAACTTTTTCCACTGTTCCCCTATAACTGTCCAGGAATGATTTTTCTTACACCATTCCGCAGCGTTTCTTCCATGTTCCTCTAATAGATCTCTATTATAATAATATTTATTCATAATTTTAGCTAGATCATCTATATCTACAAGAGCTCTTCTAACTGCAGCAACATCTAATTTTTCCCAATGAAGATCCTTTACCTTTACTAAAGAGCCTCTTGGAGAGGGCTTTCCTTCTATTAATAGCTCCCTACTTGTGGTATAATCCGATCCGAGGGTTGGAACTCCGCATGCACCAGCTTCTATAAAAGGTAGGCCGAACCCCTCGCCTCCACTATGCATCAGGTTTAAATCCCACATATTATATGTCATAGCCACTTCCTCTCTACTCATGCCGACGGGTCTTGGTGATATCATCTTATTGAGTACTCCATAAAGATTAGCAAAATATTGTATGGGCCAACCGAAAGGATCATTCCAATCCATTTGATAATGAAGCAATACATCCTTTTTATCTTTTGCAAATTTAGCAAATGCCATTATTCCTCTCACCGGTTGCTTTCTTGGTTGATTTCGATTGATATTACCTATTACAAATTTATCTTCAAGTTCAGGCGGTTTTTTCATCGGTTTAAATTTAGCAGTATCAACTCCATGCCATATTCTGGGTGCATCTATATTGAAATAATCTTTAAATATTTTTCGACCATACTCAGACATAGCTACAACTTGATCAGCCATTCTATATATATTTCCCCATTCCATCATTGGAGGATCACCATCATGAGGGGAGTAGGCTATCCATTTAGTATCCCTAGGATATTTTTCTCTATATTTCTGTAAAGCTCCTTCTAGTTCCATCCTTAGAGCTTCTTCAGATATGAATTTCTTAGCTGGAAGATCAATAACTTGTAGATTTATATTTGGTGGACACATGGTGTATGGAATATGTTGAATCATTTGTATATCATTCACAGTAATTAGTATCTCAGGTTCTAGAGCATCTAATAATCTTGGTAAACTTCTCTCTCCGAAATCCCACTTCTTATTAGTTCTCGGTAGGTTGGCATGTTGATATACATCTCTCGTAGAGTCTTCTATATTAATTTTTACTTTTGAATCCTGAAAGGATTGTAATCCTAGGGTGTGGACTTCATATTTCTCAGCAAGTGACCAAGCTATTCCAGCTAAATCATTAGCGAATCCGGTAGGACCCTCAAGACTATCTCCAACCAATAAAATTTTTTCCTGACCCATGTTTATTCTCCTAAGATCTCTTTGAAATAATCAACATACTCATGAATTAAATTCTCCCAAGAATATGGGGTCGGGTCGGGTACATTGTTTAAGTCTCCCTCTCGCAAGAGTTTAAGAACATCCTCAGCAAAATCTTTTTGATCTTGTCTTCCTACTTCTACTCCTTCTATACTAGCAGCAGAGGCATAATGAGGAGCATCTTTCACAATCACTTTTCTTCTGGATCCTATCATATCCATTGCTACACCAGAGCTTCCACCCGGTGTCGTAGAAACATTCCAAGTAAACAGAAGATCACATGCTTGCATTTTCTCGTTTAGCGTCTCTTCGGATACAAAATCTGTATCCATTCTAAAATTATTTTCTTTACCTAGCTTTTTCACAGTATTACGTATTGATTCTTCAAATCCAAAGTCTCCACCTTTCCAATATGAAGTTATACAATAAAGAAATTCATCTTCATTTAGATTCTTCAAAATGTGTTTGACCATATTTGGGAGATCCTTTCCGGTACCTGCTATGAAGCCAGCCGTTCCAATTATCTTTTTGTCAAGTGGTAAATCATATTTCTTTCGCATATTTTCTTTTCCCTTCTCCTTAAATACCATAGCTGGATGAGTAATTATTCTATAATTCCAAGGATCACCGAGTATTTGAGTTTTAGAATGAAACACTATTCCATCTAACATATGATAAAATGATGGAAGCTGACCTATATGATGGGCAGTCACTACTATTGGTTGGTGATATCTTTGGATAAGAACATTTAATAGCTGTGGTGACATCAAACCAGGTTCATATTGAAGACTTATAATATTTGGATTATTTCTAGCTCTCTCAGCGAAGAGATAAGCCTTTACATCTTTAACATCATTCAGATACTTTTCTAATCGCTTTGAATAAGTAAATATACCACATCTTTGCCCTAAAGAGCTACACTGAATAGCTATCTTGAGTGTCATATTAATCTAATTATTAATCACTTAGATGCACTCATTTCTTTTAACTTATTATAGCATCTCATACATATAGGAAATCCCTCAGTGGATATTTTCGATTGTTCATATTTCGTTTTAAGACCTTTTAATTTTATTAATTCCCTTTTCGGGAAATATCTAGAAGTAGTCCAGACGTAAAATATAGTCCTCTCTCCACAAATATAACAATCTCTTGCCATTATAATTACCTTTCATTTTTTCTAAAAATTATTCTTACCGATGGAAAACCCAATTCCTCCATCTTTTTGATGGAATACACTATCCTATCTTCATAAGTATTTCCATGTGGAGCTACTCTTCTTATCTTCCCATTTTCGTCTCTATATACCATATAAGGAATTCTGGAGGAAGTTACAAATATTTTCGGTTGATATTCTTCACAAATAATTTTAGCAAATCCCTCCCGTTCTCTCTCATAAACAAGACATAGATAAGGAACTCCTGGCTCAATTTCTTCGAGTTTCTCAGATCTATCAGGAAATAATATCTTTCCATTCGGGAGTTTAGATACTAATTTTTTAGTTCCATCTTCCTGCACCTTCCAACCGAATGTTACACACATTATATCTTTGAAGAGAAGATCTTGTTTTTCGATAATTTGCTTCTCTAACTTTTCGGCTCTATCTCCAGTTACTCTGTTCCGTTTTTTAGCATCATCTATTGACATAACTCCACTTACACCAACTTTTTCACTATCTATTATTTCAGAGTCCATAATTTACCTCCTATCATAATTTAATATCCTTCATAATTTTTTCTTCTAATTCTTTAGGTGTCATATTAAACAATCCATGAATCTTACCCCAAAAGTTTGATCTTAAATAGTACTCAAAATCTATCTTATAATTATTCGGTAATCCTTCCTCTATATCAAAAGCTATATCAACCCTTTTCCTTCTTATTTTTCTTTTCCCCTCTATTTCATCTGTTAGGATTGGAATGACCATAAATTTATCACCCACACTTATCTTTAATCCAAATTCTTTTTGAGCTCTTAATAGGGCTTTGATATGTGATGGAAGTCCACCATATGTTCCATCCTTTAATCGCCTTCCATATTGTTCTATAGGTTTTCTTAATGGTCTTATTAAACCGAGTTTAGTGGATGATGAATATTTAAGATTTTCTATTCTTTTCTTAAGCCAATTTAAAATTGTCTCATCACCTATACCCTTCATCTTTTGTTTTATAATTTCTATCTCTATGTTACTTAATTCTTCTGGAACTTCAGATCTCATAAAATTACATCCTGTAACTTCCCAATGGTCTGAATCATCGATATCTATTCCTTCCGGTATCAAAACATTCCTAGCCTTAGAGTGAATATATCCAATTGGATAGTATCCTTTGAATTCAAGTGAGGGAGTATAGGCATCTTTCATAGTATAGTCCTTAATAATGTCATTAAGATATCCTCCTAATCCATCTTTGAATTCTTTGCTGCAATTTACATATATTGAATCTGTGTGTGAGTATATCCATTTAATTCCAATCACTTCACATGCATCTTTAATAACTTCCAGAAGATCTCTAACTACGGAAGTTATCGCATCAGCTACTTCATAATCTCTCATTCTTGAATTCGCCCATCCGAAAATTCCATGCGAAAATGCAGCAGATTGAGTTTTTAGAGCGAAATCAATAGATTTTAATCTATGCCATTCAGTTGAGTATTTCTTAGTGGAACTTAATTTCTCTTTAACTTTCTGTCTTTCCTCCATAATAGATTTTAATGTCTCTATGAATATACTTTTCTTATCATTAAATCTCACACCATTTGGAGCAATGAATTTTCCGTTTTCATCTTTTGTTTCTATAGAAATATTTTTGGATATTACTGCTGATGGATATGCATGTTTAAGGTCAAAAGCAATCACTCCATTATATATACCTGGAATTGCATCTGGATCGGCAGCCTTATAAGCAAAGTTGTCTTCTTTCTGACTAAAATCTCTAGAAGGTAAAACTATCCCTGCTTTGTGGTAGGCTCTTAATAAAGCTAGGTCATTAACTACTGCTGTAATAATTACATCCTCTAATCTTGATTGTAAAGACCAAGCTAATATAACATGGGCGTCTATCCCACCTAAAGCATTGTCTATTATTTCTGGAATGATGGTATCCAGAACATTATAATTTAATAATTCTTCCTCAGAGAGGTCCCTAATATGTTTTGATCCTATATGCATCTTGTCTATCCCAGCAATATGCATACCAGTATTACCAAGTGTCCATTTTCCTTTAATCTCTTGACCATACATTTTCTTTGATATTGTTAGAAGATCCATGACTGAGATATGATGCTCAATATTTGGATCAAATGATCTTTCTCCTAAGATTATAACACCATCTTTATTATCTAAATAGTTTAATTCAATTAGCTTATCAATTACTCTTTCAGTTTCATCTCTGTTATTAATCACTGGTCTGCCATCCATAAGTTTGGAGATATATTCTGTTCTAGAGTATTCGTATCCTAGCCTAGCATAGTTTAAACATCTGTTTACCTTTTCGAGAGCACTAGTCAAATGATCTATATCAAATCTAATGTTCCATCCAGTAACTATATCATATTTCTGTAAATATTCATAGATTTCAATAGCTAATTCACTCGGGTATAAATCATCATATTTACTAGCAAATAAAATATCCTTTTGATTATTTATGGCGTATGATATTATTTCATCAGATATTGGATGGTTTGTTTCTATGTCTAATATCATAACTTTTGGTTGGATTACATTAATAGGTTTGAAGTAGTCATATGTATCTATTAAAAATCTTCTGACAAAGAGGATATCTGCTTCGTAAGGAGTATCATAACCCTTTCGTCTCCTCTCTTCTCTAAATCTTTTTACAGCTCCAGGATCGAGTCTTCTAAATATAATCTTCTCGACTCTATCTTCGGTATAGGTTCTGTATTCACCATCTTTTGACTTTATATAACAGTATGGATAATATCCTTCTATTTTTAATTTGAATTTTCCAGATTCGCTTCCCCTTCCTATAAGGTATATTTTAGGACTTTCATATCCTTTTTTAAATTCATAATATCCTCCGTATATCTGTAGAGAGTGATTCAAGATATCTCTGATTATGGTTGGATTTATCATGTCATTATATGCGAATTCATCATCGTTTATATACACTAATGAATCTCTATCGAATTCTGATTTCATAATTTCTGGAAGAGGATAAAGTTTCATATTTTATCAGCCACTAATATGTCTTCAATTTCTCTTTTTGTTAAATCTTTCGGTGATTTAAATTTGCTTATTTTCTCATAGTCTTCTATAGGTAAAGTAATCACTTTTCCATATTTAATTCTTATAGTAACATATCTCGAGTATTCTTCAGCAACACCCTCAATATTCCATACTGTAGAATTATCACTGGATAGACTTGTAATTACTGGATTTTTAAGAATTCCACCAGATGTTCGTATCTCTTTTAAGTTTGCTCCTAATAAATCTTGAATTTCAGATGAGTTAAAATTTCTAATTATTCCAGTAAATCTAACTAATGTTCTGAGATTGGGTATTGGAATATTACTCCCAGCAAGGGTATAATAATTTATCATTTCTCTCTCTATTGTCACTGAAGTTATTTCAATATCATTGATACATTTTTTGGTCATCTGGAGAGTCCTCCACTTCTTTTTTGGATTTCACAGCATTTTTAATGTTTGAAACTAAAGTGTTGACATCAGATACAGACAGCTCATCCATAATAGATTTTTCTGATAGTCCTTTAATAATTTGTGCTGATTTCCAGATTATCTCCACTTGATTAAGATACCAAGCGAGACAGATAGTAAAACCAATTGTCATAATCAGAAATTCAAATAATCCTAATTCAAGTTCATATAATATCACTGCTATACTCAGATACACTGGAATTGAATATAATGAGAGTCTAATCAATGAAGTCATCTTCATCAGGCCAAATATCTTCTTCTAGTATAACTGCAGAGGAAAAATTATTCATACATTCCTCACAAAG
>Ga0190360_1001994_pt1 | contig 10213 bp, 7 predicted proteins | sample 48721834_MG_FD_161271 | JGI IMG/M metagenome (GOLD analysis project Ga0190360, IMG submission 161271) | Hydrothermal vent microbial mat bacterial communities from Southern Trench, Guaymas Basin, Mexico - 4872-18-3-4_MG | ecosystem: Environmental > Aquatic > Marine > Hydrothermal vents > Microbial... | reverse complement strand
TTGGTGATAAAGAAAGTAAAAACAAAAAATTCATCCCACGGTTCAGAGATAAAACAATTGGTGATGAAAACCGTGAATACAGTCTTGATGAGTTGTATGATCTAATCAGCAAAAGTACAGCTGATTATCCACAGCATAGAATTCCATTGTCTGTTTATTTATCTAAAAGACCAAAGTTCAAATAAATGTTTAAATACTCCTTTTGTATGGGGAGGAGTCTATATGATAGAAAGAAAAGACATCCAGAAATTAGTAGAATCATATGACAAAAACGATATAACCATTGGTGTTTTAGGAGGGCATTCTGCTCTTGATGTCTGTCGCGGAGCAAAAAAACATGGTTTTAGAACTATTGCTGTTTGTCAAAAAGGACGAGAAAAAACGTATACTAAATATTATAAAACCCGTGATGGAAAAGGATGTATTGATGAAACTATCGTTCTCGACAAGTTTGCTGATATCACAAAACCAGAAGTTCAAGAAAAACTGAGAGAGAAAAACACGATTTTTATTCATAACCGGTATTTCTGGGTTTATTTTGATTTCAAAGACATTGAAAACAATTTCATGATACCAATTTTTGGCACACGGGGTATGCTCAAATTAGAGGAGAGAGATGTTCCAAAAAATCAATATTATTTGCTGGAAAAAGCAGGTATACGGTACCCAAGAATTTTCAAATCACCAAAAGATATCGACCGACTTGTTATTGTTAAGGTAAATGAAGCAATACGGGGATATGAAAGAGCATTTTTCTATGCAGTAAGTTTTGATGATTACAAGAAAAAATCCGAAGAAATGCTCAAGAAAAAGATGATTACAAAAGATGCTCTCAAAAATGCTGTTATTGAGGAATACATTGTTGGCGCTCAGATTAATTTCAACTATTTCTACTCAGTTATTGATGATGAACTTGAGATCATGGGCACTGATACCCGCCGTCAAACAAACTTGGATGGTTTAATTAGATTACCTGCAAATGAACAACTTGAAGTATTGAAATATCTTAAACCTAAACTCATTGAAACAGGGCATATAGCTGCTACTACAAAAGAATCAATTATTGAGAGAATCTTTGATCTGGGAGAGAAATTTGTAAAAACCACCCAGAAGGAATACCCACCTGGTATTATCGGTCCCTTCGCTTTGCAGGGTGCAGTAGCAGCTGATAAAGGAAAAGAAGAAATGGTAGTTTTTGATGTGTCAATGAGGATACCTGGTAGTCCACTTACTCGTTTTACACCTCATTCAGGGTATCTATATGGTGAATCGATAAGCTATGGTGAAAGAATAGCTATGGAGATAAAAAAAGCGATTAGTAAAAACAGATTAAGAGATATTGTTACTTAATTTTTTTACTATTTTCTTTCTATATATAATTCTTAATATTCAAACAAAATCTATAAATAAAACCTTTTAATATGTAATAAACAGAATAATATTCTTTATTTGGGGGATTTCAATGAAAATTAATAAAATGATTTTATGTTTATTTTTTTCTTTTTTGTTGATATTGCCGTTTTCTTCAGCAAATCTGGTTATAACTCAGAATTCAGAAAATGATTTAGTAAAATCAGATAATAGTAACGCTAAGTGGACTGTGATGCTTTATTGTGCCTTTGATAACCATCGGGATGCAGAAAAAAATCATGATTTTAAAATAATGGCTAACATCGGATCAACATCAGATTTTAAACTTGTAACATTATTTGATGGAGAGACAAGAGGGGATACTTTATTTGCTTATATAGAAAAAGATAATATCATTCCACTTGCATGGTATGAATCAGAATCAAACATGGGGGATCCTCAAACCCTACAACGATTCATACAGTTATCTATGCATCATTTTCCAGCTGATCACTATGCACTTTTTATTATGAGTGCATATGGTAGTGGGTGGCAGGGTTTAGGATGTGATAAAAATGGTGTTAAATCTACTAAAGAACTTACTCTCCTAAACATGAAAGACTATAAAACAGTCTTAGAAAATATTATAAATAATAGCAATAAAATCGATGTCATAGGTTTCGATATATGTGTGACTGCTAGTGTAGAAGCAGCTTATCAGATGGCACCCTATATTACATATATGATCGGAACAGAAGAACACGGTTTCGGTGGAGAAAATGAAATATCAGATGAAGGATATTTACTCGGATGGAATTACACTAATTTTCTAACAAGATTAAAAAATAACCCCGATATGACACCTGAGGATTTTTCAAAATATGTCACAAACTGTTACCAACCTGGAACCTATACTTACAAAATCTTTGGAAAAATCAAAGCACCTAAATGGTATCCAATAACAAGATTTTACACAACAATATCAACAGTTAACTTAAGTAAAATCGATGTACTCAAAAATTCAATCAAAGACTTAGCTTATAATCTAACAGATAATCTAAAAGATTGTAGAAATGATATCAGAAAAGCGCGCTCCAAAGTCCGAGAATATGGAAAACTTTACCGCAGGTTCTGGTGGTTACCACCAGCGGTGTATTACTTACAACTTGATCCACTGGGATATGACTGCTTTATTGATATATATGATTTCGCTGAAAAACTAAAACATGAAACGGGGGACTCTAAAATAAAAACATCATGTGATAAAGTTATGCAGGCTGTTAATGACACGGTTATCGCTAATAAAGCATTAAATACAGATCCTTCACATGGTTTGTTTGTATATTTCCCGCAGCTTAGATGTCAATATGATGTAAGTATATGGCGTGTAATTGGGATAAAAAACTTTAAAAAAATCCCTGTCCCATATGAAGATTTAGATTTTTCACAGGGTACGCAATGGGATGAATTTCTAAAAGGATATCTTTATATTTAATTAGAATGTAATATTGATAATTCTTTTTTCTGTGATTATTATATCAACTGGTATATCATTTTGCCCTGTTGTAATTTTTTCAACTATTTGACATTCAAAAGCAAGACCAATTGTTTTCACATTTGATTTTTGTAAAAGTTTATCATAATATCCTTTTCCATGTCCTAATCGGTTGCCCTTCTCATCAAAACCGACACCTGGAACAATAATCAAATCTAATTCACTAGGTGAAATCTTAATTATTTTCTTTGGTTCTAAGATTCCATAACTTCCTTTTTCTAAATCATGCCAGTTCTCAAGTTTTGAAAGAATCAATATCTCATTTTTTGTATCTGATACTGGTACAACGATGTTTTTTCCACTATGTAAACATCTCTTGATCATATCATGGGTGTAAACTTCGTTATCATATGAAACATAAAACAAGATCGTAGATGCAGTTTTAAATTCTTTAAGAGAAAAAAGTTTTTCTTCTATTTTTTTGCTTTTTTCTAAAACATCATTTTGAGAAAGTTTTTTCCTAACATCTATCAATCTTCTCCTTAGAGTATTTTTCATATTAAAACTTAGAATTTAATACGCATTTATAAAATAAGATACTATTTTTTCTTTGCTTTTATCTCCTTTGCAGGAACTCCACCATAAATTTTGTCTTTTTTCAAAACTTGACCTTTAGCAACGACTGCTCCTGCTGCGATTGATACATCATCCTCAATTACTGCACCAGGCATGATAATAGCTCCAGCACCAATAACAACATTGTTACCAACTTTCACTTTATCCATTATGATTGTTCCTTTTTCATAGTTGTGGATATGCCCATATATTATAGCATATTCTCCCATGGTTACGTTATCACCAAACTCGGTTAAACATGGGTCCTTAATCACACCACCAACCAGAGTATTCTCCCCTATTTTCATACCAAGAAGACGGTAATATGTGTTTCTCAGACCACCCATTGGGATTATTTCTAGTATTTTACGGAGAGGGGTGTATAACGAGCATAAAACGATCCAGCGGAATGCTGTTTTGTCTTTAAATGAATATTCATAGGTCCCTGGTTTATATTTTATGTTAAAAACATGTACGATTAATCCTGTAAAGATTAGCTGGTAGAATAATATGATAAATATTCCGATAGTTATTATAAATGGTATTAGCAGTAGTTGCCATAACTCAGTGAATGGTACGAAGAATAATAGTATTTTTCCAAAAATAATAATTGGAAAAAAACCTAGAGAAAAAACCAGTATGTTTATAATAGTAACTTTTATGGAACCTACTATTTTCCCAGATGATTTCTTCTTCATTTTATAATCTAGCCTCTTTTATATGCTTATTTTATCATACTCTTTATCGGCAAGTCCAATGAAATGAATATAACTTGATACGTTGCTATTTTTCATACTTTGAATAGCGTTGTATTGATAGTTAACTGCATTGCTGAAATATGTGAGATTATCTCCGGTAAGGTTACATCCTAAGAAATGTTGATATTTGAGAAAAGTAGTCTGGGTATCAGAAAAGATATTGTTGATTATTGATTCATTTATTAACACTATGTTTTCTCTGAACATCTGCGATTTACTCCCCTCATCGCAGTTAACATAATATGGATAAATATTTTCGTTTTCAACCCATATCCATCTTTCTTCTCCTTTCATGAATCTAAAGATATAGTCCCTCTTTGTATCGTTTTCATCTTCGGGGTAACAAATCCTATTTATCACCTGTCTTTTTGTTTCGTAGGGTGATTTTCCACCTGTTGTCTCTATTAACACCCATCCGTAACCGGGGCAATAATATTCTGCCATATAATGCATCTGTGTCCAGAAACCTTGATCATTATTTACAAGCAAAACACGAGCTGGGACATTTTGAGAGCGTAACAAGGCGCAAGCTAGATGTGCTCTACCAACGTTTTCACCGTTTATGAACAATGTAGTAACTGCATCCTGTGATAGTAGTAAACCCGTGTGTAACTCTAATATAAATAATAGAAATCTATGATTTTTAATGAAATAAGCCGTTCTCCCTGCGAATCTTTTAAGATTATCACTTAACCCTCGTATTTGTTTTGCTTTAAGTTTAATTAGAATATTATCTGATTGTGTTACCTCTGTGGGTGTAAGCCATTTTTTTACTTCTTTGGGTAGCTCAGAAGTTTTAGGGAATTTAACATAGTTTGGTACATCACCGAAACCATAGTTTTCTACTAATATCCATACGGTGAAATGAATAAGTAATTCCTCATCTTTATTCATTGATTTAACTGTGAAATTCACAAATTTGTTTGGTTTATATACATCGTTATCGATTTTATAACTAGTTACTTTTTCACTGGTATCATTAAATATCTGTACCATGATCGGTACCTGGTACCTATATATCGGTGGACAGACGTATTTTACATTAAACTTATTAACATCCTTATCTGCTTTTAGAACAAGATAATGTTCAACTCTCATTAAATGTAGTTCTCTTTTCTCGTCAAATAATATTGACAATTTGTTATACTCTGTATGTTTTTCACTGGTTGCAAGAGGGAAGGTTACAAGAATTAAGGATAAAATCAGAAATATAGTTAGCTCTTTTTTTATTATATTCTTATTCACGTTTTTCCTCCAGAGAACAATAATTTATTAAAAAATTATATAAATCATTTATTAAAAAGTTTTCTACTTTATTACTGTTTTATTCCAACAATAATAAATCTCCAATCATTTTCATTTCCCTCTTTATAAGAGATTTTGAAACCTGTGAGTTTAAACAACCGTTCAATATCTCCTATCCTATACGCGGTTTTATACGCGTCTATATGATAACGTGCTACAGCAAAACCAGATCCCTTTGAAAGCATATGTAATTTGATTAAGAACAGTTTCCATCTAGAAAAATCCCTGTTTAATGCCTCCAAAACAAATTTTCCATCTGGCTTCAAAACACGATAAATCTCTTTGAAACTATCAACAGGTTTATTCCAATAAGTAAGATTAAATCTGCTGACAACGACATCTACAGAGTTATCTTCTAATGTGATATGATCTGATGTTCCCTTGATTGCTTTCAGCTTTGCATTTTCCTCAGCTCGTTTAAGCATTTCCGTGGAGGGATCAACTCCATAAATCACAGCGTCTGGTAATATATTATTGATTTTTTTTGAAAGTAAACCTGGTCCTACACCAAGATCAATAATAACTGGCTTTGAATTGGATTTAGGTATATTTTTTTTGACAAGAAGAGCTAATTTCTCATACAATTCAGGATATTTCCTCATATAGTTTTCAAATCTTTTTACATTCTCTTTTGAAAAAATGAATTTTTTTGTTTTACTGGATTCAAAAAAGGTTATAACTCCACCAAGAACACTTGGCGCAAGCCAGAATATCACAAATACAAAAAGAGAAAAACTAACAATCTGCTCATATGAAACAGTTGCAGCTGAAAATTCTGAGAACATTGTTATGAGTGATAGCTCTCTTGTTCCAAGCCCATAAATAGATATTGGTAGAGAAGCAATAACATCTGCTACTGCGAAGATTAATATAAAACTAGCAACAGGAATCTCAATCATAAATAGTTTTGAAATAAAGTACAGCTCAAGATATTTTAAACCCCATCCAAATATTGAGAGAATAAAAGGTAGGATAACATCATTAAACCGTGGAATGTCTTCATAAAAAGAATCGACTGAACCCTCGAGTTTGTCTTTAATAGTTGCAAAAATCTGTAAGCGGATAATCCTTGTAAAAACCTTTTTTGATTTATCATTTTTAAAGAAAAACAAGAATAATGATACAATGATGATCATCACAAAAATTATTGTTAAAAGGAGATATGGATAAATACTACTTAGATAAATCGCGCCAATTGCACCTAGCAGCAGCAGAGCAAAATAATCAATTGTATTAAAAATGATGATATTTGAAATGCATTTAGGTAGAGGAGAGTTACTTTCTTCCTGTAAATATAATGATCTTGTGTATGCTCCAATTCCACCTGGTGTTATAAAACCATAGAAATAACCGATGAATATGTTTTTCAGAGAATACAAGAAGTTAACTTTTATTTTTTGTTTTTTTAGAAGTATCTGCCATTCGATATTTACAAGTAGTACTATTGGAATAACTGCAAAAAAGCAAATCAGAGTGTATATCGGTTTTATTGAAGAAAAAATATCAAGGATTTTTTCTATGTCAAGTGTGAAAAATATTACAATTAAAACAATCAATCCTATGATCGGTAAGATTTTTTTTATCTTCATTTCTCAATTACTTTAACTACTGAAGGGTTTTATAGTTTATTTTTCATGTTTACTGTTTTTATTGATAAAATAAAACCTGTAACTGATAAAACCAAGGATTTGACAATGTAACCACCTAATGAAATTACAATGGCGATATCTGGGGCTACACCATATGATTTTGCTAATATCACAAACATCCCTTCTCGAACTCCTATGCCACTGACTCCTATTGGAATTATACCTGTGAATACTACAGATATTGTACTAATCAAAATAAAATCAAAGAAAGGAATATTTATATTAAATGGTATGGCGATGAGATATGCTTGGATTCCCATTAGGAGATATACAAGACCATCGATAACAAATGTAGGCAATATATCTTTAAGTGATGGTATGTCTTCATATAACCGGTCGACTGATTGATTGACTACTTCTTTGTATTTTCTTGGAATTAGAAGTTTTATAATAATTCTAAATAGTTTGCCCCCTCTGCTTTTTTTTATTAAAACGATGAATACCGTTAAATAAAACATGAAGAAGATAAGTACTATAGGGAGTATCTCAGGGTATCTTTTAAATAAAATTATTGTACCAATTAGTGATATAAATAATCCTGTTAGAAAGGATGTTGTGATTTCAATGAGTGAGTTGACGAGGCATTTCTCTGTTGTTGAATTAGATTTGTTTTTTAGATAAAATATCCTTACGTGCCATCCTACTCCTCCGAACGTTATACTTCCGTAAAAAAAGCTTATTATTGAGATTTTTAACAGATATGTTAGCTTAAAAAACATTTTTTGTTTTTTACTGATGTACTGCCATTTGTATGCCCTCAGAATCTCCCTAGGTATCAGCGGGATAAGAGCAAGAAAGTAATAATAGATAGGGATTGTTTTAAAGGCGTTACTTATTTTATTAATCCCAATGATATACATCATGTAGACTAGTATAAAAAGCCCAATGATAGGTAGAAATTTCCATATTTTTTCTAGAATGCTTTTTTCTTTCATTCTCTTAAGATGTGATTGACCTTTAGTTTTTAATAATTTTTATTTTATTTTTTAGACTCTTTTGCACAGATATATACATCCAAATAGTGTCAGTAGTCAGTATCATGATATTATCTTATTATATTAATAATAATATTTTTCAAAAATTTTTTTAATATCAAAATTATATCTATTATTGAGATAGGAGCCAAATTGTAAATTTCAAAAACGATGGTTTTTATCTACAAAAGCTTTCTAAGGGGTGGTAAAAATCAAAATTAAAATATACGCAATGCTAGTGTTTTTCCTACTTATCCTTGGTGGTTTAAGAGTTTCTGGGAACCATCTAAATGTTGAAAAAAAAGATGGAAACAATGATATGATATATTCAGATCAAGACATAGCTGACATGAGAGCATGGGGTGAATCCCATGGTTGGACATTTACAGTTGGTAGAAACTCAGCTACAAATCGTTCTTTAGATGAACTCTGCGGGTTAGTCGAACCTAAAAACTGGAAAGAAGATGCTGTGTTTGATAATGATACTGTCGAGCCAACACCTACACTTCTTCCAAAATGGGACTGGAGGGAACATGGTGGAGTAACTCCTGTTAAAGACCAAGGGCGATGTGGTAGCTGTTGGGCATTTGCAACAGTAGGACCCTTGGAAAGTGTTATCAAAATAAAAACAGGTCAGAATGTAGACTTATCAGAGCAATGGCTTGTAAGCTGCAATAGAGATGGATGGGGCTGTAACGGTGGATGGTGGGCTCATGATTATCATGCCGGTTTAGTTGGGAAATGCGGTGGCACTGGTGCTGTTCTTGAAGAATATTTTCCATATGTTGCCTATGATCAACCCTGCTCAGGACCATATCCACATAACTATTTACTAGTGGATGGAGATGGAGATGGATACTCCTGGGAGTTTGTTGGGGGAGACGGTAGTGTACCATCTGTTGAAAAAATAAAACAAGCGATTTATACATACGGTCCAGTTTCATCTGCTGTATATGTTGACTCTGCTTTCCAAATGTACACAGGCGGAGTATTCAACAGTGACGGTGATGGTCCAGTTAATCATGGAGTTGTAATCGTCGGCTGGGATGACACAAAAGGCAAAAACGGTGCTTGGATCATAAAAAACTCTTGGGGCACTGGATGGGGAGAGAATGGTTACATGTACATCGAATACGGCTGTAACAAAATAGGTTATGCTGCGTGTTACATAGACGATTTTGAAGATTTAGGTCCAAATAATGTAAATGTTGAAGTCAATCTTGAAATGTATCGTTTAACAGATGATCCAAATCAAGGCAGATTTGACCCAATAGATCCTTTTTTAAATAAACCGGAGTGGTACTACCGAGTAGGTTTGAGCGATAATAGTAAAAATCCAACATATCAATATCATTATAACAAAGCTCAAGACCCAGAAAACCCAGGAAGCTGGTGGGACTATGCACATGAGTACACTTGGTCAATAGAACAAGATCATCTATTTTATACAAATCAACCAGTAGTAGAAATCACAATAAAAGTCATGGACTACGATGAGTCAATATTGTTCTCTGACAGTGATGATCTGGCTGACGTAAGCCAATACCCTGGTGGTGGGGTGGATAATAGCGTAGATGACAAAAGACAGGCCATCTACCATGGAACATACAATCTGATAACAGATACATTATCAGGCGATAAAACCAAAGATGAGGGAATATACAAAACAACAACAGGTGACGGAAAAAACAATGCAAAAGTATGGTTCAAAATAACAGATAGTTACATAGCAGAGAATTATAAACCAAAAATAGATGTCAAACCCACCTCACTAGATTTTGGAGAAGTACCACGGGGCATATATGATAAAAGCTTTGAAATATACAACATTGCACCAAAAGACCCTTTTAACTGGGCAGAAAACCTTGAATGGACCGCAAAAACAGATAAAAACTGGATAACATTAGACAAAAAAACAGGATCACTTCCTGGAGCAGCATCGCAAACAGTTACAGTTACAATAGACACAACTGATATGGAACGAGGAAGTTCACATAGAGGAAATGTAATAATTTCATCAAATGATAGATCAAAAACAATAACTATCTATGTAACAATCGAAAAAAC
>Ga0190360_1001993_pt1 | contig 10226 bp, 7 predicted proteins | sample 48721834_MG_FD_161271 | JGI IMG/M metagenome (GOLD analysis project Ga0190360, IMG submission 161271) | Hydrothermal vent microbial mat bacterial communities from Southern Trench, Guaymas Basin, Mexico - 4872-18-3-4_MG | ecosystem: Environmental > Aquatic > Marine > Hydrothermal vents > Microbial... | reverse complement strand
CTCATCCCTTGTAAGTTTTGGTGAAACTTCAGTTGATACATCGCCTTTTCTGATAAACATCTTACATCTACCGCATATGCCATCACCGCCACACAGGTTGTTTATCGTTATCCTCGCCTTTGAAACGGCATCCAGCAGATTGCTTCCCTTTTCTACCTCTACTGTTTTATTCTGAGGCAAAAATGTTACCCTGCATATTTTCATGTTATTTCTTCCAGATTTTATTTAAAAATGCGGGTATCTCTCTTGCAGTTTCAGGACCTATTATAACCTCTTTCCATTCTGATGTGTCTTCTATTTCAGCCCTGAAAACAGGCAAAAGCCCCGGTATAATCAATTTTCTATGATTAACTTTCTCCGCTACTTTTTGTTCCTGAAGAGTTTTTACTACTTTCTCAGCTGAGATTTTATCACCGGCATATGCATTGAGGACTCCCAGACCTTCAGTGTCCACAACGCTTATGTAAGTTGGGATCTTGCTTCTCTCAACCTCTGATTCAACGCTAAAATAGGTAAGCGAAAAGTTAGTTGTAAACATGACCGGTGAATCAGGACCGGGATTACCGATTTCGTACAGTTTCGCTTCAACTGTATTTGGCACCTGTGGATCAGTATAAACATTCTGTATTACAGTCAGTATGGGTAGTATTTCCCAGGGTCCCAGACCATTTATCACGATAATACCAGCATACTTTGCAGCAAATATGCCGCCCATAACAGTTTCATATTCTGGTGAATCTGCATTTATATCAACTATTGTTGGATAACCAAGAGCTCTGAAGTTCCTTTTCAATGCAGCTCTTCGTGCAATTGTAAGATTCCTCAGTGTTTCACCGGGATTATCCGAATCAATTGCAAGGAGAAGATCCTCGGCTCCTTTCTCTTTGGCCTTGCTGGTCAAATCAGCAAGCTCTTCGAGATTTGAACTCTTTATTGATAGAGGTATTTTGTTCGATGCCGCAAACTCGGCAAGAGAATCAATAGTTTGAGAAGTTGCATAATGAAGTAATGGTTTTAATTCTTTTATAGCTTCAGCTGCAGATTTTAATGCCTGTTGATCATTGCCCATAACAATGATTGGCAGGTTGAGTTTCTCAGCGAGTTTTTTTGTTCTACCTGCCGGGTCAGATGCACCATCAACCTCAATAGCTGCTAGTGAAACTTTGATCTCTTCTCCTACCCTTACGAATTTCGAATTGTTTATCATTTCAGCTTTTTTCAATGCATCATCGTCACTGAGAGAGCTCTCTATTTTAACCGCAATTCCACAGGGTCTATGAAACTTTTCTTCATGACGGAACATTACAGTTTCCTGACCGGTTTCAAACATCTTATCTCCGGTTCCTATCTTAACAAGTCTCATTGGAGGGGCTGATGCTTCTGCTAATTGAGATTTGGCTTCTTCAGAGATATGGGGACAATCCGTAAGAGCTCTCTGTTTTGCAGCAACCTGCATGGCAAAGGCCATACATGTTGGAAGTCCGCAGTCTTTACAATTTGTTTTGGGGAGCAGCTTGTAGATCTGCATTCCTGTTATAGCCATATCCAGTCTCCTTTCAGTTATTGTATTTTAAAACAACGATTCTTTTATGTAAAAACCTACATTTATCTTTATGCAAATTGAGATTCTCAAACAGACATTAACTAATTTATGACAATCCCTTCTTTGTATCAAGAACTCTTTGATAGTCCGTTTAAACCCTTCTTCCCCTCCCCTCTATTGAAATTTACGATGTAATGTTAGATTTTATACTCAGACTAAAAGTGGGGCATTTAAAGTTTCTACTAACCCATCGGTTTATACCAGTCTATTTTTGTTTATCTCAGAATAATGGATCCATTTCAAGAGCTGGATGACCCACTTTCTGGAGGAACTCAAGCAATTTTTCCGGATCCACAGCATCTTCTTCAGTAGCTATTTTATCAAATAATTCAGGAATTCCCTCTTTCTCCAGCTGGGCTTTTAATCGATCGCCAACCTCTTCCTTTAATTGCTTAGTCATCCAGACTATTCTTTTATGCCCTCCCTCTGCTGAGATGAACTTCGGACTGCTTATGTAGATTTTTCCTATTCCCACAAATCCGGGAGTTTGAATGCCACCTCCTATCTGACCTGCAAGTGTCGAAAATTTCATACCTATCGGAGTCATACCTGTATAATCACGATCTACTATCATTATACCATTAGCCTCTGGAACAACCGCAGCTATACACTCAAAGCAACCGCAGGATGTCATCGGATCTTCCATTATGGAGTATGCTTTGAACCGCTTTAGATTTCCGTTAGATTTTACCTCTATATATTCATTTATATTCTTCCATTCTCCTTTTACTGGATCAAGAACCTCTCCTTTCTTAACAGGCTCATTTGGACCATGCTCATTAATCTGGTAGCTGGCTTTGCAGTCTAGCCATGTATATGCTCCACAGAGACCTGGCCTCTGGGGGGTAACTATACAAACGTGGTTGGGAGCATACGATTGGCAGAGGGTACATGAATAAAACTCCTCCACATCTTCATCGGTCATACCACTTATCTTATCATCCCGCTGTCGATATACTTCTTTTGCCATCTCAAGTAATTTTTTTACCTCTTTTTCATCGGTGTATATCTTTACCTGTACCCTGTCAACTATCCTGGAGAATTCCTCATGCATTTTTGCCAGAAGAATCTCCCCAAAATGTTTCATCTTAAAACCTTTTTCATAAGCTTCTTTGCTTATTCTTACCCATACTATGGACCTCTGCCCCATGTGAAATATTCCATGGGCACAGGAGATGAACTCATGGATTCTTCTTTCAAGAACTGTTTCAAAATCCTCCTGAAACTCCCTTCCCGCTACCTCCACAATAATGCCAAGGGGATATGCCTCACCTTCCTTCATGTCATCAATTTCCGGACCTATAACCTCTATCTTACCATCCTCAACCTCTTCCATCGGTCTCATTCTAAGCAGCTCGAACGCATCTGTGTACTTCCCTCCAAACTGTACGTACATGTCTTCTTTTCTAACCCTCTCACCTTCAAATCCAGCTCCATAGGGAACGGGGATTGGGATCTTTTCAATTTTTATCTTAAGACCTCTGAGCTCTATCGCTCTGCTGATTATTTCTTCAAGTTTAATTCCAGAGATAACATGCTCATATGTACATATACCTGTTGGAAGTATTTCCGGAATATTAACATTGGAAATTACCGGGAAACCAAAGTTTATTGCTCCTGCCGCAGTTGCATATTTCTCATCAGTTATTAGTTGATCTTCAGGAACTCCAGGGTCAGCACCGAGAGCCATAACAAAAGCATGAACTCTATCCTTGTTGTACAACAGTATTTCTCTCGCTGCTTCCATCGTGCCGGGTTCGATACCACCAAAGGTCATTGCGCTTCTTGCAGCAAAATTAAGAGCATGAATCGCAGCTGTAATCTCCTTTCCGTAAGGAACTATAAATGTATCCCAGTTCATCTCAACATTTTCTTCAGCGAGTTGTTCGGCAATGGACTTTCCACCTGTGTTTCCTGCTATAAAAACAAGTATGTTTCTTTCCTGCAATCCCCTGACAAGCTCAACAGCCTGCTGGTTCGTTTCAGTACACCCTACAATTGCCGCAAATCCTGGCATTCTTCCATCAACCAGTTTAATACCCTGCATACGGAGAGTAGAATCATCAGTGAAGCCAAGCCAGATCCCTTCAACTGGGTTTGGACCTATAAGGTATTTAAGGGATTCGATAATTTCTTCGGCTATAAGCGTTGCAACGCCCGAATCAAGAGTATCGCCGAGGTATGGAAGCCACATGTGCTCATCGGGGATTGGCCTCAATAGCTTTTTTGCTTCCTGAAGTGACTCAACAAGGTCTCCAACCTTTGTGACTTTTTGGCCTAGAAAAAGTAGTATTATTGGCAGATAATATGCCGTATTTGGATATTCAACTGTTGCATCCTTGCCTTTAAGTTCGATTGCTTTTTCAAGCATCTCTTCGGCCTGTTTTACAATCTTATGGGCTCCTCTTATTGCTGCTGTGGCAATAATCTTAGACATATCTTCACTCCTTTGTAAAATTTATTTCCAGGTAGTTGTTGTATACATTTTTCTTCTGCATTCATAGCACAGTTCAAATACTTCATCTGACAATGGTACTTCTTTCCTTAGATGCTCTATATAAACTTTAGGTCCCACAGGTTTACCACACTTCTTACACTTTACTATTTCAAGACTGGCTGGCCAGCTTTCTATATCAAGACGATCTTTTCCTAGCTTTACCTTAATAGCCCCCGTTGGACAGACAAAAGCACATGCAGTACATCCTATACAAACATCCTGGGCAATATTATAGGGAGAAAGTACTTTTTTCCTTATCCCTCGATAGGCTGTGCCTATCACATCCGCATGGATCAATTCATGGCACGTTCTAACACATAAACTGCAGAGGATACAGTTGGATTTGCCTTTATCTACCGATTCAAAACGATCCTTTCTTGCACCATATTTCTCAGCCAATTCGTTCAGTATTTTTGATTCAGGGGCCCTTGACAGTAAAAGTTCAAGAATAACTTTCCGTTCTTTTTTTACCTTTTCAGAGTTTGTTTTTACAATCAAACCCTCCTGGCATGGGTAAACGCATGATGCATCTATCCATGTTCTCATTCTCCCGCGTTTTTCAATACTTAATTCAACTATGCATATCCTACATGACGCATATCTAGTTAGAGCTTCATGATAACACAATGTTGGAATTTCTATACCTATTTGCCTAGCTGCCTGAAGCACAGTTGTGCCTTCTTCAACTCTTGTTTTAATTCCATCTATCTCAATAGTAACCATCAAATACTCCTGATATTACTTTTTTACTACTGCATCAAACTTACATACACTTAAACATATTCCACATTCGGTACACTTTTCCTGAATAATTTTATGGGGAACTTTTTTCTCCCCCTCAATTGCTCCTACGGGACAGTTTTTCTTGCACATCCCACACGCTGTACACTTATCCTCTATAATAAAATATGTAATTAATTCTTTACAAACACCTGCTGGACATTTTTTTTCTTTTATATGTGCTATATATTCGTCTTTGAAATATCTTAATGTGGTCAAAACCGGATTTGGGGCTGTCTTTCCAAGAGCACAGAGGGATGCATCTTTTATTGTTTCTGCAAGCTCTTCCATTAGTTCAATATCATCCTCTCTACCCTCCCCTCTGGTTATTCTATCAACTATTTTGTAGAGCTGATATGTTCCTTCTCTGCAAGGGGTGCACTTACCACAGGATTCCTCTACCAAAAAGCTCAAAAAGTATCTTGCCACATCCACCATGCATGTATCTTCATCCATTACAATCATCCCGCCCGACCCCATCATGGAACCAACTTTTATCAGTTCATCGAAATCCACGGGCATATCAAGCAAAGATTCAGGTATGCATCCTCCCGATGGCCCACCGGTCTGAACTGCTTTAAACTTCTTATTCTCAGGTATTCCCCCTCCAATATTAAAAATCATTTCTCTAAGGGTTATCCCCATCGGTACTTCAACAAGACCATTATTGTTTACATTTCCCACCAATGAAAAAACCTTTGTTCCCTTACTCCCCTTGGTACCAATTTTATTGTAATTTTCAACACCCATTTCTATTATTCTTGGAACATTTGCCCACGTTTCTACATTGTTCAATACAGTTGGCTTTTCTCTTAGCCCCGAAACAACCGTATGGATATGTTTTACCCTAGGTTCACCAACTTTTCCCTCAATAGAGGCCATAAGAGCTGTAGATTCGCCACAAACAAAGGCTCCTCCGCCTCTGTTGATTTTTATATCAAATGAGAAATCTTTTCCCATGATATTTTTACCTAGAAACCCAAATTCTCCAGCAATTTTTATTGCTTTGTGAAGCGTTTGTACAGCCAGAGGATATTCGGCCCGTACGTATATGTACCCTTGATTGCTGCCTATTGCATAAGCACCTATAACCATACCCTCTAGTATACCGAACGGATCACCCTCAAGTGTAGCTCTATCCATATATGCACCCGGGTCTCCCTCATCTGCATTGCATATCACATATTTTGGGAATCCAGGTGCTTTACGACATGATTGCCATTTCACACCTGTAGGAAATCCACCCCCTCCCCTTCCTCTCAAGCCAGATTTTATAATATCATCTATTACTTGATCGGGTTCATATTCATGCAATACTCTGTACAATGAATAAAAACCACCCCTTGCCACATATTCGTATATATCTAATGGGTTGATAAATCCACTGTTCCTCAAAACTATCTTTAACTGTTTTTTAAAGAATCCCAAATCCTCAATTCTCTTTATCCCCGAAACTGGTTTTAGTATTCCTTCCATATCATCGAGATATGAAGGCCCCAGTTGGCCAAGAGCGTTTTTTTCTGGAAATTTACCTTCAAGCCATTGCGGTGCTAGTTCCTCAATTATTTTGGGTGTGAGGTTTGCATAGACTACTGGTTTCCAGCCAGGTACATATACATTTACCATTGGCTCCTGTTGACACAGACCTATGCATCCAACCCTTTCAAGAATTACATCCTCATCTTTTAATGTATTTTCAAGCGTACTGTAGATTTCATCTGCTCCTGAAGCTTTTCCACAGGTCGCACTTTGCACTGAAATTTTAAGCTTATCTGGAAATAGATGTTTCTTCCCTTCGAGTTTTAGTTCTTCCAGTATTTTTTCGAAATCCTTTTTTTCTAATACACTACTTTTTTCTGTATTCATCTATTATTTCTCCTACCTTTTCAGGCTTCAAATTACCAAAAGTTTTACCATTTATATTTATCACTGGTGCCAGACTACAACAGCCAAGGCACCTGACAGTTTCAATTGAAAAAAGGCCATCTTTTGTAACCTCTTTTTCTTCCACATTGAGCTTTATACACAGTTCATTCAAAATTTCCTGTGCCCCTTTAAGATGACAGGCTGTTCCCATACAAACCTGAATAATATATTTGCCCTTCGGTGTCAGGGAAAAAGCATTGTAAAATGTAGCTACCGAAAAAACCTGTTGCAATGGAACTTTAAGCTCCTTTGAAACTTTTCTTAAACCCTCTTCGGGGAGATAATGAAATATTTCCTGCATATCCTGCAAAACCGGGATAAGAGATTCAGAGTTTTTCTCATACTTGCTTATTATTTGCTCGATACTTTCTCTAACATCGATCATTTGTAGCTCCGGGTTAGATTTATATCTTTTTTAAAGAAGCATCTGCTTGTTCTTTTGCGGTTTTTAGTTTCTCAAAATATTCCCTTCTTTTCATTTCATTAAGTTCTTTAATAGATAAATATCTTATTGCGCCTGTGATACAGGCTTCTGCACAGGCAGGTATCTTTCCTTCCTTAAGCCTATCATAGCAAAGATCACATTTTGTAAGGCTTTTTCCATCAGGTCCAAATGTTATTACTCCAAATGGACATACTATAACGCATGCATGGCAGCCTATACATTTTTCATGATTCAATATAACTGGACTGTTAGGAGAAGGTCTTGAAATAGCGCCAGCAGGACAAACTGTAATGCATGGTGCATCTTCACAGTGTTTACATTGAATTGGAAGAGTACTATCTCCAAAACGCTCAAGGATAATTTTTGCTTCTACCTGCTCTCCTTCCTGAATTGCCCTGAGCAGATCTTTACTCTTCGAATGTGCTACCGAACATGCAAGTTCACAGGAATGACATGACATACATTTTTCGATATCAACAACAATAATTTTATCCATAATTTATCTCCCATTTTGAAAAAGATTTAATATTGAAATTATATATAGCTCTACCTATCTTTTTCATAACTCACTTTACTAAAAAACCGTAACATTTCTTCTATCTCTGTTAAAACTTCTTATTTCTATCAAAGATTGATTAACATAATTCACTTACGCAATTTTTGGAGCATATGCCTGTTCGTACATTACCGGTTTAAGCTTCAATGCCGCTCGCTTCTTATCTATGTGATCTATCATCATATGGGCTGCTTTAACCGGATCTAACTCGAACGCCCACTTTCCACCTACCTCTTCTTCGATTTCTTCTGTAAGATATTTATGTAGATTGGCACTACCCATCATTGGTAAGGGATGCCCTATCGTTGTATATACTCCTGATGCAACAAAGTAAAAACCAATTGAAACGGCTTTCTCCGACATCCACTCAGGGGCAGCACCTGCAACTGGAAGATCAGATATATCTTCCCCCAGGCCACCTTCTGCCACTACATTTGTAAGGATCCTGAGAATTCTACTATTATCCACACAGGAACCAACGTGAAGAACCGGTGGAATACCAACGGCTCTACATACCTCCTGAAGCCCTTTTCCGGCATACTTGAAGGCTGACTCGGGCTGAAGTAGTCCATGTTTCGCGCATGAAATGGCATCACAGCCTGTAGTTACTACGAGGACATCATTTTTTATGAGCTCTTTTACCATTTTAATATGTCCTTCATCATAGTTAACATTGGGATTAGAGCATCCAATTACTCCAGCAGCCCCCCTGATTCGGCCAGCAATTACGGCATCATTCAAAGGTCTGTATGTTGCCCTGTAGGTTCCTCCGAGAAAGTTAAATACGGACTCAGCACTAAAACCTGCTATTAGCCGTTCTGTATCATCCGGTACCATTACCTTTTCAGATTTTCTGTTCTTAAAGTTGTTAATTGCCTCCTCTATTATCTTCTTAGCTATTTCTACAGCTCTTTCTTCTTCGAACTCTATATGTTCGAAGCCCGGTATCTTTGCCTTTGGAGAAGTGGTTACGAGTTTCGTGTGGAAACACTTTGCAACTCTTTCAAGACCAGGCATGAGGCACTGCACATCAACGACCATGAGCTCAACAGCACCTGTAATCACTGCAAGCTCCTGCTGTAGAAAATTACCAGCCACCGGAATACCATGTCGCATAAGAATCTCAGTTGCAGTGCAGCATATACCACCTATATTGATTCCCTTTGCCCCAACTTTTTTTGCTTTTTCATTCATCTCGGGACTCAAAGCAAGTGTGGCGATAATATCCGAAAGTGTGGGCTCATGTCCGTGCACTATGAGATTTACACAATCTGGATCTATTACTCCGAGGTTTGCAGTGGATTTTAGTGGATTGGGGAGTCCAAAAAGAACATCAGAAAATTCCGTAGCGATCATCGAACCTCCCCAGCCGTCTGCTATAGCTGCCCTCAATCCAGCTTTTATAATATTCTTGTAATCTGCATCTACTCCTATATGGGTTCTGTGCATTATTTCTACAATTTCCCTATCTACTGCACGTGGCATAATTCCCAGACTTTTCCACAACTCCACCCTCTTTTTTGGAGCAGTACCTGCCATTATTAGCTCGCCTTCCTGCTTTCCAAACTCCTCTAAAACAGCCAGTGCCACCTCCTCTGCTATTTTTTTAATGTCCTTGTTCTCCGTTTCTATTCCATAAATCCTGGCTATTTTTTTCAGTTTATCCTCATTTTTAATAGAATAATCCTCTGTCTCGTTTCTTGCCACCATCAGAAGCGTATGGGCTATATCCCTTCCATGGTCTGAATGTGCAGCAGCACCAGCAGCTATCATCCTGGCAATGTTCCTTGCGGCAATTGTATCGGCGGTTGCCCCACATACTCCCGCTTTAGGTCCGTCACCGAAAGGATCTATACGACATGGACCCATACTGCAATTCCTACAACAAAGACCTAATTTACCAAATCCACACTGGGGTTGCATTTTTTCGTATCTGTCCCATACAGTTTCAATAGAGTCATTTTTTGCTTTCTCAAACAACTTTTGACTCGCATTATCAGCATATGATAGATCCATTTTACTTCCTCCAGATTATGTTATTTTAACCAGCTTTGCTACTGGCATGGATGCCAATTCTGTTTAAAACCTTGTCAGCCTTCAAACCGCCGTTAAACTTTCTGTTAGACCGCCAATTGAACCAATTATTTCATCTGAGAGAGCCCACGGTTTTATTTTTCCAAGACTGAGATTCTTTATCTCCTCAGAATATTTAATATAACCAGTAACCTCAATGTCCTTTAAATTTTGTATGATATACTCCTTCTCATCATCTGAGGTTATTTTATTTCCCATGGCTACCAGGTTCTTAACTCCAAGATCCCGGGATAACTTTTTGATTCTTATTGCAGTTTCCAGGCTTGTTTTATTGGGTTCTACAACAACAACCATCCTGTCAACCCCTATTGCAGTACCCCTTCCC
>Ga0190360_1001991_pt1 | contig 10232 bp, 8 predicted proteins | sample 48721834_MG_FD_161271 | JGI IMG/M metagenome (GOLD analysis project Ga0190360, IMG submission 161271) | Hydrothermal vent microbial mat bacterial communities from Southern Trench, Guaymas Basin, Mexico - 4872-18-3-4_MG | ecosystem: Environmental > Aquatic > Marine > Hydrothermal vents > Microbial... | reverse complement strand
TTATCATGTTTCAATAAGAAGGGAGGAAGCTCAGCATATTATCATGAGTCCTCCGGAAGAGGAGTAAGAGAAAAATCGCAGGTTTTAGACACCGGCTGGTTTTTTCATGGTAGTTTTCAGAAAGGTAATTTTCACAGAGATGCAATTCCAGTTTCAGAAACAGGGATATTCTGATGAAAGATGTTAAGAGAATTGTTGTTGGTATAGCGGGTAATCCAAATTCAGGGAAAACAACAATTTTTAATGCTCTCACCGGCTCGAGACAGAAGGTGGGAAACTGGGGAGGGGTAACAGTTGAGAAGAAAGAGGGGTATGTGGATTACCAGGGATACAGATTGGAGTTTGTAGATCTGCCGGGTACCTATAGTCTTACAGCATATTCCCTCGAGGAAATTATAGCACGGCGGTTCATAGTTGAAGAAAAGCCAGATGTAATAGTTGATGTGATAGATGCCGGCAACCTCGAGCGCAATCTCTACCTCACAGTCCAGCTGGTTGAGATGGGAGCTAAATGTATCTTTGTGCTGAATATGGCCGATATGGCCGAAAAGATGGGGCTTGAAATAAATGCAGATGTGCTTGGAACACTCCTCGGTGGTCCTGTTCTCTTCACAGTTGGTCATAAGGAAATTGGCGTAAAACGTATTCTTGATCATGTGATAAGTGTGTACGAGCAGAGGGAGGCGAAGACCAGGCATATTCATGTTCCGTATGGGAAGGAGATTGAGGACGAGATTAAGAAACTCCAGGAGAGGCTGAGGAAGTATAAACAGAGTGGGATTTTCTCAACAAGATGGTTTGCACTGAAACTTATCGAGGGTGACAGAGAGGTAGAAAGTTTTGTAGCCGAGAGGCTTTCAGAGGGTGATGATATACTGGCGGAGGTTAAAAGGTCGAGGGCACACCTGAAAAATGTTTTTGGAGATGACCCTGAGAATATAATAGTGGACAGAAGGTATGGGTTCATCTCAGGTGCGCTTCAGGAATGTCTCAACCTCAAAACGAAGGATTACAAGGATGTATCCCAGAAGATAGATTCGGTTCTGACAAACAAGATACTGGGTATTCCACTGTTATTCTTTTTTATCTGGATGATGTTTCAGTTAACCTTCAGGGTTGGAGAATATCCAACTGAACTCATAGATAAACTGTTCGGTTATATTCGGATTGGTTTTGATGCACTTCTGCCCGAGGGGATTATTAAAAGCCTTATAATAGATGGTATCCTCCAGGGGATAGGCGGTGTGGTGGTTTTTCTCCCAAACATCCTGATTCTCTTCTTTGTTATCTCGATAATTGAAGATACAGGATACATGGCAAGGGCTGCTTTTGTCATGGACAGGATAATGCACTTCATGGGGTTGCACGGAAAATCGTTTATCTCCATGATAATGGGCTTTGGTTGTAATGTTCCCGCTATCCTTTCGACAAGAACACTGGAGAACAAAAATGATAGAATCCTTACTATACTCATAAATCCTTTGATGAGCTGCAGTGCAAGGCTCCCCGTATATGTGTTGATAGCAGGTACGTTCTTTGGAAAGCGGGCGGGTAACGTGATATTTTCAATCTATGGAATAGGTGTGATTCTTGCCCTTTTGATAGGCAGGCTTTTCAGAAAGGTATTGTTTAAGGGTGAGTCAGAGCCCTTTGTAATGGAACTACCCCCGTACAGATTGCCGACTATTAAATCACTCCTGATCCATATGTGGGAACGTGCTGTTGTATTTTTAAAGAGAATGGGAACTGTAATACTTGTGGGTTCTCTTGTGGTATGGTTTTTAAATTATTTCCCGATGGTCGAGATAATTCAGAATCTTAAAGCTAAAAGCTCAGGTAAAGAGCGTGTAGAAGAGGTATCCTTCAAAAATATGTCTCCCGTTAGCAGCGAGGAGCAGGAGAGACCCCAGTCTCTTATGACCATAATAGGTCGGGGAATAGAGCCAGTTTTCAAGCCCCTGGGTTTTAGCTGGAGAGAAGGGGTTGCGCTTATAAGCGGGTTTTTTGCAAAGGAGATAATTGTTTCGACTTTGAGTGTTCTGTATGGGGGAGATGAGGGCGAGGAGGTGCCTCTCAGTACCCTGATAAAAGAGAAAAGCGGTTTAAATCCATTCACCGCATATGGATTTTTACTTTTCGTACTTATATACACCCCCTGTCTTGCGACTGTGGCGGCGATAGGACAGGAGACGGGCTCAGTAAAATGGACTCTTTTTGCCATCTCTTATGAGATAGGCCTTGCATGGGTTGTTGCTTTTATTGCGAGGCTCGTTGGATTGCTCGTTATGTAGATGGGATAAAAAAGAATTAAAAAGAGAGTTAAAAAATGAAAGATCAGGATAAAAATGACCATTACACTGTACAAACACACTTTACCTCTGAAAGTGGTCTTACGGAGAGTATGGAAAATTATATAGAGGTAATAAGCCAGCTTTCCGAAAGCCTTAAGGTTGTTAGGGTTAAAAATATTGCAAAGGTCCTGGATGTAAAAATGCCGAGCGTCAGTGCGGCACTCTCGGTGCTGGCAAAAAAGGGCATGGTGAATTATGAGAAGTACGATTATGTAGAGCTCACAAGTAAAGGAAAAGAGATTGCCAGACAGTTACGAAAGAGGCATGAAGTTTTAAAGAAGTTTCTCATTGATGTGCTCTGTGTGGATCAAAAAATGGCAGAAAATGATTCCTGCAGGATAGAGCATCATATTTCAAAACAAACCATTGAAAACATAGTTAAGTTTATCGAGTATATCAGCAATTGTCCGAACGATCAAAAGAAATGTCTCACTGGCTTTAGAGATTACGTTAAGAAGAACCACTGAATGATTTTTTATTATTTTTCAATTGGAGCAAAATGAGAGAACTCCATTGTGAAGGACGCCCTTCCCTGGGTGATTGAGCGCAAATCGGTTGTGTATCCAAACATTTTAGAAAGGGGAATAGTTGCAGATATTTTCTGTGCAACCGCTCTGTCCTCGATTCCTATTATGTGTGCTCCCCTTGAATTGAGGTCGTTGAGTATCTCTCCCACGTATTCCTTGGGAGATGTAACCTCGAGGAATACGTGTGGTTCAAGCAGCACACCTCCAGCTTTCCGGCAGGCTTCATCGAATGCATGGGTTGCGGCTCCTATGTAGCCAATCTCTGAGGATGTGTTTGGGTTGTAGCTTCCACCTTCAAGTACAACCTTTACATCAATCATCGGATAGCCTGCAACCGGTCCACTTTCCATAGAGTTTATAATTGCCTGCTTTATAGCATCCACAAAATGTGGTGGCACCTGGGTCTCGTCAGCCTGATTTTCAAAAATATTGCCCTTTCCCCTCTCCTGGGGGTGAACTGAAAGTACAACATGCCCTGTATGTTCTTTGCCAGCTATTATTTTCTGAAATTTCGACTCACTTTTAGCGGATTTCAGGATGGTTTCCCTGTATGCCACCTGTGGTTTTCCTATATTTACATCCACATTCCACTCTTTAACCAGGCGTGTTGTTAATACCTCTATGTGCAGCTCTCCCATGCCCGAGATAATTATCTGGCCGGTGTCCGGATCGGTTTTTACCTTGAATGTTGGGTCTTCCATTGCCAGCCTGTTGAGAGCAGCCTCAAGTTTAGCCTGACCGCTAAGTGTTTTGGGTTCGATAGCCACACTCACCATCGGATCGGGGAATGTTGGTCTCTCAAGCATAATCTGTTTTGCTTCGTTGCAGAGTGTATCACCCGTATGTGTGAGTTTGAGTCCTACAAGAACTCCAATATCGCCGGCGTAGAGGGCATCGAGGTTTTCCATCTTGTGGGCATACATCCTTATGATCCTGTTGATCCTTTCCCTCTTTTTTTTGTTAACGTTGAAAACAGCCATTCCCGATTTGATAACTCCCGAATACAACCTTATGTATGTGAGAATACCAGCCTGGGGATCGTTTTGAAGTTTGAATGCGAGAGCTGCAAGAGGCTCATTGTCATCGCATCTTCTTTTTTCCGTTTTATTTGTTTTTGGATTTATACCCTCAACAGGCGGTATTTCTAAAGGCGAAGGAAGGAAATCCACTATTCCATCGATCAGAGGTTGTACCCCTATATTTCTCAGCGATGCACCGCAGTAAACCGGTACACCCTTGTATCTAATTGTCATAAGTTTGATTGCAGAAATTATATCCTTTTCCTCAAGGTCGCCATTCTCTAGGTATTTTTCCAGTATTTCGTCATCTTCTTCAGCGATTTTCTCCAGTAATTCACTTCTCCTCTTTTCAGCTTCATCTTTCAGACTGTCCGGAATCGGGTTCAGATTGTATGTTCTTCCCTGATCCTCCTGGTTCCAGGTTATATATTTCATTTTTATCAGGTCTATAACTCCAGAGAACTCATTTTCAGCACCTACCGGTATTTGAAGGACAAGAGGATTAGCACCCAGTTTTTCGACTATCATTTCAACACTTCCCCAGAAATCGGCGCCTATTCTATCCATTTTATTTAGGTATGCGAGGCGTGGAACCTTGTATCTATCTGCCTGGTGCCAGACGGTTTCGCTCTGGGGTTCGACCCCGTTTACAGCATCGAATATAACAATAGCTCCGTCCAGAACCCTGAGACTTCTTTCAACCTCTGCTGTGAAATCTACATGTCCAGGGGTGTCTATGATATTTATTATATGATCTCGCCATCTGCAGGTTATGGTGGCAGCGGTTATGGTAATTCCCCTCTCCTGTTCCTGTTCCATCCAGTCCATCGTAGCCTGGCCGTTATCCACCTCTCCAATCCTGTGTGTGTACCCCGTATAGTAGAGAATTCTCTCTGTGGTGGTTGTTTTACCTGCATCTATGTGGGCGATTATTCCTATGTTCCTCAACCGGCTTTTGTCCTTCATTATCTGCCCCTTATTTCTATTTCTGTCTGGATTTATGTTAGGCTCTGTAAAAAACGCCTGTGTATTCGTTCATATAAAGATAATAAGGTGAATGCCCAGTTTTAAGAAAAATACATAATGAAAAAGACCTGTACATTACAGATTGTTTATTTCTGCCAGTCCGGGAGAAACTGTAATGTTTTTAAGATAATAAGAATACAACTTCGAATCTCCAGTGTAAATAACTTCTCTGATAATACTTTCTACATCGGGATTTATTCCCCTGTAGTACTCAAGATCCCCCTCCAGAACCAGCCTTTTAATGGGCTTTGTCAGGTTTTCAATAATTGCCCCGGCTCTCCTGAACATCCCCATTTTAAACCATTCTCCATGTAATTCGTAGATATACGAGAGATTGAACAGGATCTCGGAAACCCTGTAATTCATGTGAAATGGATCCTGGGGAGTAAAAACAATTCTTGGGATACGGATATGCAATCCCATTTCAGTTATTAATTTTATAACTCGTTGTTTAATCTCTCTGTATCTTTTCTCCAGTCTATCCTTATCATTAAACAGGTTGGCAACTCTTTTTCCAGGTTCCGCTTCAAAGAAATGTTTCATTGAGTAATGGTCAGAAGCCAGGCCCGAGAACAAAACCCATTTTGCTCCATTCTCAGCCGCTTTCCGAATCATTTCCTCAATCTCATCAATGTCATCATTTAGTCCTGGAATAATTGGAGTAATTGCAACTCCCGTGGGAATTCCCGCCGAGGAAAGCTTTTTAAGGGTTTGAAGTCTTTTTTCAGGTTCAGGAGTTCCTTCCTCGAGTATTGAGTGGAGTTTCTGTTTAAGTGTAATCAGGGTTACCGTTACCCTGACCCTGTCCGATTTTATAAATTGGGTGAGATTACTCAGGACCAGTTCTTCTATGGTTTCATCAATATCAGATTTTGTCAGTATGTTCAAACCGTATCCATGCTCGTACAAAGTTTTGAATATTTCAGCTGTTAGAAAAATGCTTCTTCTATCCAATGGTTCGTTGAGAAGCCCAAAGCCGATTGTTTCTTTTTTTTCTGGCAGTCCTCTGGAATTGTAAAGCCCCTCGGTAGCCAGCGGGTTCTGGGTGTTACAGTATGAACATTTGTAACAGCATGTTTGCTGTGTTTCGATATAGTACCTGCACCAGTACCAGTAGTCGATATTCTTCAGGCTATATATCTGTATTTGTGGAACCGGATTTTTAAGATGCACGGCTTTTATCTCCTTAATATTTTTAGTTTTTCTTTATAATCATCGATAAATAGTTGTGTAACTTAAGGATTCTTGGTATTACTATTAGCTGGAAAATATTTATAATTTTTTACAGAAATTGCTTTTTATAGTTTGAAAAACTGCGCAACGAGGTAAAAACTATTTTGTAGGCTGAAAATTGTTGACTGGGCCGCCCGAAGTGGAACAAATGTTATAAGAGGATACCTGCCATGGTGAAAAAGATATTTTATGGTGTTCCAATTTATATTATCGACAATGGTATTCAGGTTTTTGATGCCCTTGTTGTGGTGAATGGTATTGTGGAGTTTACTGGTTCTTTTGAAGAAGCAATGAGATTATATCCGGATGCCTCAAGGGTTGAAATAAAAGAAGGTTGTATTGTTCCTGGCTTTATAGATGCACATATAAATCTCGAAGAACTCTGTTATTATTACAAAGACGGTGTGCTTGATGGAGTCGAGGACATCAGAGAACTTGTTGAGGTGGTTGGAGGGGTGGTTAAGGAGAGAAAAAGCAACGACCTGCTTGTCTTTGGGGGTGTGGAAAATGAACTGATTAAGAAGATAAACAGGGAAACATTGGATACAATTTCTGCTGAAAAACCGGTGGTATTATTTTCAGATGACCTTCAGTTGGCCACATGTAATTCAAAGGCCCTTGAGATTTTATCAATTACACGGGATAGAAAGGATCCGTATCTTGGGAGAATTGTCAGGGATAATAACGGCAGACCAACCGGACTTCTTCTGGGTAGAGCTGTTGAGATGCTGAGGAGACATGTATTATCCCAGAGGCTCAGGGGAATACCATTGAAACTCCAGAAGATACTGTCAATGTTATCTTCAAAAGGGATAACAGCGGTATGTGATTTTGGGTTCAGTTCAGGTATGATTTACAGACATCTTTTCAGACTATGCGTGGGTGGTGAATGCTCCGTAAGGTTTATATTGATGTATAATATGGAGGATTGGGCAAGACTTACCCCATTTGGGCTGGGGAGTGGATTTGGGAATGAGATAATGAGGTTTGGAGGATGTTACTTTGAACTTGATGGTAGTCTTGAAAGCCAGACAGCATATCTAAGAAAGAGGTACAGGGATACTGGTGCCAGTGGTATCCTGATGGTGGATGAGGATGCACTTAGGAAAGATGTTAAGAAAATGTATAATTCAGGGGTATGGACCTCTCTTGGCTGCTCCGGTGATGGAGCATGTGAAATTGCCATCAAGGTTTTTGACTCCATTCTGTCAAGTAAAAGCGGCAGGAATGCCTTTTGTAGGATGGACAGTGGATGTGTCCTTGAAGATGGGGATGTGGATGATATTGCACGATTGAACATCAATATGGTTGTATCTCCAGGAAGAGCTGTTAAGGAGAGGATGTTCGCCATAAAGGCTATGGGAAAGGATGCTGGAAAAGCGTTCCGTATAAAAAGTCTTTTATCCATGGGAATTAATGTTGGATTTGGAAGCTGGGCTCCCTATTTACCGATCGATCCAATAAAACAGATGTACTATGCAGTAGAGAGAAGGTCACCTGGCGAAGGTCCTGAGTTGAGATTTTATCCAAAGGAGAGAATAACCATAGAGGATGCTTTGTACTGCACCACAAAAGGCTCGGCTGTAGTATGTGGTATTGATGGTTTTACCGGAAGCCTTCTGCCCGGGAAGCGTGCTGATTTTATTCATTTATCAGAAAATATTATTGAATATGATGCCGATAAGTTAATTGGTACCCGTGTATTGGCAACTTATATTTCAGGTGAAAAGGTATACGAACGAAAAGGGCGAAATGGAGAAAAGGGAAATAGTGACAGCCGCATTTCTGATGAGAGTCAGGAATAAAAATATATTGACAAATATTGCTTATTATGGTAGATTTCAACAACTTTCCGTTGGAAAGGTTATTTAAAGTTTTTGGAGGTTTAGTTTTTATGCCAGAAGGAAAAGTAAAGTGGTTTAACGAGAAAAAGGGGTTTGGTTTCATCAGTACCGATGAGGGAAAGGACATCTTTGTTCACTACTCTGAGATTGAGCAGGATGGCTTTAAAACTCTTCATCAGGATCAGAGAGTTTCCTTTGAGGTAAGGGAAGGTCCCAAAGGGCTTCAGGCTATTCACGTAAAACCGTTGTAAGTTCGGAAAATCCCCAGGCCCCACTGACTGTGGGGCCTTTAATTTTATCGATGCAACCTCTTACTATTCTCTGAAAAGCCGTACAAAATCTAGAGTAATTCCCTCAAGAACCGAGGTTGAAAAACGCTTCCCTTTTCTTTCTATTATGCAGAGCTGCTGGTTGTGTATTTTGCCCACAGGAACTACAAGTTTCCCTTCATTTTCGTCTAGTTGTTCCATTATCTGAGTTATATAATGTAGTTGGGGTACTGAAGCTGCAATTATAATCGCCCTGTACGGAGCGTATCTCTTTAAACCGAATTGACCATTTCCCATGAATAATCTTACGGTACCCCTTTCTGGAAATATCTTTCTTATGTCGTAGTACTTTGCTAACATCTCTCTCTTTCTTCGCTTATCCTTTATTTCATTGTCTATTTTATATCCAAGGGTTGATAGGAGTTTATTTGCCTTTTTTGCAAGATAGCCATTGATCTCTATGGTAAATACATTTACCCCCATCTCGCATAGCACCGCTGCTTCATAGCCGGTTCCCGTGCCTATTTCAAGGAGTTTTTCACCCTTTTTTATTCCAGAGGCGTAGATCATCTCCGCTATTACAGAGGGAGCAGATGTGGTAAGTCCACCGTACGTTGGTATTGCATTATCCGTATAGGCCATGTACCTGTAGCTCTCGCTTACAAAGAGATGTCTCGGTACTTTTCTTATTGCAGACAGGATATCGGGAGCATAAAAGGATTGGATAAAATTGTTTAAGACCTGTTCTTCAAGCAGGGAGATATTTTTTCGGTAAAGATTGTAGTCTTCTTCTGCAAGAATCTCTTCCCACCCCATATATTTATTCTATACAAATATCTGTAATTTATAAAGTGTATTGGGATGTTGATATGGTTCAATAAAGTTGACAGTTTGTCCAATTTGGTTTTATATTCGTTTGAAAAAATTTTAACGGGAATAAAGGTGAAAAGAGTATTCAGCGGAATCCAACCCTCCGGGGTAATACACATTGGTAACTATCTGGGGGCAATTAAATCATGGATTAAACTTACCACACAGTACGAATGTATATATTGTGTTGTGGATTATCATGCACTCACAGTGGGACCAGATCCGAAGGAATTGAGCAGGAACATTCTTGAAGCGGCTAAAACGCTTGTGGCCTGCGGTCTTGACAGCAGTAATTGTACCCTGTTTGTTCAATCGGAGGTGCCAGAACACACAGAACTGGCATGGATACTCAATACAATGACACCCGTAGCAGATCTCGAAAGAATGACACAGTATAAAGATAAAAGGCTCCAGGTCAGAGAATCTGTAAACTCGGGCCTTCTTACATATCCCGTTTTAATGGCCTCGGATATAATCCTCTATAAGGCAGAGGTTGTTCCGGTGGGTGAGGATCAGCAGCAGCATCTTGAGCTTACCCGTGAGATAGTCAGAAGGTTTAACAGAAAGTATGGGGAGTTCTTCCCTGAACCCGAGGCTCTTATAGGTGAGGCACCGAGGATAAAGGGACTGGATGGAAATGCCAAGATGAGCAAAAGTCTGAATAACTACATTGCTCTTACCGAGGAAGAGGATGAAATATGGAATAAACTGAAGATAGCTGTTACCGACCCCGCAAGAAAAAAGAGAAGTGATCCAGGGACACCTGAGATATGTAATATATACTCACTGCACAGATATTTTTCCGATGAAGATCAGATAAAATACGTTGCTGAGGGATGCAGAACTGCAGGTATTGGATGCATAGACTGTAAGAAGATCCTGGCCGAAAACCTCAACAGGACAATCTCACCTATCAGGGAGAGAAAAAAAGAACTTGATAGAGATGAGAGTATTGTTAGAAATATTCTGGAAGAAGGCAGGAAAAGGTGTTCAGACATAGCCAGCGCCACGATGAAAGAGGTGAGAAGGCTTATCGGTGTTATCTACTAGAGGCTGATAGCTGATGATGGAGTGAATGTCGATTTCTTTATCT
>Ga0190360_1001989_pt1 | contig 10245 bp, 8 predicted proteins | sample 48721834_MG_FD_161271 | JGI IMG/M metagenome (GOLD analysis project Ga0190360, IMG submission 161271) | Hydrothermal vent microbial mat bacterial communities from Southern Trench, Guaymas Basin, Mexico - 4872-18-3-4_MG | ecosystem: Environmental > Aquatic > Marine > Hydrothermal vents > Microbial... | reverse complement strand
TTCAATCCAATGACCAATTCCAGGATCTAATATAATATTTTTTATATCATAATTTTTTAATTTTAATTCATTGATGGTCTTTTTAAATTCTTCAACAATCTCTGGGATCGTGAGCAAATCTCCTGGTACTTTTTTCGAAGCCATTAATATAACGGGAATTTTATTATCAACAACGTAATTGGATAACTCTTGATCTACTTTAAAACAACTTACATCATTAATAATTGCATGTTTTTCATATTTTTGCGTAATTTCAAAAGATTTTTCAGCAACTTTTCTAAATTGGGTATCGATTGATATAATAATGTTATCTGGGATAATTTTGCAAACTGTTTCTAAAGCTGGAACAATACGCTTTAATTCTTCATCTATACTGATTTTAGGAGACCATGGTGCTGTGGACCTGGCTCCAAGATCAAGTATTTTAGCACCATTAGCAATCATGTTTAAGACTGCCTTTTTCAAAACCTTTTGATTAGTATAAACAGAACCCTTATAAAACGATTCTGGACTTAAGTTTAGGACACCCATTACAATTGTAGGAAAATCATCCCCTATTTCAAGAGAATTGAACAATTTTAAGTATATTTTTTCCATGATAATCGATATTTTTAAAGTAAGCTTTAAATTAAGTTTAATTAAAATTTCATTTAGTTGAGAGAAAAAATAAATTATTTTTTTAAATTAAATTTTGTTTTTTCTTAAAAATTTCTTTTTGAATTAATTCTAAAAATTTTCTAAAAAAAATCCTAATTAAGCGCAATAAAAACAGATTTAAAATAGGATTAACTATCTTAAACACAATGGAGTTAATTTCGCTAAAATTGCCCCTAATAAAGAAAAATGACGATTTAATTCAAATTCTTATTAAAGAGATTAATAATCAATTTGGAAAGCTTAAAGAAGGAGATGTCCTTGTTATCGCAGAAAAAGTAATTGCAACCGCTCAAGGGCGTGTTGCAAAACTTTCTTCTGTCAAAAATATTTCTAAAGAAGCTAAGGATTTGGCTAAAAAATTTCAAATGGATGAAAGATATGTTGAACTAATTCTAAGAGAAGCTACTCAAGTATTGGGGGGCATGACTCACGTTATTTTAACAAAAGTAGATGATTTTTTAATAGCTAATGCTGGAATTGATCAATCTAATGCTGGAGTTGGGAATGTTGTGTTGCTACCAAAGAATATTAAAGAGACTGCTTGGAATTATTGGAAAATCTTAAAAAAAGAATTCAAATTGAAAGATTTAGGAATCATAATCGCCGACTCAAGAGTGCAACCGTTAAGAAAAGGGACTATTGGAATTGCTATAGCAACTGCTGGATTTGAACCAATAGAAGATTTGAGAGGTCATCCTGACCTATTTGGACGACCCTTAGAAATAACAATGAGAGCTATTGCAGATGATTTAGCTAGTGCAGCACAATTTTTATTAAGTGAAGCAGATGCGCAAACACCAGTAGTCTTAATTCGTGGAGCGAATGTAATTTTTACTGATTCTCCTTCTCAGACCATGGAAATGCCCCCAGAAGAATGCCTTTACATGAATATTTTTGCTAAATATCTACTTAAAAAACAAGAAAAAGATTAATTTTTATTAAAAAACGGCGTTACCTAAGATTAAAAATTAATTTTTCTATTCTCTTTTTTAAATGATTTTTAATTTTTGTAATACTCCAGTAACCAAAATTGGTAATGCTATAGTAGCTTCGCACCATACACTTACATGCTTTGAATTTTTAGCATATTTACCCCATGATTCAGACTCCTTAATCGTGCAACCTGAAAGTCCGCCATCCAATTCCGTAGCAGTATGAATCCTCACAGAATAATTATAACCAGTATTTAGACCTTTATCACGCAATTTTTCTAAATTATCCAAGTAAGGAAATATTTGTTGTGCCCAGTTTCTTGGAACCCCTCCTCCAATTATGAAAGTTCCCGATAGTTCGTATTTTTTTATGATTTTGGCAAAATTTTTCACATCCTCAAAAATATCAAATTTAAACTTGAAATTTTCTTTTTCAGAAAATTTGATTAGGTCTAACGCCATTTCTGAATCAGAAAAAGCAGGAACGAAAATTGGGATATCGTTTTTTGCAGCTTCGGAGAGAATGCATTCCTTTTGAATGTGTATTCCTATTATTTTTAAAAATTCTGAAGGAGAAGTTTCAATGATTTTGGAAGGAAAAGCTTTTTTAATGATTTCAAGAAGGTAAGCTTCCGCTTTGTTGTAATTTGCTTCTGGTAAAAAAATATCGTATATTCTATTTATCTTTCTATCATAAAGATCACCATCATTAACATTAGGACTACCTAAATAATGACCAATATCGGTAAAAACATCAACGAGGTCATGTGAAAGATTTGCTCCTGTTGAGACCAATACATCAATTAATTTATGCTTCATTAGAAGCGTGATTAATTTTCCCATTCCAGCAGGTACCATTGCGCCACTCAATGACATTACCACGAGACATTTATCATTAGTAAACATTTCATATAAGATATCTAGTGCGATTCCTAAATTTCTTCCTTGAAATCCACAATATTTTAATTTATTGAGAAGATCTTCTACGGTTTTTAAATTAATTACATCAAAAGGGCGAACTTTTACTTTTAAATACTCATCATTAGAATACTGCGTCATAATTTTAAATATGATTTCCAAGATAAAAATTATTTCATTTTTTATTAACATCTAATTAATTAATTAGGTTGAAATTCTTTTTTAAGAAATTAGAGCCATTAAAAAATATTTTTATTTAATAATGTAGCCATGCATTTTAACCCAATAAATTAATATGTTTTAGTTATTAAATAAAATAATAAAATTGAGAAAAGCATGATCTTTTCCATATCTTTTTACACTCCAGCTAATATATTTTTAATATTTCTGGAGATATAAGATTTGGCTCAACATTCTCATTTTTATATTTACTATTTCCGTATCATTCGCATAATTTAAATAATATCACATAATATCCATATTAACTATTTAACATAGGATAATTAAAGAATATAAATCAAAAGATAAGATGTCACTCGTTCCAACAAAGGTATTTTTCGTTAAAGGTAAAGGTTTTCACAAAAAGAAATTAGCAGCTTTTGAACAAGCTTTAAGAGACGCCGGAATTGAAAAATACAATTTAGTAAGCGTATCTTCAATTCTCCCACCTTACTGTATTGAAATAAACAAGGAAGATGGTTTAAAGCAATTAGTTCCTGGTCAAATCGTATATTGCGTGTTGGCAAGAGCAGAATCTAATGAGTATAATAGACTTGTTTCTGCTTCTATTGGAGTTGCTAAACCTTCAGATAAAGGACAATATGGTTATCTTAGTGAACATCATGCTTATGGGCAAAAACCAGAAAGAGTAGGCGAATATGCAGAAGATCTTGCGGCAGAAATGCTTGCTACAACTTTAGGAATACCATTTGATCCAAATGCAAACTATGACGAAAAAAAAGAAGTGTTTAAAATGGGAGGAAAAATTGTTGAAACAAAAAACATTACTTCAAGTACCACTGTCAGAAAAGAAAATGAGTGGGCTGCAGTATTGGCTGCTGCCATATTTATCATTTAAAAGTGTTTCACCTCAGTAGAAAAAGAATTTTTTTAACTTTTTTCTTTAATTTTTTAACTAAGTTCTGAATCAATGAATAATTTTGGTAAATTGGGGTGAACTTTTTTAAAAATAAACGATTTATTAGATTAAGCTAAACATTAATATCTATTTTTAAGAAACATTTAAAGTTATGGATTAGAGATCAATGAAACTTTATAATTATATGGCATACGAGTTATTAGAGAAAATTCGTTCTGGGGAAATTAAAATAATCGATTTAATTGAAGAAATTGCGGAGAGAATTGAAAATACGGATAAACTAATTCATTCATTTGTAAATTTTAATTCAGATTATCCAATTTCCCAAGCAAAAAAACTTCAAAAGCAAATTAACGAAGAGAAAAGATTTGGTCGATTAATAGGAATTCCTTATGCAAATAAGGATTTAATCTGCATAAAAGATTATCCAACAACTTGTTGTTCGAAAATATTAGAGGGATTTAAGCCTCCTTATAATGCTTTTGTAATAGAAAGATTAATAATGGAAGAACAAGCAATACACATTGGAAATACAAACATGGACGAATTTGCAATGGGTAGTTCCACAGAAACGAGCTGTTACGGCCCCACTTATAACCCTTGGGATTTAACTAGAGTTCCAGGAGGATCGAGTGGAGGATCTGCAACGGCAATTGCTTCAGGTCAAGCAATAATCGCATTAGGGAGCGATACTGGAGGAAGCATTCGATGTCCAGCCTCTTTTTGCGGAGTTGTTGGATTAAAGCCAACTTATGGCCGCGTTTCTAGATATGGTTTAGTCGCATTTGCAAATTCTCTTGACCAAATTGGACCAATTACAAAATGCGTGCATGATGCTGCTTTAATCCTTGAAATTATATCGGGAAAAGACCCTTTAGATTCTACTTCTGTTAATGTAAAGGTTGAAAAGTACACGGATATGTTGCAAAATCCTATTGATAATAAAATCATTGGGATTCCAAAGGAATTTTTTGGTGAAGGAATTGAAAATAGTGTAAAACATTCTGTCAAGAAAGGAATTGAAAAATTAGAAAGCTTAGGAGCAACGACAGTAGAAGTATCAATACCACACTTAGAATATACCGTTCCTACATATTTTCTCATATGCATGAGTGAAGCGAGTTCAAATCTAGCTCGATATGATGGTATTCGATATGGAAAGATAACTGAAGATTTATCTGGAGATGTCTTTGATGTAATTAGTAGAACTAGAGGAGAAGGATTTGGACCAGAAGTAAGGCGTAGAATATTTTTAGGGACTTATGCTTTATCAGCGGGATATTATGATCAGTTTTATATTAAAGCTTTAAAAGTCAGGAGATTAATAAAAGATGACTTCCAAGAAGCCTTTAAGAAATGCGATGTAATTGCTGGTCCAACAATGGCTGGAACAGCTTTTAAAATAGGAGAAAAAGTGGATGATCCATTACAAATGTACATGACAGATTTATTAACTTGCCCAGTTAATCTTGCTGGAATACCCGCAATATCAATACCTTGTGGCTATGATAATAATGGTCTTCCGATTGGATTTCAAGTGATTGGGGATTATTTTGAAGAAGGCCAAATTCTAAATGTAGCATATCAGTTAGAACAAGAATTAAATATTTATAGAAAAATTGCTCCCGTGAAGTAAAGGAGGTGTGTTCACATTTCTCAAAATAATGAAAATGTAATGATTGGTTTAGAAGTGCACATACAATTAACTAATTTGGAGACAAAGTTATTTTGTAGTTGTAAGACGGATTATAGGGGATCCCCTCCAAATACAAGAATATGCCCTGTTTGTTTGGGTCTACCTGGCACTCTTCCTGTAATAAACAAGAAAGCGATTGAATTTGCAACGAAATTGGCCATTGCTTTAGATTCTAAAATAAATAATTATACTTATTTCTTTAGAAAAAATTATTTTTATCCAGATCTTCCAAAAAATTTTCAAATATCACAATATAACAAAGCTGGTGGAAAAGCTTTTGCTGATGGAGGAAAAATTACAATAAATATTAATTCTCGTAAGAAAGATATCATATTAAATAGAATTCATCTTGAAGAAGATCCAGCTCGATTGGTTCATAAAGGTAGCATTGCAACATCTCCTTATACTTTAGTAGATTATAATAGATCAGGTGTTTGCCTAATTGAAATTGTAACGGAACCAGTGATGAATTCTCCAGAAGAAGCAAGGGAATTCCTAAAGCAATTAAAATCAATTGTTCAATATACAGGCATTTCTAATTTAGATTTAGAAGGCGCTGTTAGGGTTGATGCTAATATCTCAATTAAAGGATATGAAAGAAGTGAAGTAAAGAACATTAACAGTTTTAAAGAAGTAGAAAGAGCCTTAAAATGGGAAATCTCAAGGCAGAAAACCTTATTAAAACGAGGAAAAGAATTAACTCAGGAAACGCGCCATTGGGACGATAAAAGGAGGGTTACCATTTCTTTAAGAACAAAAGAATTTGAAGAGGATTATAGATATTTTCCAGAACAAGATTTAGTCCCCATGGAGATTAGTGAAGAATTCATTAGAAAAGTTAAAGAAGAACTACCAGAAATGCCAAATGAACGATCAAAGCGGTTTCAAGAAGAATACTCTTTATCTGAATTCGACGCTGATAATTTGGTTTTAGATAAAAATATTGCAGACTTTTATGAACAAGGGATAAAATTAGACAAGACCTTTGGACCGCAAGAATTTAAACAATATTGTAATTGGTTAATGAACGATATTTTAGGATGGTTGAATGAAAACAATTTACAAATAAATGAGACTAAACTAAGACCAAAACAAGTAGTTGATTTAATAAATTCGATTAAAAAAGGCGAAATTACTACTAAAATAGCCAAAACATTCATACCAGAGATGATGAAAGGATTAGATATATCAGAAATCATAAAAAGAAAAGGTAGAAAAAGGATCTCAGATAGATCTTATATTGAAAACCTCTGTAATGAAATCATAGAAAATAATCCTAAAATTGTTGCTGATTGTAAAAAACATCCAAAAGCTATTGAAGCTTTAATTGGTAGAGTAATGGGTAAAACACGTGGGCAAGCAGACCCTGGATTAACAAGAGAAATAATGCTTGAGATGTTAAAAAAAAGAAAAATTATCGAATAATATAAAATCTTAAATATTATAAAAATAAAGATTGTTTATAATAAATCTAATAAAGCCGTTCTGGCAGCATCTAATTTTAATTGAATAATTCCTTGTTTAGCTTCTGCTGTAGCAATAATACACAAGATATTACCTTTAACCTCCGTGAATAAGATCCTCCCTTTCTCACTTTCAATAATAGCATTAATAAAATTTCCTTGTTCTAACTCTTTTGTTGCTCTCTGACTGGCTTTTAATACTAAAGTTACCATTGCTGCCACGGCTTCTGGATCTACCCATCCAGGTAAAGCGCTTCCTTTAACTAAGCCAAATTTTTCAATCAATGCTGCTCCATGTACTCCTTTTATTGATTTTAAGCTTTCGAGAATATCCTTTATTTTCTCGCTCATTTATCTCATTTTTTCTTTTATATTTGTAATAATTCTTTTATATGATCTAATTCTCTTTAATATTTTAAAGTTTATCGGCTTTTATTATATTTATTTTAGGATCAACTCATGAACATTAAAAAATCTTGATTTAAAAATTCCAATAAAAGTTTTTATTTTCTTAATTCATTAAATATCTAAATTATAGAGTAAAATATGGGGTTTTGTTTCTAAAGTGACAAATATTATATTTCGTTATTATGAGAAAGGTGAAGCTCGTCAACTGGCTAAACTATATAATATAGCATTTCAAATGAATGGTTTTGGATTTATTCGCACGGCAAAATCTTGGTTATGGCGGTTTAATAATGCCCCCAATTTTGAGCCAGAAAGTATTAGAATTGCTGAAGATTTAAAAGAGAGAAAAATAGTTGGTGCAGTTCACGTGAGTTTAATTGAACCCCTGATGATTAATGGAAAAAAAATTTTATGTGGAGAAATAAATGATGTTGCTTGTCATCCAAAATATATCAAACGTGGAATCGCTAAAGGATTAATGGAAGAAGCAATTTCCTACATGAAACAAAAAGGATGCGATGCTTCCATTTTATCTGCAGATGTAAAAGGAATTGCTAGACAAAAAATCTATCTAAGATTAGGATATATTGATATGATTGATGTTAATATTCGCGTTAATTTTCCTAATATTCTTAAATTATTGAAAGACATGCCAATATTAGCGTTTTTTTTTCCAATACTTTTCATGTTCTCTAAATTCTCGAGGGTCTTATACCATTTTCTTTTCAAAATAAATAAATCTTTTAAAAATATTTCATATCTCATTGAATTTAATAAGGGGCATTCTAAATTTTATGAATATGCGAGAAAACTTATTTCAAGATATCATGATTTTTATCCGTTTTACAGTGATAGTAAAATAAACTGGCTTAGAAAAAATGTTCCTTCAAAAAGATTTCACCCTATTTATGTATATATTAAAAAAGATTCAGATATTATTGGAGGGGCTTGTTTAAATTATGTAAACATTTATAATTTTAAATACGGAATGAAAATTCGTTTTGGAATAGTACATGATCTTTTTATTGATAAATCTGTTTTCTTAAACGAAAAAGAATTATTTCATGGATACATGTTTTTAATAGGTAAAATCATGAAAGCCGCTAATAAAGCGAAAATAGGGTTATTGTCAATTCCAGTTTGTTCTAATGATAAAATTTTAAATATTAGTCTAAAAACATCATGTTTCATAAAATATAGCTCTCTAACCTTGATGATAAAAACATTTAATGATAAAATAAAGCGCTTGAGTTTAAAAAAACCTGCTCTTGTACCCTCATACGTGTTATTTGCCTATCCTTAAAGAAGAAAATTTTTTTTACTTTTACCCATCCTTTTTTCTTCCTTGTAATTCTTTTTTTCCAATCTGAAAAGGACTGAATTTAATTAATTATCATGTGTTATTTCTTGACAAACATTAATACAATAACCATATTTGGTTATGAATTAAATCCATGAATTACTTTTAATAAAAATGAAATTTAAAAGTAGAGAAAAAATTCATATTCAAAAAATAAAAAGTCATTTAAATGTAATTTAATATTTCGCTTTAATAATAAAAATTCCATGTTTATTCTTGTCTATATTTGTTTTACAACTCTAATAATTCGCTTGCTACTCCTTCTACTGTTTGTTTTTGTGGTATTCCTTTTAATAGTTCTGACTTTACTCTCTCTGCAAGTTCTTGAGGTGTGAATGCCTTTCCGTTATTATCTATTCTGTTAACTGTATGCCAGCCTCTAAATACCCATACTTTATCTCCAGCAGCTCGAAATACTTCACCAGTAATTCTTCTTGCTTGATCTGAAGCGAGAAATACCACTAATGGAGCAAAATAAGCAGGATTAAACACATCCAATCCAGTTTTTGATTTGGTTTCCATTAATTTGGCCATTTTTGGAGTAGCATCAGTTGTAAGCCTTGTTCTTGCCATTGGAACAACGCAATTAACTGTGGCATATTTTTTTAATTCTTGAGCGACTATCAGTGTAAAAGCAGCAATTCCTGCTTTTGCAGCACCATAATTTGACTGCCCCACATTACCTAACAACCCAGCATCAGAAGCAGTATTAATTATGCGACCAAAATTTTTAATTTTAGGATTAGCTTTAACTTCATTTCTAAAATATTCCGCAGCGTGCCTGGTCAAATTAAAGGTACCTTTCAAATGAACTGCGATAACAGCATCCCATTCTTCCTCTGACATGTTAAAAATCATTCGATCACGGAGAATTCCCGCGTTATTTACCACAATATCCAATCTTCCAAATTCAGAAAGCGCTTGCTCGACCATTCCTTTAGCAGCTTTAAAATCGGTTACTGAATCATAATTTCCTACAGCTTTAACTCCTAATTTTCTGCATTCTTCAGCAACTTGATCAGCAACCTTAGTTTCTGCACCTGTTCCATCAAAAGAAGCTCCAAGATCGTTTATGACAAGATTACATCCCTCTCTTGCCATTGCTAAAGCTTCTTCTCGTCCTAAACCTCTTCCAGCACCTGTAATAATTGCTACTTTTCCATCTAACATTCCCATTTTTTTACACCATCTTAAATTTATTATTTAAAATTAATAATACTTTTTAATTAAAATTATTAAGTTTTGAAAATTTAGTTAACACATTAATTATCTATTTGTTTCGAGAGTAAATAAGTGTTTTATAATGGAAATGATTACTCATAATCTGGTTGGAATCTCGATTCAGATCCTCTGTTTTAATTATTTCTTATTTCCTATCAATATTATTTTAACCATTATATTTGCTTTCGCATCACATTTTATAGTTGATGCTTTTGCCAAAATAACATATCACACGCCCGAGAGATTAGAAGGAGATAAATTTTGGTTAATTTGGCACGTGATTATTTTAATCCTTTCTTTTGGCAGCTGGATCTTTTTCTTCATCCCTTTTTGGTTAGGAATGTTATTTGCCAATGGAGTGGATATATGGGATTGGTTGATTTTTAGACCTATCGTGAAGAAAAGAATAAAAAATGAAAAAGAAAAAACAGATAAAAAAGAATATTTTTTTCATGTAGGGGTTGATTATTTAAGAAAGATCCTTCTCTTTT
>Ga0190360_1001988_pt1 | contig 10246 bp, 11 predicted proteins | sample 48721834_MG_FD_161271 | JGI IMG/M metagenome (GOLD analysis project Ga0190360, IMG submission 161271) | Hydrothermal vent microbial mat bacterial communities from Southern Trench, Guaymas Basin, Mexico - 4872-18-3-4_MG | ecosystem: Environmental > Aquatic > Marine > Hydrothermal vents >... | reverse complement strand
ACTGAGCATAGAAACAAAGCCAGTTTTTATAGCAGCGAAAATAGACTTAAGCGCAGTCTTTAAACCAGTGAATGAAAAACTGACGCCTCTTGACATTGCCACACTGCCTTTCATGCCTTTTCCAAAAAATTTTGTTAGTTTCTTTGATGTGCTCGCACTCGTAAAGAAATCAAATGCTTTTGCTGCTCTCAAAAAGACGCTCCTGATTACTCTTCCCAATATCGGCACTCGTACCAACCATTTGGCAAGACCAGGAAACATCAAAAGTATTCCACCAAGAGCGAGACCAAACTGTCCAACAGTAAACATCAAGCCACCCATTGTGTATCCAGTTAATGCGAAGCCACCGATTACTCCCTTGAGCCAGTCTGGCATAGATATAAACATAAACATTATTGGCATAAGAGCATCCTGAACAGAAAGCGCTGTCGGAAGGAATGTCATTTCCAGTGTTGTGTTAAACAAATCGAAAAAACCTATAAGTTTGAATGATGGTGTAAGCAGGCGTTCCATTGTCCTTTGCAGTTGCATTCCAAAAAACATAACGGAAAGAAATTCCATTCTGAAGCCTCTAAGACCGTGTGTTGCCATTCTTACTGTCGATGCATATCTTCCCAGTGTTTTGTGTGATTTGAGACCAAGTTTCGTGTCTGCTGCCCATTGCTCTCTTGATTTCATCAATGTTGCCCAGAAGCCCTCCTTTGAAACCCGCGCAGCATCAGTGGCTCGTGTGCTGTTTTGTATACTGTCAACTTCGTTCTTGACAGATGCCTGTACATTTCTATAGTGTGAAGCGAGCATTCTGCGTTTTGCTATTTGGTCAGAAACAGCAGATATGTTTTTTCTTATTCCATTGATTGATTCTCTTTGTTTCCAATGTAGGGCTTCCTCTTGTTTAAGTGTTCTTACACCATATTTTTCTCTTACAGCCGCAAGTTGTCTGTTTAGAGCATATCTTCTTTGCTGTAGCTTGTTCAGACTTTTTTGTACATCATTTATTGCTTTTTTGACTTCGGCAATAGCCTTAATTCTAATTATAACATCCTGCGTATATGCTCCGCCACCGACCCATGCTGATGCCATATTTATCTCAACGTGTGTGCTGAACGTTCATATTCAATTTGTCTTTTTTGTTCCTCATAAAAGTCTCTTATAACAGCAGAGACGACATTATATTTCATTATTGTCCATTCAAGAATCTCATTAACTGAGACACCCATTTCTTTTGCAATCAATACTATTTCAGTTACAAAATTCTCTTCCCACTTTTCTTCTTGCATTTGTCTTTTGAGCCTCAGTCTTAAAAGTTCAAGTTTTTGCGCTTCACTCATTGGCTTGCCAATTTTTTTTGCAGTTTTTCTATGTTTTCTTTTGTGCTGAAGCCATATAGTTCTGCGAGTTCTTTTAGAAGTTCTCCATAGTGCATTGCAACATATGCCTTTATATCTTCTTCATTCTCTCCAGGATATGTTCTCTTTATCATATTTATCATTATTGCAGAAATGCGTTTTGCATCTGCTTCATCCATATCTCTTTTGAGAATTACGAATAGTTCTGCATCTTTTAGATGTGGCTTTACTTTCAGTGGGTTTCCGCTCGGATCCTTGAGATCTTTCAAAACCTTGAACTTTTTGCTTAGTCCGTCAAATGTCTTTTCAGCCATTTTCTTTCACCTCCAAATCTCCTTTTAATGTTTTTACTTTCTTTTTTGTCTCTTTTTTTTCTGTTTGCGATTTAATTAACTCTTCTTTTAGATATGCAGTCTCTTCATACATTTCCAGAAATCTCTGATAACTTTGAGACATAAGATGGTCATGCCACATTTTCATCCATCTACAGTCGCCAAAATTTTCTTTGCAGTCTTCATCCCAATGCTTCCAGAGATTAACAGGAAACGCTCCAGATGTTACATTAACTGTCAAGTTTGTTTTTTTGGATTGTTTCGTCTCTTCTCCCATTTCGTTTCACCTCCTTTACATATTCTTCAAATAGTGGGTCCCAATTACTCTGGAAATGTTCGCATTTCACATTTCCATTCAAAAATGTTTTAAAGCCCATATTTTTAACATCGAACCAGAATATACCATCTTGAAAATTGTTGTTGTTGGCACCCGCTCTGAAATATACATAGTTGAGAACATCTTTTTTGATTAAGCAACAACCTGTTCCAAAGCCACCATCAATTTCAATTGGATCGTTTGATATTTCATCATCAGTGTACCAGTTTGCACATAATTTTCCGTTTTTCAACACCATTCTTCTTTTCCATACACAGTTAACTATAGTATCATTGTGTTTTATCTTATAAAGACCAGTAACAACATCACCCCCAACTGAAATTAATTGCTCTATAGCATCGACTGGTGGTATTATATCTTGATCTACTATAAATAGATAATCATATTCTCCAAGAAGCGTAACTTCACGAAGCTTGTTGTGATGTGATGTCACCCTTATTTGTGGTTTTGCTACCCACGCATCTATTATTATTTCAAATCTCCAAAAATTACGGTCTTCAAGCATTTGGGCTATCTTCATTCCATAATTTTCATCTTTTTGCGAAACAACAATTGAAAGATCATAGTTTGGATAACTCAGTTCTATTATCCTATTCAAATACTTTTCGAGTATATATGATTTATTTGATGATGCCGTCGTGCCAACTAAGACAGACGGCATCCCTTTGTTGTTCATTTCATCACCATTCCTTTTAGCTAGCCTTGAACTCCGGTCCATAAAAGTCTCTTGGAAGGCACACAATTTTGAAATCCTGTTCCCAATGACTATCTGGTCCAGATATTTTAATATCCCCAATTCTTGTAAACTTTGCATTATCCATTGCAAAATACACTTCATTTGTTCCATCTGTAAGGGAAATTAAAACAGCACAATCTGGTCTGTTTCCATCTCCGACTCTATATCTTGTATAGTCTGTCGCTACAGTTGTTCCTGTTCCAAGAGCAAAATCTTCTATTCTGTCAACGCTATCCAAGACAAGAGTACCTGTTATCTGAGCGAGACCAAATGGCTTTTCCTCTAATTCTGCATTCTGAAACCCGCTTGCATCAACACCAAGCAAATCTATTTTGTCAACATCTCCTTCTGGCTCAACTATTGTCACATTTTTTGCTGTTGCAGTGACGTCAGAAGAACTTGAAAAAAATGTTGAAAGGTTGTCTGCCGTTGTTATGGTTATATTATCCGCCGTATCCAGTTTTATTGCCGTCTCTCTTGCTTGCCAAACTTTCGCCATTATCATCTACCTCCTTTTTTTCTTTTTTCTTTTTTATTTCTGGTTTTGGTTCTTTATATTTAACAAAACGCTTCCAATCAACTCTCTCCGTACCATCTAGTTCAACAACATCGCCCTTACGATATTGCATTCCATTTATGTTTATTTTCTTGTCTCCAGTATAAACATATTTCATCGCTATCACTCTCCTAAAAACTCTAATAAAAGATGTCTCTTGTCACGTATTCTCCTGATCCCATTCCTTATGCCTCTCATTACAAACGGCTTTGGGTCTGTTCCTCGTTTCCCTATCCACATTCTTACTGATCCATATGGCATTCCTATACTATGCGCCCATCTGACAATCTTTCCACCACCTCTTTTACTTGGGGGCGGTGGCCATTTTCCAGCCCTTCTCCCCTTATCGACAAACCATGCATAGTATGGCATTGTAACATAATAACTTTCACCTCTAAGCACACGCCTGCCCGGTCGTGTCTTAATGGATTTCTTTAAATATCCTGTGGGATGAGCAAATCCAGCCGAAGCGGCAGATTTGCTCATTTCTTCTGCCATTACATATGCAACATTCTTAACATTTCTTCTCATATACTTTGGAATTCTTACAAGAAGCTTATTAAGTGAATCAACTGCTTTTCCTGTTCTTGCGATTATTCTTATTTTTTCCACCATATTAATCACTATTGAAATTGTATCTCACTCTTATTGTTCCATAATGTATTTTTTTACCCTTACTGAAATCGAAATCAGTACCTTCCGATATTATTGTATAGTTTTCCAACCCATTGGTTGCTATTGTGTTTTTGTTTGAATCCAATGCTTTTGTAACAGCATCCATTATTTTTTTAAGTGTCTGAGCAGCACGATCTTCACCACCCACGATGATGTGTATTTCAAAGTCTATGGTATAAACATAAATTGCAGCATTTGAAAGAGTAAGGGGATATTCTGTGATTTCAGGCTTGTTCACAACAACAAATGGTAATCCTTCAGCATAATCGACAAACTTTCTTGGATATGCTGAATATACACCATTTACAAGGTCTGAAACAAGAGAATCATTTTTAATTATGTCTTTTATCAAAATCCAACTGTCTGTACGCAAAGTGGATTTGCTTACCATTTTTTCACCAAGGACTTGGAGCCCTCTATTAATAAATAGATATTAATATATATAAATTAATCTTTAAGCAATCTTCGAGTCTGATGTAATGATTTGTCTTTTGGCCGTTCTTATTTTGGTTGCCGTAATGACCAAGTCATAAAAACATATCTTATCATTTACCTTTATTGGAGTAAATGAGTAAACGGTATAATATTCATCTCCATATGAAAATATTGTTTTTTTCGTTACTGTTTCGTTGTGTGAAAGGTATACTCTGTATGTTTTCAAAACATCGAGACCTTCAAATTTCCAGCTTACTGTTTCTTCATCGAGCGGGAAAACAAGCATTTTTGTGCTTGTTCCACTTCCGAGTATGTAAACATCGTCTCCTTCCTCGTTATAGCTAATGGTCGGGTTATAAAGAATAACACTGTTTCCATATTTTTGCAAAAGATAGCCCATATCTCTTCTCGACCTGACAACAAGATTCATACTTTCACGCTTTCGACATCTCCAATTCTTATCATTTTGTCGGATCTGATTTGTTCAACAAGTTCATAATATCTGTTTCTGTCTCCCATAACTTCTTCCCCGAGGCTCATTGTTGTGAGTCTGTCTATTGTATATCTTGTTATTCCAACATCACCAACTTTTGCTTTTGCAAGAAATGCTGAAAGATATGCAACAGCCATCTTAATTGCAAGACTTGGGCTGTCAACCGGGTGATGTTTGGGGGTAAAACAGTATGTAACAAACAGTTCATCTGATGTTCCTGGAGCTGCATCTAAGATAAATTTCCCAGTCGATGGATCAATTGAACTCACAGAAACAGTTTCTTCCTGCCTGTCTCCGTTTGCATCTGTATACTCTCTGTGTACAGTTATGTCAGATGTCGTGACCCTAAAATCATTGTTATAGTCCCCAACTGGATAAAATCTTGTATAGAATGTCTTATTCGTGCCGTCTATGTCATTTTGCTTCACATCTGATATATTTCTAACGCGTTCTTTAAATACTCTGGTTTGAATGTCCATATTAATTCTCAAGCTGGCAACTCTTATAAGCTTGAATAAATCAATGTCAGTCAGATCACTTGGTATATCGGCTATTTCCTTAACCTCGTCTGTAGAGCAATAAGCACCATAGAATCCTCCTTGGATTGCATCACTATAATCAGACCATATTAGATTCGTTGAATCATAAAATCTTATTTTGTACCATTTGTCTGTGGTTCCATTCATATCATAATATGTTTGGTCGCTTATGTCTTGGTTTGCAATTTCAGTATATGTTCCGTTTTCTGAATCTGCCCTATATATATATACTTTGTCAAATGTTGACTCTGTGTCTGGAACTTGCCACGAAATCTTTATTCCCATATAATCACCTTTTTTATATTTATATTTAAAAGTTTAAAAGCTTATGTCTCTTCTGTTGTTGTTTCAAACTCTTCTTTTTTGCTAGTGAGCTTAATGTCTAATGGTTTTGCAGCGATTTCTGTTTCATCTTCAATTGAAAATGACTTTATTTCTTCTGTTTCAGAAGACATCTTAATTTCGTCTGGCTTTGCATATATGGTTGGAACATATGTTGTTATTGTTGAAATGTTTGCATCAGATGTTATTGTATGTGTTATCGTCTTTGAAACCTTAGCATCCGACATCACCATTTGCGATGTTGTTTTCTTGATTACAGTGTCGGATGTTATCAATTTTGTTTCAGATGCTTTAATTCTTGTGTCTGATACTATTGTTTGCGATAATATCTTTTTGATTCTCGAAGTAGAATATATTTGTGTCGCTTCAATACGTTTTACTCTCGAGTCCGAGCTTATTGCAGAAGACGATGTCTTCAAAATGCGTGAATTAGAATTTACTGTTTGGCTGAATGTCTTGTTAATTTTTGCATCTGAACTAATGGTGTGACTTTCGCTTCTCAATACGCGTGAATTAGAATTTACTGTTTGACTTTGTATTGCCTTTACAGTTGCCTTCGAATAAATCGTTCCTTCATTGAACTTTTTTACTCTTGCATCTGAATATGTTATTTGAGATATAGATGCCTTTATGTCTGCATTTGATGTGGTTGTTTGTTGTGTTGTTGTTTTTATTCTTGAATCTGATGTTACTGTTTGCTGTATTGTTTTCAACACTCTCGCGTTCGAAAATTTGCTTTGGCTCTGTGTTGATTTTATGTCAGCATCCGATGTTATTATTTGACTGATAGTTGCTTTTATACGAGCACTTGATGTAATTGTTTTTGTGTTAATTGTTTTGATGTGTGCACTTGCATTTAATGACTGTTGCTTTGTTTTCAGAACTCTTGTGTCTGAATTTATTGTCTTAGATACACTGTTTTTAACAGCGGCATCAGAATATATGTGTTTTGTTTTGAGAGTATATGTAACTATTTTAGCATCTGATGTCTTTGTTTGGCTAAGTGTTTTTTTTATTCTTGCGTCTGATGTGATTGTTTGTGTTTCCATTGAAAGTATTCTTGAATCAGAAGTTATTGTGCTTGACTTGGTAGATTTTATTCTCGCATCTGAATTCATCACAGAAGACTGTATTTTTAAAATACGCGAGTCAGAATTTATTGTTTGACTGAATGTTTTCTTGATTCGTGTATCCGAAGTGATACTTTGGCTTTCGCTTCTCAATACGCGTGAATTAGAATTTACTGTTTGACTTTGCGTTTTCTTAACTGTTGCGTTCGAATTTATTGTCTGAGTAAGTATCTTGTTAATTCGTGCATCTGAGTTAATGTTCTGGCTTATAGTTCTCAAAATGCATGAGTCAGAATTTGTTGTTTGCGTCTGAGTTTTCTTGGTTCTCGAATCTGAGTTTACTGTTTGTTGTGTCGTTTTTAGTATTCTTGCATCTGATGTCTTTGTTTGAAAAATTTGTTTCAATACGCGAGCATTTGAATTTTTTGTTGATGAACTGGTCTTTTTTATTCTTGCGTCTGAATTTGTTGTTTGGGTTCTTATGACCCATACTATTATTCCTCCACCACTTCTTTCGGTCATTGTATTGATACCTATGTTATCTTAACAAACGGGCTTATTGGTGGACAAGGAAGGGTTGGGTTGTTGTAATCTGCCCACCAACATATTTGCTGGCATTGATCCTGGTTGAGTGTGCCATGAATCTGTTGATAAGATGTTGTTAATGTAACAGACCCAGAATATGTGAAGTCATCATCTGCTTTAAATGTGATTCCAGTGCATGTGTCATTTATTTTAATTTCTACCGAACTACCACTGGCAGTACCATTGTTACAAACAAGTGTTATACATTGAAAATTCCCACTGTCTTGGTGTGTTGGTTCACAGGCAGATTGTGTTGGTCCGCACCTGAATTCCATATTTTCTGTGCTTAAATATTCTTTCCATTGTGAACCACTCCAAATGGAAAAATTAATATCTGGATAATAATTATCCAATGTGAAGTGATATGGCAACATGTAAAAGTTTGTGTTGCTTGCATTGTCTGTTGCATTTGCTATCAGGTAATATTGTTCATCTGGATAGTTTGCCGAGTTGAAGGTATAGTGTTCTGTTCCTTCGGTTATGTTGTTGTCTGCCAAAACATCTGTCAAAGTTCCGTTTGAAAAGAAAAGATACAGGGAATAATTGAATGGGTCGTTGTTTGGGTCTTTAGATTCTTCCCAAGTTATATTAAATGTCCCGTTATAAGTTGTGTTTTGTGGAACCAATATCTTCGGTGCGGGTGAAGGTGCCAAGTTTGCTATAGCGTATGAATCTTCCTGAATGCTTGAATTGTCGCAATTTCCCAATGTATCGCAGGCATAAACCTTATATCCAGCAGTTGTCAACCCGTTTCCATTTATTTGTATTAGCCAGACATCTGGAGTGAAATCCTGATTGGTCCACGATGTCCCACCATTACCTGTCGTCTCCACAGAGTTTGAATCTATGTTTGCATATTCGACTTCCCAATCCGAACCCACCATTGAATAAAACACTATATATCCCGTTGATGTTATTTTCACTCCATCTGAACGGGAGTTTTCATCCCCATAGAAATATGCGTTTTGATAGTATGTTCTTGCTTGGGATGTTAATGTTGTTAATGGCACGCAATAGTCGGAATTATAGACTTTGCTAGTCGTGTAAGAATTATTGCAGTAATAAATCAGCAAATTTCCGGAATTTCTGTATAATCTTGGTTTCAGGATGTATGTAGTGTTTGGATGCGTTGATATGTTATGGAATCTGACTTTCAATGCCTTGTTGTTGGAATCTAAACTGTGATTGTATTTTGTTGCCGAATGCATTGTCTCTGGGTCCACATTAAACACGGATGGGTTATAAGCATAAGTGTGGAGAGTTATGTTGAATACTGATGATGAATTTGTCATAGTATGTTCGTGTTCAAAATCCTGTGCAGTTCCGTTTATGAATTTCCACGGCTGGTTCGGATATTGCGTGTCATTTATCCAATGATAGAACTTTATGCTCGAATCATTAACGCCGGAAGCGTCTGTTATTGTAACATTTATGTATAGTTTCCCCATAGAGCTTGAGTTCAAATCTGGCGGATTTTGTTGCCAATTTGAGAATGTTGGTGGTGTTGAGTCTGCAGATGTTGTCACATAACTAAATGGAGCAATACAACCCGTTCCATTCCAATTGTTAGAGGTGTCGTTAGCATAAACGCACCAAGCTATATTTGCTCCTGTGGTATCATTAACAATTTTAGTTACATTAGACCAATTTCCAGTTCCTGTCATTGGAACCCATGAATCATTCTTCCAGCCACCTTTTATGTAAGTGAAATTAACATATGGTCGTTGGTTTTCAGTTCCAAATTCTTTTGATGTCCATTGATAATAGTCTGCAGTATCTCCTGTATTATTAAATATCCAAGTAATATTTCGGTTTCCATTGGCCAATTCAGTCATAACACTTTCATTTAAATTAGAAATACAATCCCAGTGAATTGTATTATCTATTCCATTATATGTTAAAATCTTGGTCGTGAACATATTCCAAACATCATCACAAACAGTTCCACCACCGCATAAACTATCAATTGTCTCTTCTGTCCACGTTTGATTATCAGAATACCAAACATCTAAGTCTTCATCTGAACCTCCAGGGGCTCCATCAACATAACCACAGAAGGTAACATTTGTCACTAAATCACCTGGTTGAATTTCATCTGGTATTTTGAATTTATAAAATCCTATTTCACCAGTTCCATCAACATAATCTATAAGTATTCCCGTTTCACTACCGTCTCGAGAAGTATCTTCATCAAACATACCATCTTCTAAAATTTCTGTATTTGCAGTCTGTATTTTAATGGTTTGTTCACTTTGTTCACAACTTGTTCCATTCCAAGTTCCATTGCAGAATTGAAATATATATCCACTCAATCCAGTATCATCTTCCCATTTTAAATTGTGGCTAATGGGTGTTCCTGCTATTGTTGAGTTGGTTGAGTTATCCGAATAGGTTGGTGGGTTAGTATCTCCTCCTATCGTTGTGTATTGGTAGGTAAGGGATGCATTCCAATTATCAGATGTGTCGTTTGCGTAGACCTTCCATTTTATAGTCGCTCCCATCGTTGAATTAACTGTTTTTGTTACATTGCTCCAATCTTCAATTCCACCATTGGGGAATAAGGTCCATGAATCATTAACAAATTCTACTGAACTCCAACTACATCCTGCTGCTGAACAATCGCTACAATCTCCACTATTCCCACAAGCACCACAACTACCAGAATTTGAACAGGATTCAGGAGTGTAAGAACAACCACAAGTCGTACAATTTGTCTGACCATTATGGCTACCACAAGCCGTTGGAGTTCCTGAACAACTACCAGAACCACCACTTCCTAATATGTTTGCCTTAAAAT
>Ga0190360_1001985_pt1 | contig 10251 bp, 8 predicted proteins | sample 48721834_MG_FD_161271 | JGI IMG/M metagenome (GOLD analysis project Ga0190360, IMG submission 161271) | Hydrothermal vent microbial mat bacterial communities from Southern Trench, Guaymas Basin, Mexico - 4872-18-3-4_MG | ecosystem: Environmental > Aquatic > Marine > Hydrothermal vents > Microbial... | reverse complement strand
TCTTATATATATATATATATATATATATATTTAGAACGAATGGGGAGTTTTCTGAAAAATAGAAATCCCTACTGAAAGATAAAACTAAAGATGTTGCAGTGCCGGCGAACTTTGAACAATTTATATAAATATCTGTTGATTTATTATTTATCTAATATAAATAATTTGCGTTTTATTATAAAAAGTCTAAGTTAGCTCTATTTAATCATTTCACAGTGTTTTTGCTTGATGCTGTGTTTTTATAAGTAATAAAGGGAGATAGTGAAGGATGGAAGGTAATTTCCTTGAGGTGAGAAATATTAGTAAGGCGTATGTAGGTGTTCAGGCGCTGGATAATGTGGATATGGGTATAGGATATGGTGAAATACATTGTCTTGTCGGCGAAAATGGATCGGGCAAATCGACGCTTATTAAGATAATTGCGGGAGTAGAGGTGCCTGATGAAGGGAAGATAATAATCGAAGGCAAGGAATACAGACATCTTCACGCTATAGATTCAATAAGAGCTGGCATACAGGTTATCTATCAGGACCTATCCCTTTTTCCAAATCTAACAGTTGCTGAAAATATATCCTTAAATCAGATGGTGGAAAGAAATATAAAGATACTTAAATGGCCAGAGGTTAAAAAAGTTGCAGAAAAGGCGCTGGCTGAAATAGAAGAGAAATTGCCCCTTGATGAATTGGTTGAAAATATCACTATGGCGGAGAAGCAGCTCACTGCTATTTGCAGGGCCCTAACACAAAATGCAAGGCTGATAATAATGGATGAACCAACTTCAGCTTTGACAAGAGAGGAAATTGACCACCTTTTTTCTGTAATTTTAAAATTGAAGAAAAAGGGTATCTCAATACTTTTTGTCAGTCACAAATTGAGTGAAGTGTTTGAAATTTCAGAGAAAGTGACGGTGCTTCGAGATGGAAAAAAGGTTGGAGAATATCCAACAGACGAACTTGATAATGATAAGCTTATTTATTTAATGACTGGCAAGAAGATAAGAATGCAAAAGTTTGTTTATGAAGAATCAGGTGATGTGGATAAAAATGTGATTCTTGATGTTAGGAATCTTACCAAAGAAGGACAATTCAGAAATGTAAGTTTTAAGCTTAGAAGAGGAGAAATTCTTGGAATTACTGGATTGCTGGGTTCGGGAAGAACGGAGCTTGCACTTTCCATATTTGGTTTGAATAAGCCCGATAGCGGAGAAATATATTTTATGGGTAAGAAAGTAAAAATAAGATCAGCACAGGAAGCAGTAAAGCTGGGAATCAGCTATCTTCCTGAAGACAGACTCATCCAGGGGCTGTTTTTAAAACAGGCAATAAAAAATAATATCATAGTTACCATACTGAAAGAATTAAAAGGGAGAGCTGGTCTATTAAGGAAGCAGAAGATAGATAGTACTGTTAAGAAGTGGATGGAGGATCTTTCCATTAAGGCTCCATCGGGTGAAATTCCTGCCCAGACCCTTTCTGGAGGAAATCAACAAAAAGTGGTGCTTGCTAAGTGGCTTGCCACTGATCCGAAAGTATTTATTCTTGATAGTCCTACTGTGGGAATAGATATAGCCTCAAAGAGTAACATACATTCCATAATAAGGGAACTGGCGAATAGAAAAATAGGAATAATAATTATTTCTGATGAAATACCAGAAGTATTAACTAATTGTAACAGAATCTTGATAATGGTAAATGGAGAGGTTAAGAAGATTATCGATAATGTTGAAGGTGTTACCGAAGAGGAGATTTTTAAAGTTGTTTCGAGCCAGGTTAAAAGTGAGGTGGTATAATGTTTAAGAGGAGAGTGTTTAAGAGAAATGAGTTTTATCTCTTCATAGTTCTCTTACTTTTTTCCGCGGTGTTAACTGGAATTAATCCTTCATTTTTCACTTTTGAAAATCTTTTTGACCTTATTAAAAGTAGCGCTGGTATGGCTTTACTTGCGCTTGGTGTTTTTATCGTTCTACTTTCTGGAGGAATAGATGTATCCTTTACTGCTATAGCCATAGCTGGACAGTATGTTTCTGTGAATGTGCTTATAGCCACAGGGATTGATAATATCTATTTTGCTTTATTGATCTCATGTCTTCTGGGCATCTCTCTTGGCGCGATCAATGCACTTTTGATATCAATTTTTGAGCTGCCAACTCTTATAACCACTCTTGGAACTCTCAATCTTTTTCATGGTGCTCTTCTGACCTTTATCGGAACGAAAGCTATAAATGTGGGTGGGTTGCCGGATAGTTTTAAAGTTTTTGGTGCAAAAAATGTCTTCAATCTTGTTAAGGCTGATGGAACCACCTATGGACTTTCGATATATGCTCTTATCCTTTTAGGGATTGTAGTTCTGACCTGGATAATATTGAGATTTACAATGTTGGGAAGGGGTATATATGCAATAGGTGGAAATAGGGAAGCTGCTAGGAGAGCCGGTTTTAATATTGTGGGCATTCAAATTTTTATTTATTGTTACGTTGGTTTCCTCGCCGGTATAATGGGTGTAATGCATGTATCTCTAATAAGATATAGCAATCCGTTGTATATTGTTGGAGATGAATTGGGTGTAATCGCTGCAGTAGTCCTGGGTGGTGCAAGAATAACTGGTGGTTCTGGATCAATCATAGGCACATTACTCGGTGTCGCAATGATAATTGTACTTGAAAAAAACCTGATACTTATGGGTTTGAGTTCTTACTGGCATCAGTTTTTTATCGGTATGATTATCATTATTGGTGTAAGTATTACATATTATCAGAGTAAGCTAAGGGCTAAAAGATCTCTAATGTATTTAAGGTAATGCTTATATAGCTATATTAAAGTGGATAATAAAGTATATCTGAATGAATATATTGATTTAGAAGATTGAGTTTTTATGTAAGCGAGGTTGATACCAAAGAAGATAGGGGCAGTAAGAGATAAGAGAGTTTCGTTTGTCCAATAATATTGGTTCAGGAGGTCGATGTTGGCTGGTAAGAGGATGAACCTTATAGCTCTGGCTATCATAATGTTTCTTGTAATAGCGGCCATTTCAATTTCTCTTCCTTCAAAATTTCTTACATTGATAAACTTCCAATCAATGACAAGCCAGATTCCGGAGTTTGGACTTCTTTCAATTGCGATGATGATAGCATTGATAACGGGTGGAATAGACCTCTCTGTAGTCTCAATAACAAACCTTACCGGTGTAGTTTCGGCTCTTATTCTTAAAACTTACCCTGGAGAAGGTAGTGTATTTTCAGTTATATTTTTTGCAATATTGGTGGCGCTTGTTTTATCTGCTTTTTGCGGATTAATAAATGGATTCTTAATTGCTCATGTTGGTGTTCCGGCTATACTAGCAACTTTGGGGACAATGGGACTCTATCTCGGAACCGCAATAATTATAACTGAGGGACATGGAATACATACATTTCCTGAAAAGTTCCTTTTTATAGGGAGTGGTACGATCGGAATATTACCGATGCCTTTAATAATATTTATAGGGGCTACCATAATTATTGCTATAATCCTCCGTAAAACTCCGCTTGGTATGAGTATGTTCATGGTAGGTTCCAATCCTATTGCCTCAAGATTTTCAGGCATTAACAATTCTTCTGTTTTAATGCAGACATACATTATTACCGGTCTGCTTGCAGGTGTATCTTCTATAATTATGATTTCAAGGGTTAACTCGATACGACCTGGATATGGATATGCCTACCTACTTCAGGCAATACTTGTTGCTGTGCTTGGTGGTACTGATGTGAGTGGAGGCTATGGAAGTATTCTCGGACTTGTGCTTGGACTTATTATTCTCCAGAGCCTTCAGAGTGGATTCAATATTCTTAATTTTAGTCCCTTCTTCAGGAAATTCATATGGGGTCTTATGCTGCTCATCGTAATGGTTATTAACTACTATATAAACCGGTATCAATCGAGTGCGAGAAAAAGCAGGAAGAAAGTCCATATATTATCTGAAGAATAAAACATTAACTGCATAAAGTCTTCTGAATATAATTCTTGTTTGAGGAAATAGTAAGAGAGGGGATAATAAGATATGGGAAAAGAGAATTATTTTATAGGTTTTGATTTTGGGACTGAGTCAGTAAGAGGTGCAGTTTTTGATCAAAATGGAGTACTGAGGTATGAAAAATACGTTGAATATCCCACGTATTTTCCTGCACCTGGATGGGCTGAACAGAAACCTGATGAATGGTGGGAAAGTTTTATAGTTGTTGTCCGGGACATTGTAAAAAACTCCGGACTGGATTGTAGATATTTTAATGGGATTACAATTGATACAACCTCGTGTTCGGTTGTATTCCTTGATAAGGATTTCACTCCACTGCGAAATGCCATTATATGGATGGATGTGAGGTCCCATTCCCAGGCTGAGCGAATAGCCAGGGCAAAAAGTGATATTCTTAGATACAATGGCTTTGGGAGTGTTTCCGCAGAATGGATGCCCTGTAAGGCACTTTGGGTTAAGGAAAATGAACCTGACTTATATAAAAACACGAAGTATGTATGCGAATTTCAGGATTATATAAATTACAGGCTAACTGGTAAATATGTTGGTAGTATTAATAATACTACTGTGAGATGGTACTACGACCCTAGAAATGGTGGGTGGCCGGTTGATTTTTATCGAGAAATTGGTCTTTCTGAGGTTATTGATAAGTTTCCAGAAAGAATCCTTCCCCTTGGCTCTGAAATTGGAAAACTCAGCAGTGATGTTTCGAAGGAAACAGGTTTGCCCTCGGGCATTCCAATTTTGCAGGGTGGGGCAGATGCTTATATTGCCATGGTTGGACTGGGGGCTATAAAACCGGGAAAACTTGCCTTCATAACCGGGTCTTCCCATCTGATGCTCGGACATACCGATAAAGGCTTTTTTCAGAAAGGAATTTTTGGTGCTTTTCCGGATTGTGTTATGCCAGGATATTTTGTTGTAGAAGGAGCTCAAATTTCTACAGGCTCTGTCCTCAAGTGGTTTAAAGACCAGTTTGTTTCCAAGGACATTGAAACTTCAGCAAGAAAGGATGGTTCAACTCTTTATGATTATATGAGTAAGAAAGCTGAGAAGATCGATATTGGTTCTGAGGGCCTGATAGTTCTTAACTACTGGCAGGGCAACAGGAATCCACTTGTTGATTCAAAGGCTAGGGGAGTTATTTTAGGACTTTCTTTAAAACATACTCCCTTTCATATATACAGGGCGATTATGGAAGGAGTTTCTTATGGTACCGAGCATATTATGAGATATTTTAAGAAAGCCGGATTTGAACCGGAGGAAATAATAGCATGCGGTGGTGCAACCAAAAGTACTCTTTGGATGCAGATACAGAGCGACGTGCTTGGATTACCAATACTATTAACAGAAGAATCAAATGCACCTCTTTTAGGTGATGCAATTCTGGCGGCTGTGGGTTCTGGATTCTACTCAAGTATTGGCAATGCTGTGGAGAGAATGGTTAGGATCAAAGAAAAGATTGTCCCTGATTTGAAAAATACTGAAAAGTACAAGTTTTATGTTGAAAAGTATATAGCCACGTATCCCGCATTAAAGGACATAATGCATGAAATTGTGGATTATGAACATAAAAAAAATAAAAAATAATTAAATATTTTAATATAAGTTGAAAGATTACCAGGATTTTATGGAGAAGAATATTGTAAAACCTTTTAGATCTGTAATGTGGGATCTTGATGGCGTTCTGCTTGATTCAGAATCCCTCCATATTAGAGCAGAGTTAGAAACATTTAAAGAAATAGGGCTCAAAGTTTCTGAAGGGATTGCGAAGGAATACCTGGGGGTAAAACTTGATGAATATTTCAGAGATATTTTACGCAGGTTTAATGCAAGTACCTCCTTTGAAAAGGTACTGCACAGTCATTATGAAAGATTAAAAAAGTATTATAAAGAAGTTTTCCCATTAAATAGGGAGGCGATTTCGGTTTTAAAAAGTCTTTATGGAGAATATATTCTTATACTTGTTACAAATCGTGAAAGAGAACTTGTGGATATTGTCATTGATAGATTTAACCTGAGACACTTTTTTAAGTTTGTAATTACAAGTGATGATGTAGTTAAATCTAAACCTGATCCAACACCTTATTTAACTGCCTGTAAATGGTTGGGGATTCAGCCCAATGAAGGTGTCACTGTAGAGGATTCACTTGCAGGTATAATATCTGCTAAAGATGCTGGACTTGTAGTTATAGGGTTGATTGGTGATCATAATAGATCAGAGGACCTGAGTAAAGCGGATTTTCTTGTAGAGCGACTGAGTGAGGTTCCTGGTATATTACGAAAGATTGAAGAAGCAAAGGTATAGATACCCGGTTTTTTTCTGCCCGTGGCTGGGACATAAATGTTTAGTGCTTCCGAAATGTAAGGCAAACATTTGAATCCGGTATTTTTTACTCTCTTCTTATGTGGGTTTCAAGGGTTTATTAATTATAGTAGTGAATGTTTGTTGTGTAAATGGTTGTTACAAGGTTTTATCTTGTTGAAATAATCCAACACTTTAACAGAGATGATTGGGTGGAGGTAAAATGAGTTGCAAAAGATTTGTGGAAAAGACGGTGATTATTACGGGAGCGTCTAGTGGGATTGGAAAATCCATTGCAATGGAGTTTGCAAAGGAGGGCGCAAATCTTGTTCTCGGATATTATACCCACCCTATTCCGGATGAGATAATTAAAAATGCCGAAAGTGAAGGGGTAAAAGCTATTCCTGTAAAGGTTGATGTAAGGAAAAAATCTGATTGTGAGATGATGGTCAGTACAGCAGTGGACATGTTTGATCGCCTGGATATTGCAATTAATAATGCTGGTGTTTCTACCATGAACAGGGTGGTAGATTTAACTGAGGAAGAGTGGGATTACAACATGGATGTGAATGCAAAGGGTGTGTTTTTCTGCTGTCAGGCCGAAGTTAAGCAGTTTTTGAAGCATGGAAATGGAGGTAAAATCGTAAATATAGCATCAATAGCTGGTAAAAGACCTGCACCTCTACTTGCCCATTATACTGCTTCAAAGTTCGCAGTTCTTGGTTTTACTAAAAGCTTGGCTCTGGAAGTAGCTGCAGATGGAATAAATGTAAATGCAGTCTGTCCTGGACTTGTCAAAACCCCAATGCAGGAAAGAGAAATAAAGTGGGAATGTAAGATTAGGGGGATTACCCGGGAAAAAGTTATAGAAGAATACCTAAGTTTAATACCTCTTGGTAGACTTGAAGAGCCGGAGGATGTTGCCAGAGTAGTGTTATTTCTTGCCTCTGATGATGCTTCGTACATTACTGGACAGGCTATTAATGTTGCAGGTGGCATGGAAATGGCTATTTAAAATGTTTAACTAATTATAATTTCAGGAGGGGGAAATGCCAAAGTTTAAGTATGCAGTTGGACTCTGGGCTCTTGGAGGAGCTGCAGACAGATTTTTGCCATCGGGCTATAGTGAAAGAAAGGCAGAGCTCAGGGATGTTATCAAAATAGCGGGAGAAGTTGAAGGGATAAGCGGGGTTGAAATAATGTCATCCCAAGTAGAGGGTATTAATCTCAATGATTTTAAATCTTGGTTAAGTGAGAATGGGCTCACACTTACCAGTATACTTGCCAATACTTTTGGAGACAGAAAATTTAAACTTGGCTCAATCACTCATACAGACCCAAAGATAAGAGCCGCAGCTATGGATATATGCAAGAAAACCATCGATCTGGCTTTAGAACTCAACTGCCCTATGGTTAATTTATGGCTGGGGAGCGATGGATTTGACTATTGTTTTCAGATAGATTACGAGAGACACTGGAAAGTATTGAAAGAAAGCATTATCGAAATTACCAATTATAACCCGGATATGAAGGTATGTATTGAGTACAAGCTTAAAGAACCAAGGAAATATATGTCCATTGGAGATGTTGGCAAAGCTCTATTCCTTTCAATGCAATGCGGAGATAGGGTAGGAGTTGTGTTAGATTTCGGGCATGCATTAATGTCGAAAGAAAAACCTGCAGAATCTGTTGCACTGCTATGCATGAATAACAAACTTTTCAATGTTCACATGAATGATGCTTATGGTGATTGGGATGACGATCTTATCGCTGTGAGTGTACACCTTCAGGAGACTGTTGAGTTTATGTATTATCTTGAAAAGTTCAGGTATGATGGCTGGATTGGACTTGATATTTTCCCATTCAGGATGGATGGTAAGAGGGCGGCTGAATTGTGTATGAAGAATCTAATTGGAGCAGAAAATATTCTTGATAATATAGATAAGAAAAAACTGGAAGAGGCCATGGGAACACTGGATGCAGGCAATTCACAGCTTGTGATATCTGAAGCTATTTTTGGAAAATAATGGGCACGAAATACCGCTTTTGATAAGGTTTTTGGTTGATGATACAGCATTCATTGTATATTCCAGAGTGAAAAAATAGAAGCGTCAGAAGATTATTTATTGATTAAGAGAATAATAACGATTTACTGTAATTTAATTTTTTATGGAGTGAGATATGGGAAGGGACAAGAACTACACAAATTTTTATAAAGAACGAGAAAAATTTAAATTAACTGAGCGGGAGCTAAAGGAAAGGATAGATGGGGCACCTTTTGGTCAGAAATCTAAAAAGCTTGCGAGGAAATGGGCTGAATATGGATCTTTTGGTGAGGTAGGATGGGGAATTTTCAGGGTTACGCCTATTGTAGAAAGGGCAAGTGGTTCTTTTTTATACGACGTGGATGGAAAAGAGTATATCGACCTGCTTGCCGGATTTTCTGTTTCTTCTTTAGGGGAGTGTAATGAGGAGTTAACAAGAATAATTTCAGAACAAGCGGCAAAATTGACGCATTATTTTGATTTTCCACATGTGGAAAGGATAAAATTATCAGAGAAACTGGCGGAGCTTTCTGGCATCAATGGGAAAGTGAGAGTGGCTTTTGGTGTAACTGGATCAGATGCGATAGAACTTGCAGTAAGATCGGCAAGGTATTTCACCGGGAAACCATATATATTAACAGCGTATGGTGATTATCATGGAGTCACATATGGGACAATGGGGTTAACGGGTAAAGGAAATATGCAGCCGTATTTCTATCCGATTCTGCCAGACAAGGCTATTGGATACTTTACATTCCCCTATTGTTACAGATGTTTCTATGATAAGGAGTATCCTTCCTGTGATATGTATTGTATGAAATCTTTTGAAAGACTTCTCGAGAGTAAAGAGACACCATTTGCAGATGGACTGAAAGAGGTGAATAACGTTGCTGCGATTTTGGTTGAGCCGTTTCAAAGTTCTGCCGGATACTATATTCCTCCCTTTGAGTATTTAAAGGAGTTAAGAAGGATTGCTGATAAGTTTGAGATATTATTAATAGTTGACGAAATTCAGGCAGGATTGGGGCGCAGCGGTAAACTCTGGGCCTACCAGCATTCGGATATAGTACCGGATATGGTTGTAGCATCAAAGGCACTTGGTGGTGGTATACCAATTTCTGCTGTTATGGCGAGAGCTGAGATATTTGAGGAATGGGGGCCAGGTGCCCACGTTTCAACACAGGCGGGTAATGTGATAGCATGTGCATGTGGTAATTATGTTCTTGATGTGGTTTCTTCGAATAGTTTTCTCAGGAGAGTAAATGAGATGGGTAAAATTTTTCGTGATGGGTTTGAAAGTTTAATGAAAAATCATCCATTGATTGGACATATAGATAACTGCGGAATTTACACTGGAATTGAGCTTGTCAGGGATAGAAAGACGAAGGAACCTGCTGTAGAAGAGTCGGATTATGTTAGAGACAGGTGTGTGGAAGAAGGTTTATTATTTGAAAAGGGAGGATATTATCATAATAGACTTCAATTGATACCACCACTTACAATAGAGAAACATGAAATTGAGAGAGTAATTAATATTTTTGATAGGGTGTTTGGTGAAGCGGAAAAGAAGTACAGTATCGGTTAATGTGAAAGAAATAAGGATGATCCGGATAATAGTTTTACAAAACTTGAGGGAGAGGTGGAAATGAAAAACATTATATCAGATATAAATAGCTATGTTGATTCTCAAAAGGAAAATATTTTATCCACCTTAAAAAGATATATAGGGTTTAAATCAATTAATGTTGAGCAGCTGGAAGAGGGAGAAAAATCTGAAATTGTGGAATGTCAGGAGTGGATTGCAACTGAACTGGAATCTATGAACTATTTTGATTCTGTTGATTATTATGAAGTTGAAAAAGGTAGACCGAATGTGGTTGCCCTTAAAAAGGG
>Ga0190360_1001984_pt1 | contig 10252 bp, 10 predicted proteins | sample 48721834_MG_FD_161271 | JGI IMG/M metagenome (GOLD analysis project Ga0190360, IMG submission 161271) | Hydrothermal vent microbial mat bacterial communities from Southern Trench, Guaymas Basin, Mexico - 4872-18-3-4_MG | ecosystem: Environmental > Aquatic > Marine > Hydrothermal vents >... | reverse complement strand
TTTTCGCACGCGCTTTTATATCTTCTCGCATATCTAATATATCATCTCGAATGGCAAATGCTTGACCAATCTTGAGTATCGCTTCACTTAATGGCTTGATTTGATAATGATAATTCCCTTTAGCGAGAATTGCTCCTATTTTTACGGATTCTTCCATCAATCTAGCCCTTTGCATCTCGACGAGGGATAAATACTGCTCAATTGTCATTGTAATGTTATGATAATTCATGTATTCTTCAATTATTTGCCCTTTCATCAAATAATTCATTGCTGAAGTGTATTCGTTTATTGCTAACATCTTTAACTTGTCTGGAAAATGAGATTTCTTAATTACATCAAGTCCGAGTAAATACCCTTCCGTTCCTCCCAAAATACTTAGATCTCTACCATATTCTTTTATTAACCATTGTTTATCTGTAGCACTCGAATTATTATAAATTTCCTTCAGTTCATTCATTAATTGCACGTGAAAGGTTGGCTTGTCTCTTCGAATTAAATCTTTATCTAATAAATCATCATGAATCAAGTGTCCGGTATGCATTAATTCAACTGCAATTGAAGTTTTTCTAATCTCATCGAGTAGCATTTCGAGATAAATGGGGTTTATTATGCCAACAAACCCGGCAATGAGAAGAATTGGATGTAATCTTTTAGCTTTTTCATTTAAAACAAATTCTTTATATTGATGTATGAAATCTTTTAAAAATACATCATCTTCCTCATTTTCTAAATCTTTAAAATATTGTACCAAGTATTCATTAACATTCTGCTTTTCCTTTTCGAGAAATTGTTCTATCATGGTAATCAAATTACTTTATTTGTTATGCTTAAATATAACCAATCTATTAATTTATGTTTTTATATATTAAGAACCGTTATTTTTTTTAATTAAAAAATTATAACTACATTCAAGTTAATAACAAAAGGAGATTGAAATGAAAATAGGAATAATTTCAGATACTCATGATAATGAAACAAAAATTTTGAAAGCAGTATCCATTTTTAATGAGAGAAAAATAGATACCTTGATTCATTGTGGAGATTATTGTTCTCCATTCACGCGAAGGTGGTTTGATAACTTAAATCCAGAAATAAAAGAAAATTTTTATGGCGTTTTCGGAAATAATGATGGGGACCACCCATTTCTAAGGAAGAATTTGGGGCAAATTTGTAAATTTGTTGATAATGGATATGAACTAATAATTGAACTTGATGGTAAAATTGTGTATGCTTCTCACATGCCTAAACCTAAAACAATTGAAGCATTGAGTAACTCTGGTGATTTTGACATTATTTTATTTGGTCACACTCATGAAATAGTAAATAAAAAGCATGAAAATGGTACGATAATACTAAACCCTGGAGAAGCATGTGGCTATCTTACTGGTAAAGGCTCTATTGCTGTAATAGATACTAAATTGATGGAAACCGAAATAATTTATTTATAAATTCATTAAATTTTTAAATTTAGATTTCTATTTCTTTTTTTTAAAAATTTTTTTTATAAATTAAAGATTAAGTCCTAATATGTCATTACCATTATCGGGTATTCGAGTTGTTGATATAAGCAGAATGCTACCAGGTCCTTATTGCTCGATGATACTTTCTGATCTTGGAGCCGAGGTCATTCATGTAATCGATCCACGTTATCCTTATGCTAACCCGCCCCCTTTTTACGCCAATGGACGTTATAAAGAAAGCGCATTTAATTCAATAATAATGAGAAATAAAAAGTCGTTCACATTAAACTTGAAAAAAGAAGGAGCGTTAGATATTCTATATAAGCTAGTTAAGACTGCTGATGTCTTTTTAGAAACTTTCAGGCCAAAGATAACAAAAAAATTAAAAATTGATTATGAAACATTATCAGAAATAAATAAATCGTTAATATATTGTTCTTTAACCGGATATGGACAGGATGGACCTTATGAAAAGATTGCTGGTCATGATATGAATTATGTTGGGTTATGCGGGATATTAGATTTAAACAAGCAGAGTTCATATAGAGAAAAAGATGAGGAGAAGAGACCACCGATCGTTCCAGGTCTTCAGGCAGCCGATATTGGTGGCGCTTTAGTTTCCGCAATAGCAATTTTAGGAGCAATAATAGAAAGAGAAAGAAACAATAATAAAGAAGGGCAATATATTGATATCTCAATGCTCGATTCAGTATTTTCTTTTATGCCAATGGCTGCTGCTGTTCACTTTTCAAATTTATTGAATGAAAAAATAAAGTATGAGAACATTTTACACGGAGATTGCCCTTATTATTCAATTTATAGGACTAAGGATGGGAAATACTTATCTGTAGGGGCGATTGAATTAAAGTTTTGGTATGAAGTTTGCAAAGGATTAGGAAGGGAGGATTTAATGAATAAGCAAACCGTTAAGGGAGAGGAGCGCAAGCAGTTGTTCAAGGAATTAGAAAAAGAATTCTTAAAAAGAACTCAAGATGAATGGATGGAAATATTTAAAAATTTGGACGCATGCATCATGCCAATAAAAAGTTTTGCCGAAGCTTGTCAAGATCCTCAAATTGTTCATCGAAATATGGTTGTAAAATTGAACCATCCAAAATTGGGGAAGATCTTAAATGTTTCATCTCCCATCAAGTATTCTAGAACGCCTCTTTATATTAGGTCATTAGCTCCAAAAATGGGCCAAGATACAACAGACATCCTATTAGAATTGGGATATACTTCTGATGAGATAAGAAATTTCAAGAGAAAAGGATTAATATGATTTTCATTAATACGACACTCTATTTTTGATATTTAATTAAATCAAAATAATTTCATGAAAAATAAATAATAAGAATTTTTCCAAAATAAGGTTAAGTTAAGGTTATAAAATAACATAACTTTAATTACTGAGATTTTTATATATTTTTAAGAGAATTTAATAGTATATTTAGTGAATGGTTGCTTGGAAAACATGTCTGAAAAATTTAACACTAATTCAGAAGACAATTCTGAGAAAAAGGAAGAATCTGAAAAAAAAGAAGAAATAATAGAAGATACGGTCAAAAATGTTGAGATAAAGAAGGGAAAGCCCGTTATTCTGAGTGCAGAGGCTTATAAAACAATTATATTATATGCTAGTAGATATGCCAACAAGGCGATTCCCCCAAAAAATTGGAAAGAAGTTTATGGAATATTAACCGGACATGTAGATGATGATTTTTTGTACGTGGAAAATGCCCATGCATTGACATATGGATACGATACGGACGTACAATTGGATGATAAACATTACATTTTCATAGAAGAAATCCAAGAAAAATTGGATCAAGAAAATAAAGGACATTTTGTGGTTGGGTGGTTCCATTCCCATCCAGGATTGTCCCTATTTTTCTCATATGTCGATTTAATCAATCAATTAGGGTTTCAAGCTAAGTTTGAAGATGCTATTGGTTTGGTCTTTGATCATACATTATTAGGAAAGAAAACACAAGAAAAGATAAATGATAATTATATCGTAAAATATGAAACTGGGTTTGAAATTTATCGAATCACTGACATCGAAATGGATCCTACTTCTGCTGAATTTGAAAACAATTATCATAAAGTTGATTATATAGTTAAAGGGTTAAATAAATTCTTTTTTGCTAATGTTCTTGCTGAACTTTCAGCTCTAAATGCTAGCGGTAAACCTCTTCAACCTGCATATGGAGAAAACTTCGATATTAATGAGCAGAAACCTACTAGATTAGGAAATGACGTTAAGATTAATAATTTAGTTGAGAATGAGATTATTGATATTGCTGAATTAAGTCCATCTGATTTTTTTTCAACTGATATTCCTTTAGATAACAATCTTTATGGCGATGAAGGCGATTTTTATTTTGAAAAGCTTGATAATCTTCCCGATTTTAAGAAAGAAAATGCATATAGAGAAAAAGCAGAATCCAAGATTTTTGAAGCTAATAATGCTTTTAAGGATAATAACGTTGAATTAGGAATAAAAAGGTATAAAGAAGGGATTGCGCTCTATAAAAATATTGGAGATGTCAATAGAACTTTAGAGCTGCTAAAAAATTTAATAAAATTATGCATGTATTATGATAGAATTGCTTTATCTAAGGATTTATTGAATGAAATGATTAATATTGCTAAAAAAAACTCCAACTTGTTCTATGAAGCTGAAGCTTTATATTTAAAAGGAAACATTTTATTGAAAAACAACATTCGTTCACTAGAGGATTCTTTGTCATTGATTCAAGAAGCAGCGGGTCTCTTTCTTAAAGAAAAAGATTTCGCAGGAGCAGCAAGATGCTTTGATAAAATTGGCACGATGATTCAAGTAAAAAGCAATGATTTTGAGAGCATGGCATTATTTTACGCCGAAGCATTAAAAAATTACAACGAAGCCCTTAAGATCACTCATCCCTTCAGGAAATCTAATTGGAGCCAACGAGAATCATTAATCAATAAAATCATCGAAATAAAGGATATAATCGAGGTCATTTTACCTAAAATAAATGATTTCAATATAAGACACCAAGTATTGCAAAAATTAAATTCAATAAAGTATAATTTTTAATTAGTGCCCCTAATTTTAAAGCCATTTAATACAAAAAGATTATATTTTACGCAACATTATTATAAATTACTGTTTTTGGTGATTACTATACCGAGAAGAAAGCAAAAAATTAAATATTCAAGAAAATTTGCTTGTAAGTATTTGGAGCCAATAGGTGACATCTCAAATAGCTTACAACCTCTCTGTTATTGTAGAGAGAGAGATCTTGTCTTAGGAAGGCGAGCTTATGTTTGTCAAGTTTGCCAGTGGTATTCACAGATAGACCGTAAATTTTCTGATATTTATGAAGAGAGTCGTAAAATAGCAGAAGAAAAAATTAAAACAGATGAGATACATTTAGACGAATTTGAGTTAGCAGAATATAGAGCAGAAGAAGAAATTGATTTATCAATTGATGAATTTGAAGAAGAAGATGAAGAAATCCCTCTAAAATTCGAGAAAAGAAAAGTTGGAAAGGAAGATTTAGAAGAAACCGAGGAATATGGTGAAATGGAATGCCCTTTTTGCGGAGAAATTTTTGAGGACTTGGCAAGTCACATTCCAAACTGTGATTTGGCTCCGGAAGATGCTAGTATTGAAGATATACTTCCATCAAAACCAAAAAGAAAAAGACGAAAAACAAGGGCAACTACAGCATCCAAAAAGGAAACGAGAGAGACTACTGAACCTAAAACCAAAGAGAAGTGCCCTTATTGTGGAAAGGAATTTGTTCGCCTTGGAAGGCACTTAAAATCCTGCCCTAAGAAACCTCCAGAAGAAGAAGATGTTGAAGAAGATTCCGAGTAATTTTTTTATTATTTTAATAAGTTTTTTGAATTGAATTTTGGTTTAGTGAGAAAATCGTGCCATTGATGGGAGATATCTATTATTGTCATCCAGTTTTCCGACCGCCATCAGAAGCAAATTCATTACTAATTCAATTAACTGAAGGATGTACCTATAAATGTACTTTCTGCGTTTCTAACTTAGGAAAAAAATTCAAAGTAAGAAATTTAGATTTAGTTAAAAAAGATTTAAATATTGCAAGAAGAATTTATGGTTCAAGAGTAAGAAGAATATTCTTCTTAGACGGAAATGCAATGGTTACTCCTTTCGAAAAATTACTAGAAATTACCAAATATGCGAGAAATTTATTTCCAAATTTGGAAAGAGTTAGTGTATATGCTCACGCAAAAGATATTTTAAAGAAAACTGACGAACAATTAAAAGAACTTTGCAATGCCGGATTAAAAATGGCATATGTTGGTTTTGAGTCGGGTTCGGATAAATTATTAAAAATGGTCAATAAAAGGGTAACAAAATCAGATTATATTGAAGCTGCTAAGAAGTTAATGAAAGCAGGCATTACATTATCTGCTACTTTCATCAATGGATTAGGGGGTAATGATTTAGAATTGTCCAGAGAACACGCAATTGAATCTGCCGATCTTGTAAATAAAATATGTCCAAATGATAATAGGTCATGGTACATTGCATTTTTAACCTTGATGATTCCTCCTGGTACCGAAATTCATGCCAAATTAGAACGCGGAGAATTCAAGCCAATGAATTCTTTTCAAATATTAAATGAGTTAAAAATGTTTATTGAACACATTGATTTTAAAAATAAAAGTGCAAATTGCATTTTTAGATCTAATCATGCGAGCAATTATTTACCCATTAAGGGAACTCTCGAGAGAGACAAGGCGAAAATATTAGATGTTATCAATTATGGGCTTTCTCACGAAGAAATTTTAAGACCAGAATTTTATAGAGCCTTATGACAATAAAAAGGTTCTTATCTCCTTCATGAAGAAATCATGACTAAATTTATATTTAAACAATATAAAATATATTAAAATATAACTTTTAATTTTAAAACTAAAAACAATTAAATGAGGCGTTATAAACTTGGAAAAAATTGTACTAATAGTTGGTTCTCCCCGTAAAAATAAAAGTTGTAATTTCTTAATTGATAAAGCAATTGAAGGCATAAAGTCTGTTTCTGATGATATTGAAGTCGTAAAAATTCAGATTTCTGACTACAAGATAATTCCTTGCAATGGATGCGATAGTTGCTTGCGTCCACCTAATGATTGTCCTCTTTCAGATGAAGATGACATGAAAGAATTAGAAAAACAAGTTTTAGGTGCTTCTGCAATCATAATTGCTGCGCCTAACTATTTTGGTTCTGTTAGCTCTCAAATTAAGGTCTTCATCGATAGATCTCGACCATGGAAAATGAAGAATTATCTCCTAAAAGATGTAATTTTTGCTCCAATGGCATCAACAGGCCTTAGAAATGGCGGGGAAGGTGTAATCTCAGATTTAATAAATTTTGCCTTAATACAAGGGATGATTGTAGTTGGAAATGTTTTAGGGAGCCCAGTCATGGAAGGCAATATTCCAATAACAAGCTTGCAAAAATTTGGATTAAAAGAATTTCTAAGAAAAGAAGAAACTGACGAATTAGCCGGACATATCGCAAGAGATTTGGGTATTAGGGTTGCAGAACTAATAAAAAAATTTAAAAAATAAAAACAGATATTTAAAAACAATTTATTTATTTTAATTTTTCTTTATTCCGTGATTTGTTAGGTTTTATCAGTTTCATTATTAGTTTCTGATTCTTTTTCTTCCTCACTTTCTTGAAGATCCTCTATATCTTCACTTTTTGGCGCTTCTTTATTTTCTTCATCTGATAATGGGGCTTCTTTTTCTTCCTCCTTTAAGACTTGTTCCTCAACTTTTTCCTCTAACTCATAACTATCTATTTTTTCAATTTCTTCAGTAGAAACTTCAGTTTCTTCTTCAATCTTTCGTAGTTTTTTATCATACAATCCCAATCTCTGATATTTATCCACTAAATGCTTGGGGGGTTTATCTCCAGGCCATATCGCGTTTACAATTGCTCCCGTTGCAATTAAGAAGATAAAAATTGCCATGTATAAGGTAAGATTATTTGTAGGAAAGACATTCAATGCTACTTCAATCCATTTGACCATCCATTCACCAATGGGGGATACAATTGGTTTTAAAAATGTCAAAATTTCTCCGATTACTTGAGCAATTATCTTTAAATAATCCACTCCTTGAAATATCACTTTTCTTTCTCCTCCTTATCTAATTTTTTAGAATATCTTTTAAGGCGAATCTTATCCCTGTTAACTGTAAAGTCTATTAAATCGTAACCTTTAAGTATAATTGTCAGAAAGTAAATCCCCATGTATAGCATTACCATATTTTGTAGATTGATGGCAATACTACCAGAACTTGGACCAACAATAATGGAGAACACGATTTCAGTAGCACCGCTGAATTTATAACTCCAAATATATAAACTATTTAATAAAATTTGAAGTAGTGCAAAAATACCCCTCCTGATTGATTGTTTTGGTGCTGAATAATTGAAAAATGCACATCCACTTATTAAGAGTCCAAATGCTGCAATCCAAAAGATTATTCTCTCATAAGCTTGTTGTTCCAATACGATATAGAATCCCATGACGCTAAGTTGTTTTATCCAAGTAAATGTTAAATACGGCACGATTATCGTTATTGCCATATATATTATCGTAAAAATAATTCCTCTAAATAAATTTGAAGCAACTCCTATAACTCATCACCCCTCATGGTAAATGCCCCACTGAAAAATTATTTAATGTAAATCTAAAACCTAGTAAATCCAACGAATACATGCCGCTAACAGTAAAATTGGCGAAGTATTCGACGGCATAAGGTTTTTTATACCAGTCGATTTCTGTCGTAGCATTAGGAAAATTTGAAGGGATAAAGCCATCTCCGCCTGTTGCTGTAAAGTTATTACTATAAGTTTGACCAGATAAAATTGGTGGAAAGACTTCAAATTTATCGAATATTAATCGCGTGGTTGTAATGTTTTGGCCTGTTCCCGTTAGATTAACATGATCATATCTCATTACAATCTTGAAATCTAGGGTAAGTTCCGTTAAATCAAAATAACCCGCATTTGTTATATTGAAAGGTATTATGAGATACATTCCACTCGGATTAGTTATATTAAGATTAGCCTGTATGGGTCCGGAAGGTACATTAATATTTCCGGGAGTAGAAAGGATTAGGACAGCAGAATAACCACCAAGAAAAGATACCACGGACATGCATGTTGTAAGTATTAACAAAAAGATCCTTACGATCCATCTAAATACTCTTGAAGGCCTCATTTTAAAATCGATCCTAATATATCCTTAAATATTCCCTTTTTAGTTAAATCAATTTAAAAATTATAAGAAGAATTCTCCTTATAAAATTAATCATTAATTTTCACATTTTTAGAATAAATATGAATAAAAAATATGGACGCAACCATAAATCACATTTCTTCTAGCATTTATAAGAAATGATCATCTTTAACCATATACATTAGCACTTTTTTTGAAAAATAAAAAGCCAACTTCTGTTCCATTCACGTTTCCAATTGCTACATCTATGAGATGTTCAGAATTCCCTAATAATTCCCTTAATATTGTTTTTTCAACGTAAATATTAATATTCATGGTCTTATTCTTTAATTTCTTTTTAATATTTGTATTTTCCATCAAAATAAAATCCTTATCATCTTTAACCTTGCTTTCATCAACTAATTCAATAACATTTCCACAAAATCTCATCATTCACGATTCAGAAGCAAAATGAAACAATGCTATTGCAAGATTACCAGTGTTTTCTTTATTATATTCGTTGGCTTTCCTTGAAATGAAATCTAAAGCTTTTTCTGAAAATATTATTTTAATTTTTATCACCAGAATAATTTTTTAGGATTAATCCATTTAAATTATTAAAATGAAATATTTAAAAAAAAGTAAATTCTTTTTAATATTCTTTTAAAATCTGCAAAAAAACAATTATAAAAGTTGAAGAAATAATGGAAGACTTAAAGGTACATGCCAAACCTGTAGAAGAAGTTATTAAATTACTCGATACTTCCATTGAAAAGGGATTAACGGATGAAGAAGTAAAAAATAGACAATTAAAATATGGAAAAAATGTTCTAATTAAAGAAAAAGGAAAAACAGCTTGGCAAATATTCATTAATCAGTTCAAAGATTTTCTTATCTACTTGTTATTCGTAGCAATTATCATCTCAATAATTATTGGTTGGTATGAATCAAGCAAGTCTGGAGAACCGTGGTCCTCTGAATATACCGATGCAATAGTCATTACCGCCATCTTAGTTGTTAACGCTGTTTTAGGATTTTATCAAGAATATCAAGCTGAAAAGTCAATGGAAAGCTTGAAAAAATTAGCGCCTCATTTTGCTAAAGTCAGAAGAAATGGCATTGTTGATGAGATTCCCGTGGAAGATCTTGTTCCAGGTGATGTGATCCTATTCGAAGAAGGAGATAAATTTCCCGCAGATGTACGCATATTCAAGCAATTTTCATTATATGTTGATGAGGCAATATTAACCGGAGAATCTAAACCAGTAAAAAAACAAACTGATCCCGTTGAAGAAGAATTAATCTTAGCAGATAGGACAAATATAGGTTTCATGAATACAATTGTCACGCGAGGGAATGGTGAAGGCGTGGTATTTGCTATAGGAATGAACACTGAAATAGGAAAAATAGCAGAAAGCTTGCAAGAAGAACAAATGGAAATAAGTCCTTTCCAACAAGAAGTAAATCGATTTGGAAAACTTCTTGGAATCATTATTGTAATTATTTGTATTCTTGTATTCGTTGTCGAACTT
>Ga0190360_1001983_pt1 | contig 10254 bp, 9 predicted proteins | sample 48721834_MG_FD_161271 | JGI IMG/M metagenome (GOLD analysis project Ga0190360, IMG submission 161271) | Hydrothermal vent microbial mat bacterial communities from Southern Trench, Guaymas Basin, Mexico - 4872-18-3-4_MG | ecosystem: Environmental > Aquatic > Marine > Hydrothermal vents > Microbial... | reverse complement strand
GTCAAATATCGGTTTATCTGATATAACGCAAATCCTTCCAAATGTTGCAAGTTTTACAGTGCAATCACCAGGGTTTCTACACCCCGAGGCAAATACCTCAAGTAATGTGTCTGTGCTTCCCGTTATGACGGGTGTTCCTTCTTTGAAGCCAAATATTCTATAACCTTCCGTGGTTACCTTTCCGGAAATATCTGTGGGATTTAGAATAAGGGGTAGCTGGTTCGGCTTAAGGCCCAGGATGGACAAAAACCGTTCATCCCAGCTCCTGCTATGTGTATTGTACAGCAGCGATCCTTCAGCATCGATGTGATCGGTGGCGATTTCACCTGTGAGCCTATATCTCACGTAATCCTTTGGAAAAATTACATGTCTTATTTTGTTCCATACCTCCGGTTTATGGTTTTTAATCCAAAGAAGCATGGGAGCTGTCCACATCACATTAACATCGTTCATTGTGGCTTTGAGTATTTCTTCGCCGAGCCTTTCTTTCAGATAGTTTGCCTCTTTCTGGCTTCGGATGTCTGTAAGGTGTATGGAGCGGCTTATTGGGCTTCCGTTCTTATCGAGTATAACTGGAGAGTGAGTTACACCGCTGAGCCCAATTGCTATTATTTCGGATGCAATTGTGGACTTTTTTGCCAGAATACTTTTGGTTAAAAAGGAAGCAGCTGAGACCCAGTCTTCTGGCTTCTGTTCAGCCCAGCCCGGTCGTGGATAATAGGTCGGGTATTCTCTTGAGCGTGTTTCGACTCTTTTAGTTTTCAGGTCAATCACAGATACCTTGCATCCTCCAGAACCGATATCTACACCCACCAGGTATCTTTCCATCTTATAAAATGCTCCTCATGCTAATAAAGTGCTCCTCTTGGTCTTCTGTTCGATCTGGTTTTAATGTTTAATACATATCTTCTTCTAACTCTGGTTTTACCCTTGGGAACTCACCGTGTTTATAGTTTTTCTTGAGATACTCTATAAGTCTGACAACCACATCAACTGCGGTTTCCACTATGGCTTTCCCCTTTTCAGCAGTTGCTTTTGTTGGATCACCTGGAGAGCCGGATTTCATCACATTTTCCTGAGGGATAAAGGTTATGGATTCAATTGGGAATGCATTTATCAGTTCTGAGTGCACTGCCGGCCTGACGAAGTTTTTATCGATGTATGGTTTAAGTGTGTAGTCAGGTTCGGCTTTTGACATATCAACGAGGTGTGGATACAGTGCAAGACTTACCGATGTTTCCACCTCATCGGCATGTTTAAAGGGAGTTTCACAGACCTCTTTTATTTTTTCGCATGCAAGTTCCCACCATGTTGCAACTGCCATGAAGCAATCCACATCAAGAGCTATTTCCTGAAGTGCTGTATGAAGAGTCCACCACTGTCCATGGGCCTGCATGATGATTATTTTTTTAAATCCTGAGTTTACAATCCCTTTTACTATATCTCTTACAAGCTCAATCTGCACGGTGGCTCTTATTGGTATGGTGCCAATGAATCCATAGTGAAAGTATGGATGGCTTCCATACCATACCGGTGGAGCTACAATAACGCCTGTTCTTTCCGAGACCATTTTTGAAAGTTCTATTGCGTTGTATGTGTCAACCCCGCACGGGCAGTGGAAACCATGCTGCTCTGTTGAACCTATGGGAAGTATAGCTATTCCACTCTCTTCGCTGAGTTTTTTTACTTCAGGCCATGTTATTTCCTGCCAAAGAATTGGTTTACCCATTTATGTACACCTCCATCATTTGATTTTCAATTGTAATTTATTTACCCCATATGATTCATTATTTTTATGAGCTCTCCCGTTATTTACATTGCATTAAAGTCAACCACCAGGTCTCTTATGACTTCACCCCCTCCGGCGGGCTCAATTGTTATCTCTTCTCCAGGATTGAGGGGGGTTGAACAGCTTTTTACAACTTTTCCATTGAGCTTTACAACGCAGAGACTGCAGCTTCCCTTATAACATTTGTAGGTCCTGAATGCCAGTGTTCCGTCAATGTCTCTGTGGATTATATTCAGGAATTCGTGTACGGTAACCCTTCTGTCTATTGGTACTTCATAATCTTGAAAGTAAGGTTCTTTATCCCTATCGGGATTGTATCTGTATATTTTAGCTTTTATTATGTTTTCCATGTTTTTACCTCCAGAGTATTTGTCAGGTTAATTTTTATTATTTAACATCTTCAGGTTTAAGTCTGGTGTATATAACATCCCGTTTTGAATAGACAGGTTTTCCGCCATCGTTGGATATTATTGTGTGACATCTCCAATTTTTATCATCCTGCTCTGGGTAATCTATCCTGTTGTGGTGCCCCCGTGATTCTGTTCTAAAGAGTGCTGCACCAATTGTAAGCTCTGCGGCATCAACTGCAAGCCTTGTTTCGATTGCCTCTCTCAGCTCAAGATTGTATCTACCCACATCCGGGACATGGATTTTTTCGACCTCTTTTCTCACCCCTTCAATTATTGAAAGCCCTTTTTCCAAACCCTCTTTACTTCTGAATGGGGCCACATATTCATCCATTGCCTTGAGTATTTCTTCTTTGAGAAAAATCGGTCTGGTTTTAGTCTTTTTCTCAGAAAGGAAGTTCTTCAACATGTCAAGATGTTCATCTATACTGGATTTTTCTGGAGGGATAATATCTCGTTTTTTGGAGTCTTCCGCTGCGTATTTACCTGCCTGAGCCCCCATTGTCTGGGTGTCGCAGAGTGCACTTCCAGCCAATCTATTTGCACCCTGGAAGTTTCCTGCGCACTCACCACAGGCATAGAGCCCCTCGAGACTTGTCTGACCTTTTTCATTGATGTATATTCCTCCGCACTGGTAGTGTGATGCAGGAGCCACTTCGATCGGTTGTTTGGCGATATCTATACCGGCTGCGTCTATGAGAAAATGGTAGTGTTTGGGGGTCATTGTCTCAAAGACTTCTCTTACCGCAGCCTCTCCTTTGGGAGATTTTGTTGTATCATACCACACTCCACTGTGTTCAGTGCCTCTTCCTTCTTTAATTACGTTAAAAATTATCTTGATTGCCTCGTCTCTTATGGGGAGCGGTTTATCGATTATTGGAACACCATTCTTATCGGTTATTTCACCGTTTGCAAACTCTTCAATCATGAGCTCATACAGTACTACGGTTCCTTTGACGCTGGGTGGCCATATAACATCTGTACCATAGTACTGGTTGAACTCAAGATCTACGAGCTCTGCTCCTGCCCTGAAAGCCATTGAGAGGGAATCTCCAGTTAGTGTTGGAGGATTATCGCTGAACCCCCACAGTGAGGTGTAACCACCCGTTGCTATCACCGTGGATTTTGAATTGATGGTAATTATCTGCCCGCTGATCATATCGATCCCTATTATTCCAACCACAACACCATCATTTTTTAACAGTCCAAATACAAAGAAATCCTTATAGACTGTGATATTTTTATGTCTCGAAACCTCCTTTGCCAGTACTGTGGACATATGCTGTCCGTTTTCGTACATGAAACATGACCTTGGATAAGTCTGTCCAGGCATTGGTGTCTGGTAGAACCTGCCATCCTCGTATTTTCTGAACTTTACACCGTATCTTTCCATATCGAGAATCCTGTCACAGGCGGTAAAGGCAACTACCTCAACGATATTCTGATCTCCTATGAATCTTCCTGCACGAACCATATCTTCGAAGAATTGTTCAGGGGAATCCCTTTCGTCCCTTCCTCTGGGGCCAAATGGGGCCTGAATGCTCCAGAGGGCACATGGTGTGGCACCTGAACGCCCGGGTCTTCCCTTGTCCACCATAATACAATTCTGCCCTCTTTCAGCAACCTCTATTGCAGCACGACAGGCAGCTCCTCCACCTCCAACCACTACAACATCTGTTTGCAGATTTTGAACTTCAAGGTTTTTTGATGCCATGGGTTTTATCCTCCCTGTTTTTAATATTTTTAATCTTTATATTTATAGAATTAATATCAAATATATGTTTTATGTATTTTTTATTTTATAATCATTCTGAAGTTTTGGTCCCCTAACTTTATATTGTTTTTCCAGGTTACATACGGCGCTGAATATTCCCGGATAATGGGTTTCTCAGGTAACGTTTAGATATATACATCCTGTTAAATTATTATTTCTATTTTATCTGTGCCCTCGAGCGGGGTATTATTTATCCTGTTTCTCAGTTCTGTATCTGAGATTATTCTTTTGCATCGTTCTATATGTGCAATGTTTAACATTGCAGATTTGAAGAATTTTGAGCTATCAGCAAGCAGATTTACCTCATCTGTTTTTTCTATAACGCATCTCAGTATTTCTGCAAGCTCGTTGTTTGAGGTTGTTAAGAAGAGTTGCTGGGACACTCCAGCGGTTGATATAAATGCCATATGTATATTGATCTTCTGAAGAAAGTCTATTACCCATTTCCCGGAAAACATACCAAAATGCTGATTCAAAAGCCCTCCAGTTGAGACTATACGGTGTTTTGGATGGTTGAGAGCCTCACATTGGATTGCAGGAGAATTTGTGACGATTGTAAGATCGAGAAAATCCTTCATGAAAAGCTCTTTAGCAAAAAAGTAACATGTTGATGATGAATCTATAAAGATTGTTGAGTGATCCTGTACAAATCCACAGGCCTTTTTAGCTATCTCTAATTTCTTATCCCTGTTTTGATCCATACGGGCATTAAACAGTGTCTCGAAACGTGGAAACGAATCTTTTTTATATTTAATTCCTCCATGTACCTTTTCTATCAGTCCTCTTTTTTCAAGTATGCTTATGTCACGCTGTATTGTAATTCTTGAAACTTCAAGATCCCTCACAAGTTCGTTTATTGAGCAAACCTTTTTTTCGTTGAGTTTATTGATGATTCTGGCTCTTCTCTCTTCAGGGATCATATTTCTTCACAATCGATTTAAGTAATTTTTCGATATAGAGACGTATTTTTTTGATAAAAAAATGATTTAAATGTGAATAATTATGATAAAAAAATGATTCAGTTTTGATTATTATAAAGCACTCTGGAGATATGTCAAGACCTATTTTTGTTTTTGAAAATCCCCTCTCTATTTAAATGTCAATAAGCTGTATTTTGTCTTAAAAGTTTGAAAATTTCTGTTGACAAAAAGATATTATTATGTATCATGTATACATAATAATATTTTAGAGTGTTGTTGTTTGTAATATTCAAGCATTCTTGATTGGAGTTTTTGCTGAAGTATTGAAGTCCTGCCATGAGAAGTGAGAAAATTATGGAATTGGAATATACCGATTTAAGAAATGCTGTTTATAAAAAGCTTGAAGAAATGATATTGAGTGGTGAAATAAAACCTAAAGAGAAGATACTCGAGAATGAGCTTGCAAAAAAATTGGGTGTCAGCAGAACCCCAATAAGAGAAGCTCTCAACAAACTGGAACAGAAAAACCTGGTTGTCAGAATACCACATAAAGGAACTTATGTAAGAGAGATCAGCCTGGATGAGGTTGAGGAGATTTATATTATTAGAGGCTTATTAGAGGGGAATGCTGTAAGGATTGCAGCTACAAAAATAAGTGATGATGACTTAAATGAACTGGAAAACATACTTAAAAAGATGAAAGAGGCTCTGGATAAGGATGACTTGGAGGCATTTGCGGTAGAAAATGAAGCATTTCACAATAAAATAACGTCCTATGCTGGGCGTTTGAGCCTTGATCTGGTTGCAAACTTCAGAGATAGAATAGCCAGATACAGGTCTTCGACAACTCCGTATAAAGAGCGTTGTGAAGAGGCGTATAAGGAACATCTTGAAATCTTTCGTGCAATAAAGAATAAAGACCCTGACTCGGCAGAACAGGCAATTATTAAGCATGCCAATAATGGCTTGAAAAAGGTAAAAGAGATCCTTTTGCGAAATAGTAAATTGGAATAAAAGGGATATCTATGTACAAGGGATACTTATGTATAATGAATATTTTTTGAATGTTTTCCGGGGTTTTAGAAAAAGTAAACCGAGGGATGTGGGTATTACTGTTATTATCGATCATGGCCTAGGTGTAGAAACTGAGAAAGATATTCTCGAAGTCTCTTCTGAGTATATTGATATAGCAAAAATTATGGTTGGTATTCCAGCCCTTATAGAGAAGAGCGTTCTGGCTAAAAAAATAGAACTCTACCACGAGAAAGATGTTCTTGCTTTTCCGGGAGGGCAATTTCTGGAATACGCTTTTAGATTTGATAGAGTTCACCAATACTTCGAAGCTGTGAAAAATGCTGGTTTTAGATTAATAGAGGTTTCAGATAATCTGTTAGATATTTCACCGGCAGAAAAATCAAAACTTATAAAAATTGCCCGGGAAGAATATGGTTTCAAAGTACTTGGAGAGACCGGTAATAAGAAGGTGTTGTCTGATTCTCAAAAGTTAATAGATGATATTCTTAATTGCCTTGAGAGTGGTGCATGGAAGGTAATGTTTGAGGCCGCTGAGCTATTCGATAGGGGGCAATTCAGATCTGATCTGATTGGGCGAATTCTAAACAGGATAAGTCTGGATAATTTGATATTCGAATTACCGGGTGGTTGGATTTCAGGTATAACTGTGTCGCATATTTACTCACTTCAGGTGTGGTTGATAGAGGAGCTTGGAGCTGAGGTTAATATTGGCAATGTTAATCCTTTTGATGTACTCTGCCTGGAGGCTGAGAGAAATAACCTTGGTACCCATATGAAGCTTTAAGGAGATAGGATAAATGAGTAAAGTACCTCCTCATGGTGGAAAGCTAATGCCCTTGCTTGTGAAGGGGGAAGAGATTGGAGAGCGTTTGAGGGAAGCTGAATCGTTAAAGAAGGTCATGGTTGGTTCCCTTCAGGCCTCTGATCTTCTGATGCTTGGGATGGGGGCTTTCAGTCCGCTTGATGGATTTATGAAGAGGGATGATTATACCGGGGTGGTCAGGGATATGAGGTTATCAGATGGGACATTATGGCCGATTCCGATAGTACTTCCTGTGGATGATGAGGTGGGTAGGGAGTTGAAGGAGGGTGAAAAGGTAGCACTCGTTTATTCGGAAGGTAGGCAGATTATTGCTACAATGGTGGTTGAGGAGAAGTATAGATATGACAAGATTGAGGAGGCCAGGGAGGTATTTGGGACTGAGGATGAGAAGCATCCGGGAGTGATGAAGGTATATAAGCAGGGAGATACGTATATAGGTGGCAGGGTGGAGGTGCTGAGTGAACTTGGGTACCGTGAGAGGTTTAAGGAGTATTCTGCTCCAGTTGAGACGAGGGAGATATTTTCTGAGAGGGGTTGGGATACGGTAGTGGCTTTTCAGACTAGAAATCCTATTCACAGGTCGCATGAGTATATAACGAAGGTAGCGCTTGAGGTATTTGATGGGTTATTTATCCATCCGATTGTTGGGCGGTTGAAGGCCGGGGATGTACCTGCTGAGGTTAGAATGAGGTGTTATGAGGTATTGTTGGAGAATTATTATCCCACGGAGAGGGTTGTGTTGAAGGTGTATCCCATGGAGATGAGGTATGGGGGGCCTCGTGAGGCTGTACTTCATGCCATAATCAGGCAGAACTTTGGGTGTACCCATATAATAATAGGTCGAGATCATGCTGGTGTGGGGGATTATTACGGTCCATACGATGCGCAGGAGATATTTGATCAGATCCAGGAGGGGGATCTTTACATAAGGCCACTTAAGGTGGACTGGACATTCTGGTGTTACAGGTGTGGGGGGATGGCCTCAAGGAGGTCCTGCCCACATTCTGATGAGGATCACCTGTTGATAAGTGGGACGAAGTTACGGGAGATGCTTTCTCGTGGTGAGAGGCCACCTGAGGAGTTTAGCAGGCCTGAGGTGGTTGACATACTTGTGGATTATTATTCAAAGCAGAAATGATGAGTTAGAGGAGAGATAGGAGGGAGAATGAGGGAGATGAAGAATGTAATTTTGGTAACGATTGACACTTTAAGGAAGGATGTGGTTGGTTGTTATGGTGGTGATAAGTTTACGCCTTTTCTGGATAGTATTCAGAGCAGGTGTTTGAGGTTCACCAATATGAAATCTATTGGGCCGTATACCCAGGCATCATTTCCTGGTATACTTACCTCGAGTTATTACTTTGATTATGGCAGGAGGAAGGGACTGGCACCTGAGGCAACAGTTGTTTCTGAGGTACTGCAAAGAAATGGTATAGTCACTGCTGCTTATCATTCCAATCCATATCTCAGTGGGTATTTTGGATGGAACAGGGGATGGCATTCATTCTACGATTCGATGCAGGATGATGTTAGTGATATGTATCCATTTGTGAGGGGAAACGTTATCAATGAGAAGGTTGAGAAGTGGCTTTCTGAACATGTAGGAAGTGGGAAAGATTATAAACCATTTTTCCTGTGGGTTCACTATATGGATGTACATGAACCGTATGTGCCAGAAAAAGATTATTTAAGGGCTATTGATTCCGGTCTTAATGTTTCTAAAGAGGAGATGTTCAGGTTATTTAAAGAGGTGATTCTCAAGAGGGATGTTTCTGATAGAAATAAGGTTGAGATTCTCAAGAAACTTTATCTGGCCAAGGTGATGGAGGTTGATGATTATGTGAGAGAACTGTTTGGTATATTTGAAAGATCCGGCATACTGGGAGATACGGTAATTTTAATTACCTCTGATCATGGTGATGAGTTTTGTGAGCATGGGGGTTTATCACATGATGGGAAGATGTATTCTGAGTTAATAGATGTTCCGTTTTTAATGTATGGAGTTGAAGATGGAGCAGGTGGGGTTTGTGAAAAGCTTGTAAGTAATGTAGATATTCCACCTACGATTGTGGGGTTATTTGGGCTGGGTAAAGTTGAAGCATTTAAAGGCAGGCCATTGTACCCTATTGAAGGATATGCTGAGGAGGGGGTTTTTGGTGAGGCGCTTGGCAAGAGATCTGCTCATGCGAAAGATACGGACAGGCCTGTTTATTACTACATGGATGGTAGTTATAAGATAATATACAGTGAAGAGGGTGATAGCTGGGAACTGTATGATGTGGAGAATGACCCGGAGGAGAAGGAAAATATAATAGACAGTTCTCAGCATACGAAGAGGTTGAAGGAGAGGCTTATTGAGTGGATAAACTCATGAATAAGGTATATGGGAAAAATAATTTGGAATTAAAAACAACAACTTAGGGAGGAGTAATATGCTTGACGAGAAGAGGGTTGCTGAGCTTGAGGAGAAGATTAAGAAATCTAAGGAGGTATTCAAGCAGGCATATGAGAGGTTTAAGCCTGAGGAGATGAGGCTTATATGGTCTGGTGGGAAGGACAGCACGCTTACTGTTTGGATATGCTTGCGGTTTTGCGAGGAGAATGGTCTTAAGGTACCGAAGGCTTTTACTATTGATGAGGGTGATTCGTTTGAGGAGATAGAGGAGTTTTTGAAGGGGTACAGTAAGGAGTGGGGGATAGAGCTTGATTGGGGGAGGAATGAGGATGTGCTGAGGGCAGCTGGATATAAATTGAATGCTGAGATTAATGTAAAGGATTTGAATGAGAGGAATCAGGCTGAGATAAAGAGGATAGGGTTTGATGTGGAGAAGTTTCCATTTGAGGCTGAGTCATACATAGGGAATCATCTTATGAAGACGGTGGTATTCAACACCTATCTTGAGGACAACGGTGTGAAGGCGGTATTTCAGGGTATAAGGTGGGATGAGCAACCTGCGAGGAGGAATGATCCGTATGTGGAGGAGGTGGAGGCGTCGTATTTGATACCGGCACACACGAGGTTCAGGCCGATTTTGCATTTTACTGAGAGGGATGTATGGGATACGATATTGCATTTTAAGATACCGTTTTGTCCGTTGTATAAGCAGGGGTACAGGTCGCTTGGTGCCAAGTCTACCACGGTTAAGACCTCTGACATACCTGCATGGGAGCAGGATCTTGAACATACTGAGGAGAGGGCTGGGAGGCGTCAGGATAAAGAGAAGACCATGGAAAGACTCAGAAAACTTGGCTACATGTAGCTCCTGAGTATATAGATTCGATTGCATTTGTTTGATCTATTGAGATTAGAAAAAGGTGAAAGAGTTTGATTGATCTATGGGTTTTGATAATTAGCAAGGCGTAAATAGGATAATTTTTGCGTTTTTCAAGTGCTTTGATTTAAAGCTTTTTACAGCGAAAGAGAGTTAATTTTCAGGGAGGAATCTACAACATGAATAAAAAGAATGTAATACTAATCAGCCTGGATGAGGTAAGACCAGATCATT
>Ga0190360_1001982_pt1 | contig 10256 bp, 9 predicted proteins | sample 48721834_MG_FD_161271 | JGI IMG/M metagenome (GOLD analysis project Ga0190360, IMG submission 161271) | Hydrothermal vent microbial mat bacterial communities from Southern Trench, Guaymas Basin, Mexico - 4872-18-3-4_MG | ecosystem: Environmental > Aquatic > Marine > Hydrothermal vents > Microbial... | reverse complement strand
AGATTTTAGTCGCAATCCCTTCTTTTTCTGAGGTCTCATTCTTACCGTTCTTCTTCTGTAAACTCTTTAGTTAAAATAAGATAAAAAAGACGAAAACAAGATATTTTGAGACTAGTTAAGTTATTAAAGAAATATTTCAGAAACGTTTCTTTTATTTTCATGTTAGCTGTCATCTTCCTTGATTATATATTTACCGAGGCCAAAAGACGTCCCTTTGCCTACATGAAAAATTTCTCCTGCTTTTAAGAATGGCTTAAAAAATTCTAATTCACCTCTATATTTTACCTCTCCTAATACTCCACCTAAATTCATATGCGCCTTCTGTCGATGAGAATATCGTTCCCAGTCGATCCATTTGGTATTATTTTGTTTGAGAATTACTTGTTTAGCTTTGTTTATAATTTCCCGATGATTCCAGGCAGGTTTTTGCCCATTATTATGATAAAAGTTTAAAAGGGCTATTCTTCTTAGTAAATTTGTAATTAATATAAAAAACTCAATTTTAGAAACAAGTTTTCGTTGATGTTTAATTCTGATTGGTGTTAAAAATCTGATTTTAATTTCTTCTTTTTTATTTGAATCAGGAAGATTTGATTCGGGAATTATAATTTTATTTTTTTGTCCCAACGTAAGTTTTCTTTTTTCATTCTCGTAAATTGTTTGATTATCAGATAAGATTTTAGATAGCTTATATTTGCTTCGTCCTTTCCCGATGCCAATTTCACTAAGGTATTCGAAGGACATAACAAAGAAAGGGAGGTATTTAATTGCCCGACCTATAAGAATTATAGAGAAACATAATTCCTCTCCAGGTTCAAATACTTTCCGAGAAGTCAATGGCGGCTCAATTATAAAAGGATGAGGAATCGATTCGTATTTCGATTCAGGAAAAAATGCAGTGTTTTCTGGTCTTAATGTTTCAAAAATATAAGCATAGGCACATTCTGCGTTGATTATACAGGATGAGCAATCTTTTCCTTTAAAGCCACAAACTACTTTTTTGAAGGCGGTTCCGAACCCACCACGAAATGTGGAGCCTTTATAAGGAGGTAATTCAATTTTTTCTTCAGCTTTTAAGATGAAGTTGTAGATTTGATATTCAATAATCATTTTTTATGCACCGAAAAACTAATTTGGATCATGGTCGAAAATAACCAGATTATTAACCACTGGGGATCGATAAATAAGCTTTTTTGCTTTCCCGTGTAAGAAATGAGCTATTTTTAGATATAACCAGATAGGGGCTTGACCATAAAGGATAATTTCATTTCCTTCGCCGGCTAAACTAGAGACTTGCCGTATGTAGTTATCCAATTCTGCTAATTTTGCCTTTCCTTCAAAAAGTGAGTTTACGTTAATTTCAACAATCATTGTAATCTCCCTTTATTAGAACTTCTTGAGTCTCTTCAAGTAATTCTCTTACTTTATTCAAAGCTTTATCAGGCTTGATTTTTAAATCGGTCCTTTTCATTAAAGCGTGGGCAACGTTATTTCGAGCATCAATAATCTTATTCCATAATTTATGAATAGGTTCTGGGGATGATTTACGGTTATCATTTAATTCTTTTTCTATTATATCCCTCTGGTTTTTGTCATAAGCATCAACTCCTTTTTGTTCAGCTATATAAGTTACAATGGTTTCTCTAAGCACCAGGAGCGCTTGAGTTGGATTGTTTTTTTCTATATACCATTTTGTGACTTCTATCAGTGATTCCCATACTGATTTTTTCTTAAATCTTTTTGATAAATTTTCTAATTGAGGCATGATTATTTCCAAGGGTTTCAAGTAATTGCGAATTACTTCTTTCAGCTGGGGGTTGCTTATAATTTCAGACAAAGTTTCAGCAATGTCTCCAAGTTGGGGCACGTAGGTCATCTTGGTTATCTTATTTAATTTTTCTAAGTTATTGCTTAACTTTTTTAAGCCTTTAAAATATAAATTGTCATCTTTATTAGTTCTAATATTTTTGTATTTTTTATTTAATAACTGGCTAAGTTCGCTTAAATCTCCGTATTTTTGAAGAGAAGAAACCGCCTCCATCCAGTCAAGGAGTTCGGTAATCGGCTTAAGGTCAATAATTGTGCTTTCTTTACTTTCAGAATCCAGGTAACCGTAAAAAATATGTTTAATTTCCGCAGACTTCTCGATGAACTTAATAAATTGAATAAAAATTACGACAAAAAAGGGAATAGAACGGAAACAATGGGTAATATCAAAAGCAATTTGTGAGTTCTTGATGCTTGTTTTTTGGCAAAGAGCAGAAAAAATTTCCCAGAATTCATCGGAAGATTTCCCGGTTGGAATTTTGATTTTTTCAAAGCTATACTTATTAACAAGTTCCCATTTTGAATCATTAGTGCCGATAATATAAATTTTTTCTGGTTGATAAATACTCTTTATAGGTTCTAAGGCAAGTTTGCTTAAATATGACTTTCCATTGTAATGATATGTAACTTCTTGATAGTTACCAGCCCCTAAAAAACTAATTAGAATTTTTTTAAGTTGCTTTGAATTTTTCTCAGGCATTTTGAAGTTCCTTATATTTTTTTTAATTATTATTTTTGGGGCAAGTAAATATAAATTATATAGTTAACTGGATATATCCGAAGGAACTCTGGATTGAGCCATCAATTATTAGTTTTCTCGTTTTTGGTGGTTTAACCCAATAACCTCTTAGTTGCAGTTCTTCAGCCAGGATTAGGAAAGAAGTGCTAAAAGCGGAGGAGCCTTGTCCTATCCTTAAAAGATAAGGATAGCTGGAAAGTGTAGAAGATAATGAAGCAGTATCTTTAGCGGAAACTTTTTCATAAAAATTATGGCAGATTTCCAGAATTTTTCTTTCATCAAGCCCACTAATTTTGCTAACTATGTCAACTTCAGCTTCAACATTTATTTTTAGCGTTTCATAAAGGATAGGAATACCTCCTCTTCTCCCGCCTGAAACTTGAGAATATTCGATTTTCAGAGAACTTTGCGGTTCTAAGTAGGAGCTATCACTAACATCAAGAAGGTTAGTAAATCTACCTTGTGGTGAAGGATAATTTAAAGTTGAGGAATCATAAGATGGGTAATTATTTTCAACTTTTCTTTTTTCCGACAGAAAGTTATAGGCCTTATCGAGAAGATAAGAATACTTTTTGTTTAATACTTTCTTTTTATCTCTGGTTGTTAAATAGCTTTCAATTTGAGTTTTTTCACGCGGATCTTTGTATAATTCTTTCAGGGCATGAAAGAGGAGCGCACTAATTATGGCTCCTTTCAACGAACTTCCAGGGATAAAAGGACGGCCAGCACTTTTTGTGAATTCTTTAACTTCAGTTGGATTAGTTTGTCTTGCCTGTGGGGAAGCCGGAATAGCATAGAGCACATGTTTTTTTAGCAATTGATGATTAGTTACTATATCTCCAATGTAGCGAGAAAAACGGGCTTCATTTAAAAATTTAGCCTGGTAAGGTTGAAAACCGGGATCCTGAAATAAACTATCCATTTTAAGAAAGTTGAAATTACCTGCTGTTTTATCTACAAAATAACCAGTTGGAGAAATGCTTTGCCCAGAGCCAATATGCACAGGGGTAAGGACTCTTATTTTCGCTTTCATTTTGCCTCCATTTTGCAGGGGATGGAAAATAATAATCCGTAGCGGTAAATCCGATGAGTTTTAAAAATTTCAGGGGTAATGTCCACCAAGGAACCTATTCTCTTTTGACCTGTGAAAACCGATCCTTCACTGAAGACCCGGATAGAACGACGTCGATAAGATTTATTCGCTGGTGAATAAATATATCCTTTTCTTAATTCTAAATCGTAAAAACAATTTTCCAGACCGGAAATTTCTTGAGGTTTGGGAAAATAAGTTGATAAAGCATAGAAGGCGTTGGAATCAGAGTTTTCGGGAATTTCTAATGAGGCAAACTCGGGTGAATGAAAAAGTCCTTTACCGCAGGTGCGATCTCCTCCAATGCCCTCATCGGCAAAAAGACGGAAAAGAGCCTTGACGCTTGATTCCCATTCTTTGTTCTTCATATCGATCAAAATAAATAGCCCTGCTTTCTCCCGGTATTTGACTTGTCCGAAGTAAAAGAAGTTTTCACCCGGATGGTTGGAGAGACGACTTAGAGCTACCCGAGGTATATTTTCGACAGTGTAAGGATTTATAGGTTGTAAAGAGTTAGATTTCTCGAATCGAGGTAAAAAATCAAGCTCAGTGATCCTTTGGATTTCTTCTTTAAGCTCTTCGATCTTTTTTCCTGCTAAAAGTCTTTCCAGCAATTTCAAATTGACAAATTTAATTTTTTTGAGATCTTTATCTCGGATAAATTGATTTTTGGGGAGAGGAAAATATAAATTTTCTTCCCAGTAAGGAAAAGCTGAACTTAGAAGAAAAGGCGGCTCGTCCGAGGTGAATGCTTTGATAAAAGAATCAACTTCCCCGTAAAGTAATAAATGACAATGACAGAGGGCGGAAAAAATAGTATCGGAGCTTATATAGCTCTTGCTTCCTTCATACCATCCTTCTCTTTCGCCAAGATGAAGGAAGCTTCTTGGCTTTAATTTAACCATTAGGTATTTCATGGCTTATACCAGTTTCTCCATTAATTTATCGAAGTTTTGGACGATTTCAGAAGGTGTTGAACCGATGTTTTTGTTGATGATTCGTTCTTCAACCAGCGCAACATGACCAGCTTCATAATCCTCTTTCTTATTCCAGAAGACCCGGATATTTTCGAATGAAACTCGACCATACCCTCGCGAACCCATTCCCCCTAAATAATCATCCTCCAGCAACTCCAGGGCTATAAAGACATTCTTGAGAATTTCTTTATCTTGTTCTTCATAAACGTTATAAATAATTTCAGCATCCTTAAAGACTGCTCCCGCGGGAACTCGTTCAATTTGTCTTAAGCTCCCGTGAAGAGCGGTTCCGGTCAAGCGGTTGATGGCGGTTTCAAATTTAACTTCGGTGTAAGGCAATTCTAAGTTGTCTTTCATCTGCTGGGTAATACTTTTTTCATCCAGATAAGTGTCGCAAACGATTAATCTGGTTGTGGTGGGGACCGTAATTTCTTCTGTTACCCCAATTCCCCAGATTTTACAGACGGCACAATTCCTGTATGACTCATCATTCTGGCACTTATGCCCCACAATTTTACCTTTTTGTGTCAGATTCCAGAAGTGGGGATTTGCAGCCGCGAATTTTTTTTCAATTAAAGATCGAAGTTTTCCTTTTAAAGAAGATCCTGGAATGTAAGGTTTTCCCTCAGGATCAGTGATAACATTAAGGTCAACCCCGCCGATTTTTAAGCCTACTGATGATCCTCCAATTCTTATCCCAGTTTTTATAACAATATCTCCCTTGATTATTATTTTTCCTAAAAAGTAAAAATTGTTCATTTTTTCCTCCTGACTAAAATTAGATTGTTATTTTCCACCATGAAATCTATGGTAAGCAACGATAGCTTCAATAAAATATTTGAAGTATGGGAAGTTATGCTGATTAGTATGTTTGAGCAGAATCTCAATTAAATCTCTAAAATCCTTAACTTTGCCTTTATGACGCCCGGCTGCATAGGCTAATTTAGGTCTTAAAAGTTGTAGTTTAATGGAGTCGTATTCTTTCATCCTTTGAATTTCGTCAAGAACATTTCTTATTTGAGAAGTGCTAAGTTTTTGGCTTTCGTTTTTTGGGCTAAGGTAATCTCTTGCCAGCTCATCTGCATATTGATTTAATATTTCAGCATCTCCATTGAGAATTTTCTTAATTTTATCAACATCAATTTCAGGTTTAGACTGCGATTGTCCAAATTTACCTTGGTGATTTGGCCTTTGGAAGTTACGATAGTTCATTATAAACCTCCTTTGTTTCTCTGGTTAAGTAATCAGCCACTCTGGTGGCAATATTCAAACAAGGAATGACCTCATAATTGATAATAACTAAATTTAAAAGTCTTTCGAGGTCTTTCTGTTGGTTATCGTTGAGGCCTTTCATTAATTTTTTTAGAGAATAATGAAATCTCCAGACTCTTTCCATTGAAAGTTCTGAGGAACTAGCTCTTTTTTTTAGTTCTTTCTCAAGGTAAATTTGGTAAAGAAGGCTAATTAGGGAACGAGGTAATGACTTGCCTTTCTCTCCGTTTAAAAGATTCTTCACAAGAGTAATAATTTCTTTGATTTTGGGATATTTGTCCCAGGGAAGAGTTTCCTCGAAAATAACCAGTCGATCGCGGCCTTCTTTTTTTGCTTTATCTTCAGCTTCACCTGCTTTATGGGCAGCCTGATAGATCGGAAATTTTTTGGAGGGCGCAAGAAATATTCCAGCGGAAAGAGTTAGCTTGAAACAAGTGAATTTTCGAAAATCATCATAAATAAATTTAGCTAAATCGTGAAGCGATGACCAGGGAGCAATAAAAAAGAGGTCATCGCCGCCAGAGTAAGCTATATAGACATAGTCCACAAGGTTTTCGTTTGTGCTTTCATTCAATTTGGGATCTGATTTTACTGCCTCTTCAAGCTGGCTTATTCTTGATGAAAAATAAAGGGAAAGCATTGAGCTTAAGGTGCTGACTCTGGAAATAGTCTTGTTATTTCCTAAACCCTCTTGGAAAAGTTTGCCTAAATGGTCGACATCAGCTCGAAGAACTCCCCACTTCTTAATACCTGTTGCCTTGTTAGCCATCCTCTCTAAAGTTAGAATATTTCCGTCAAGATCTTTTGTTTTTTTGGCCACAAAGTAAAAACCTCGATATTTTCCTGCAAAGTTAGTTGAGTTTAGAATAAGTGCTTTATGTCTCCATTGAGTATTTAGATATCCAGTTTGGAATTGGAAGCCAAGGGCAGCGATTACATCTTGCCAGGTAATATCCTTTTCAGGCAATGTTTTTTTCTCTTTCGGCTCGAGTAAGAAAAGTTCTGCATTGGCGATTTCAGAGGAAAATTCGATAAAGCTTTCACACAGGGAACATCTTTTTCTTTCTTCTTCACTTATTTCTTCTCCGCAAATTTCACAGCCTTTCTTTTTTCCTCCAGTGTCAAAAGGGCCAAGGACAATATTTTGAAATAGATGTATGTTTGACTTATCCGCCAGTGAAGAGAATTTTTTTCTTTTATTAATAAAAAGCTTAGCTCCCAGCTCTTCCCAGAGGCGAGCAAAGTTGGCAAAAAAATCATGGTAGCTAACTGATTGCCAGGAAATTATCACCGCTAGCTTTCCTTTATGGGCTTTTAATAATATTTCATCAATTTCTTTTTGAATGGCAGCGAGTTTTTCTTCTGATTCTTTTATTTGGGGAATGAGAAGGTAAAAATTTCCTCCTCCGCAGTAAAGAAGATTAATCTCAGATAGCCCAAATTCATTAAGAATTTTCCGGGCCATTATTTCTGAGAGAAGTTGCAGATAGAATGAACGAGCTCTCAAGCCTTTTAGTGCTTTTTCGGAAGTAACCTGGTAGATAAAATCTTGGATCCCTGAAATATCCCCCCCCACAAGTAAAAAATCTGATTTAGCTAAAACCGAGTTTCCCATGTCAGAATGAGACTCTTTTGTGTAAACTAAATTGGCCAGTATTTCCTTTATTTTTGGTTCGTCAATTTGACTTGATTGATAAAGCTTAAATAAGCATGCGGCGATAGCGGCCGTTGTTTTTAGATGATGAAAAAGCGAGATATCGGGTTTGTCTCGATAAACAGCAGCTGGAATGGAGAGTGTGTATTTGTAAAGCAGATAGTAGCTCTGGATGAGAAGATCGTTGCGATCCAAACGACGAAATTCACTGATAAATCGCTCCCATAACTGGCGGTAGGCCTCTTGGCCACTTCTTTTCCCAAAAGCCAGGTGCTTATCTTTGACAGGAAAAAGGGTGTTTAAAGTTGGTTTTAACCAGGTAAGGGGATGGTAGTATTCCTCGGCAGGTTTTCCATTATTTAAGTTAATTAGTGAAAAAATCGAGGATAAAGGCTCTTTTTGGGGAGTGCCCAATTCTTCTGCCTCGTCTCTCGCCGATCTTTCCCCTGAAGACATCCGGTCAGCCAGAGCTATTATATTCGCCAGAAATCGTTGCTGGTCGTTATCTGCATTTTCAGGATTGTGATGAAGAGCAGCTAACTTTTCTATCTCTTCATGACCGGGGAGAAATTCTCTAAAGAATTTGGCGGTATAAGCAGCGTGCTGATGAGTATTAATTCCTTTAGCAGATTTTTTGGTATAAGTATTATAATCGTAAGAGTCACCTGGGTTGTCGAGGTTCAGTTTAATCCCGGTTCGTTGATAGAATTTACCGATGTCGTGGAGAAGAGCGGCTAAAATTACATTTTGGAGTTCTTTATTCATGTTGATCCTCTCTTTATGCTAATTTCAAGATAACCAACTTAATGGCTGTATTCAATAAAAGAAACATTTCGGAAACGTTTCATATTATTGAAATTTTGCTTTTTTCTAATTTGATGCCATAGCGACTGCTGGCATATATTTTTATAGAACTTATTTTTAGGAATGATAGTAAATTTTCGTTATCGATGTTTTTTTTAAACTCCAGATTAATTTTGCTAATATATTGACGACTTAGTTCAACAGGAAATCCTGACGGCCATTTTTCCAAAAACTCTTTTGCTTTTAATGGACTATTACCAATTATTTTTGAATATTCTTTAAAAGAATTGGCTAAGTTTTCGGGGCTAAAAATTTCAAGTAGCTCAATAAAACAATCCCGACAATCTAAGCAATATATCTTGGTTGGATGAAGACAGCGTTCGGCTTTTTGCTTTAAAAAGGCAACGAAAACAAAAAGCAAACTGGGTGAAAGCCGGAATAAGTACTCTCCAAAACAAATTGTTCGCTCTGCTAAATTAACTGTCAGATCTGGTTGGATGGAAGAAATATCAATTTCTTTTTGACACTCATTAACTAATTCCCTGAATGTTTTTCCTTTTAAACCAATTTTTCCTCTAAGACGAATAAATGGTAATTCTGCCAATATGATTTTAGCCTCGGAAGTATTCATGGTTAATTTCTCGCCACTTCTTGAAATTATCTGAATATCACGGTCAATTTTTGGTTTATAAAAAAAATCTGGATGGCATTCAAATTCAGGAGATACAATAACATGATATAACTTATCCCAGGGACGACCAAAAAGTTGAAGCGCTGAACCCAGATAAAAACTCATAGTTTTCCGACCACCGGCAATGGAACAATGCAGGCGCACAGAGTTATCCTGAGTTTTTTCTTTAATAAGAGATGTAATTAAATCGCCTATAGCTTCGTTATCTTCTTCAGTGCAGATGTCTTCTATTTCTTTACCTTGCTTGTTCTTAGGAACAAGGATTGAATTTTCTTCAATTTTGATTTGGGGAAGATTAAACTCATTAATTAAATTTGTCAGAATATTTTTTGCCAACAAAGAGTCTTTTATTGCTTTTTTTCCAAGAGAGGTAGTAATTATAAAAATTTCATCCGGAAAGATAGGCGGATGGTAATTGCTTAAAGCATAAATTGTTTCTGTAATAACCTGAGGAGAGGTGCCGGTCACAAAGATAAAAATCTCTTTGAAATTTGTTCCCATTTCCCTCATTTTTTTATTTCAAAATAGATACTAAAGTCAATAAAAATATAAAAGCATCCTTATTTCAGTGGTGACATTTAAACTGCATACCAGGCTAATTCTCCTTTTCTTTGATTACATTAGGTTTCTCATACTTTGTTGAATCTCAGCACCCATGATTGGAACAGAAGATTTCCTCCATGAAGCTACAAGCTCTTATCCCTCTCATCTTTAACCGCATCGCGACTTTTATATCTATGGTTTTTTCAACCGATCCTGATCCATTTCCGTTAACTTTCAGAATGTTCCTGAGCCATTAGGCCGTACTCAGTACATACTCAACAATTTGAAAGATTTTCCCTAATTTCTCTATAACCACACAACTCTCTTTCATCGAACCACTCTCTCTTCTCGGCTTTGCACTCTACAACCAGCAATTTAAGCTCTTCTACTCTTACCTTCTTCTCTCCTGGCACCTTTTCAGCCCCCCAAAGCCCAGATATCTAACACACATGTTGAACACATCAGTGTAAGGTGAGCCTCTTTTATTTTTTATCGAGGTTTGGGGAATGCTTCCAATCCCTTAAAGGTAGGCTAAAAATACTTATCTCTGGCTGTATTCATCTCGACCGTTATTTGTTTCAATCCCTCATAGGTAGGCTAAAAATTGGCTTGAAGCAATTAATTATCTTATAGAATATTAGTTTCAATCCCTCATAGGT
>Ga0190360_1001981_pt1 | contig 10264 bp, 10 predicted proteins | sample 48721834_MG_FD_161271 | JGI IMG/M metagenome (GOLD analysis project Ga0190360, IMG submission 161271) | Hydrothermal vent microbial mat bacterial communities from Southern Trench, Guaymas Basin, Mexico - 4872-18-3-4_MG | ecosystem: Environmental > Aquatic > Marine > Hydrothermal vents >... | reverse complement strand
GGCATCAATGTTGGGCGTCAGCAGCACTGGATGGCCAACCAATGACATGCAGTCGCCCCGCATCTGGTCGGGCATGATCAGCAAGATGTTGGGTGATGTCTGTATGCCTGTCATTTTTCCTGTCTTCCTCCGTAGTGGCTGCCATAGTGGGAGCGTACTCAGAGTCAGATGCTACGACTGCTTGCGGATGTGTCAACAGAGAGTCGGACTGACCTTCTTGACGAATTTGAGGATCTGTGTATAATGTTAATCGCGATGCGGGGTGGAGCAGTGGCAGCTCGTCGGGCTCATAACCCGAAGGTCGGTGGTTCGAATCCACCCCCCGCTACTCTTGGGGCGAGGTAGCTCAATGGCAGAGCAGGGGACTCATAAGCCCTTGGTTGTTGGTTCGAATCCAATCCTCGCCATCGTCTAGGGGGAATTCTATCCCCACCAATAATGACGCACTCTTGGCTTGAGAGTGCGTTTTTTCGTTGGCTCGGGCCCGAGTAGTGCCAGCGTCCACCCTGGATGCCTGGTGTTCGTCGATCTGCATAGTCCCCGAGACAACCCGACGCGGATGAGGGCGCCTCCGTGGCTGTAGGATGGACCTGCTATCTGCAGGAGGTAGGATCCCGGGCGTGCCTTACTCGTAGCGGAGCGCGTCGATGGGATTGAGACTCGCTGCCCGCTGTGCGGGATAGATGCCGAAGAAGAGCCCTACTGCGGTTGAGAAAAGGGTCGCCAACAGCACGGCGGGCACTGTGATGACGGCTGAGAAGTCTTGGTCTCGCAGGAAGTATGAAATGGCAGTGGCTCCAGCGCCGCCCATCACAATGCCGATGCTGCCGCCGAAGGTGGACAGCATGATCGCTTCCATCAGAAACTGGGCCAGGATGTCTCGGCGTCTTGCCCCCACGGCCTTGCGTAGTCCGATCTCGCGTGTCCGCTCGGTCACCGAGACCAGCATGATATTCATGATGCCAATGCCGCCAACAAGGAGGCTGATACCCGCGATGGCACCCAAGAAGACAGTCAACACGCTGGTAATCTGCTGAAAAGTTCCGATCAGATCCGATTGGCTGATGGTCGTGAAGTCGTCGGGCTCACCTGGCGCGATGCGGTGCCGCAGCCGTAAGACCTGTGCCACCTCCTCGATGGCGGCGCTCATTCGGTCCTCCGACACAGCTTGAACGTAGATGAACGAAACCCGTGGCTCACCCTGTGGGGTGCGACGAGGAAAGATCCGACTGAGCGTGGTCGACAAGGGAATCATCACCACGTCATCCTCATTGCGGACGTTGCTGCCTCCTCGTTCCTCGAGGACTCCTACGACTCGGAACGGGGCTCCGTCAATGCGGATCACCTCTCCGACTGGATTGGGGATCTCAGGGAAGAAATAGCTGGCGGCTGCTGAGCCCAGCACCGCTACTCGACTGTGAGCCTGCTCATCAGCACGTTCGATGAAGCGCCCTGTCTTGATGTCCCAGTTGCGGACCAGGGCGTATTCAGGTGTTACGCCGATGACCTCCATCCGCCGTTCCCTGCCAGGTGTTGTGACCAGTGCAGTACCCTGCGAGGTCGGGGCGACACGTAGCACATCAGGGGCATCAATGGGATCCCCCAGCGCCTCAGCGTCCTTCAGCGTTAAGTATGCCGGGCGCTTCAGCTCATGCTCGAAAGAGCCTGGGATGACAAAGAAGAGGTTTGTGCCGACGGCTTCGAATTGGTCTGTGATGTAGGATTGGACGCCTTCTCCCACCGACATCAGAGTGATGACGGCGCCGACACCGATGATGATGCCCAGCATGGTAAGGGCCGATCGCAGTTTGTTGGCGGTCAGCGCACGCAGCGCAAGCCGAACGGCTTCCGCTAAGCTCATGCTGTCCCCCTTGCCTCAAGTTGGGCCGCGGCATCGATGGGCGACTCCACAAGCTCCTCGCGCAGGATCTTGCCATCGAAGAGGTGAATCACGCGCCCCGCGTGTTGGCTGATGATCGGATCATGGGTCACCAGCACGATCGTGATCCCCGTATCGCGGTTCAGGCGCTGAAGGATCGCCATGACCTCACGGCCAGACTTGCTGTCCAGGTTGCCGGTAGGCTCGTCAGCGAGGATGAGGGAAGGGTTGTTGACGAGTGCCCTGGCGATGGCAACTCGCTGCTGTTGTCCGCCGGAGAGCTCGTTAGGCGTGTGGTCCATGCGGTCACCCAGTCCTACAGCCTCCAGAACCTGCTCAGCACGCCGCCTGCGCTCCCGCGTTGGGATCCCACCGTAGACCAACGGCAGCATCACATTCTCCAGCGCTGTCGTGCGAGCCAGCAGGTTGAAGTTCTGGAAGACAAAGCCCACCTGCTTGTTGCGTGCGGCTGCCAGCTCATCATCGTTCATCTTGCTGACATCCCGGCCGTCGAGCAAATAACGCCCCCAGGTGGGTTGATCCAGACATCCCAGGATGTTCATGAGCGTCGACTTCCCAGAGCCGGAGGGGCCCATGATGGCAACGATCTCGCCCCTGCGCACGCTCAAGGAGATACCACGCAACGCGTGGATCTCATTCTGGCCCAAGCGATAGATCTTGTGAAGATCCTCGGCCCAAATGACAATGCCGTCTCTGCGCACGCCAGCCTCGCTTATGTATTCTCTTTCATCGGCCCGATAGAGGCCCATGGAATTCCAGCAGCTTTGTGGCTTCCGATACCAGAGCCACCGTATCACCTTCCTCCAGACCAGCACGTACCTCGCTCCAAGTCTCGTTGAACAGGCCGATCTGCAGTGTCACACGCTCGGGTATCCCATCCTTGAGCCGGTAGGTGTAGACGTCCCCCGTGGCCTGATCGGTGCGCACTGCCCAACTTGGGATCAGCAGCAGGTCGGGCACTTCCTGGACGGTAACCACCGCGTTGACCGTCATGCCCTGGCGGATCGCGATTGAGGTCGGTTCCAGCAGATGCGCCCGCACACTGTAGCTCACCACACCGCTGCGCTGGTGAGGTAGGATGCCGATCTGATCGATGACGCCCTGCAAGGCGATATCCGGATAGGCATCCAGTGTCAGCGTGACGGGCTGTCCCACCTGGAGCTTCCCGATGTCGATCTCGTCTACGGTAAGCTCGGCGGTCAAGCTTTTTTCATCCAATAACGTGATGACCGGTTGGCCTGCGATCACTGTATCCCCTATTTCGATGTCGCTGGAGGTGATGACACCGTCCATGGGTGCCCGCAGCTCCGCTGCTTCAAGATCGGCGCGACGCTGATCCAGGTTCAGTTCCGCGCTTGCTACCTGAAGTTCGGCTAGGCGGATCTGATAGGGATCAGCGCCAGACTCGAGTTCTGATAGATCGCGCTTGGCCTGCACATACCGTTGATAAGCTGACGCCCACTGGCTCTTTGCCTGTTGGATGGCGTAATCACCTTTGAGCTGTGTGATACCGACGTTGCCTTCGGCCTCCATGTACATGGCCGTGATCCCAGCGGCGAGCCCCTCCGGCAGTCCGTAACGATCCAGCATCTCGAGATAATCCTGGTAGGCGTGTGCTGCGTCTTCAGCCAATTCCCGGGCTCGGTCGATGTCGTTAGCTGCCCTGGCTTCCGCAACAGCGCGACTGAGCTCTGCTACCTTCATCGCCTGGGAGGCCTCCTGCATTCGCAACTTCGCAAGTTCGAGGTCGGCCGAGTCGGCAGGTTTGCGCAGTGTCTGCAGACTGAGTTCTGCCTGAGCCAGCGAGAGCTCGGCCTCGTGGAGAGCATCCTCAAATGAGGTGGTATCTAGTCTGGCCAACATGTCGCCTCGGTGGACCGTGTCGCCCACCGTTACATTGATCTCCGTAATCGAACCTGCGGTGTTGAACGCCAGTCGGGCCTCGCGCACGGCCTGTATGTTGCCACCAGCATTGACCGTCACGTTCAGAGTGCCGCGTCTGACCGTTCCGGTGCGTATGACCTCAACGTCCGGGCTCGGCCGGAGGTTCGGTCCGAGCAGCCACCATGACAGACCCGCGAGTACCGCAAGCAGGAATACCCCTATCGAGATGCCTCGCAGCCATTTCTTCATCCGGCCACCCTCAGATCATGCATGATGCATATGTGTATTCTGAGATCATCGTTCTGCTGGGCCAATGGTCCGCTCCTCGACAATGGTCACTACGAGGTCGCCTTCCTTTAGACCGTCAAGGATCTGGGCGTATGTGTCATCACGTTCTCCTACCACGATGGGGGTGCGCTGAACTTGCTGTCCCTCATAACGGTAGGTGTAGACCTCCCCGGTCGTCTGATCTGTGCGGATAGCCCAGAGGGGACACAGAAGTACGTCGTGCAATGTCTCTGTTTGGATCACGACAGAGGCCGTCATCCCCTCCAGGATGCGGAGCGTCTCAGGCGGCTCGAGCTGCAGCCGTACCTGATAGGCAGCAAGACCGCTTACGCCACTCACGTCAGCCATCGCGGGTGCCACACTGGCGACAGTGGCGGTGAAAGGGGCTTGCGGATAGGCATCGAGTGTGACCTGTGCCTGCTGGCCCACCGAGATTCTCCCGATGTCGATCTCGTCGATGGTCACGTCCAGAAACACCGCACTGTCATCGACGATCACGAAAGCGAGATCGCGGGGCCCCACCCGGGAGCCAGCGCTCACGTAAACTTCACCGATCACCCCGTCGAAGGGTGCTCGAATGATGGTGTCGCTCAGGGCGCGGCGGGCGCGGTCCAGACGAAGCTCTGCCAGGGCCACCTGTAGTTCCTGCTGTTGGAGCTTCTCGGCTGACACGCCGGCTTGTAGCTGCTCCAGACTGCGGCGGGCTTGCTGATACGCAGCATAAGCTGAACGCCAGGTGGCCTCCGCCTGTTCCTGCATCTGCTCAGCGTTCAGGTGCGCGATGTGCTCAGCCGCCAGCGCGTCCTCGTACTGCTGTTGGGCGCGTTCCTTGGCCTTGCCATCAGCCGCATCGCGGTACTGAATGAAAGCCTGCTCTCGCTGTCGCTGAGCCTGAACGACCATCGCCTGGGCATCCACGCGGGCGGTCTGGCGCCCTAAACGAGCAAGCTCCAGGGCTTGTGCGGCTGCATCAAGGGCTGCCTCTGCTGCGGCGACGTCTTCCGGGTCCGCGGGCTGTTGCAACTGATCGAGTGTCGTCTGCGCCTGCGCAAGTGCGATCTCTGCTTGAGCCACAGCACGCTCGAGATTTCCAGCGCTCAGCCGTGCTAAAGGCTGCTCAGCGTGCACGCGCTGTCCGAGCTTTGCCAGTACTGCTTCGACCTCACCGGTGTTCTGGAAGGTAAGGGGGACGAGCCGGCGCATGGAGATGTTGCCACTGGCATTGACGACCAGCGTCAGGTCCCCGCGTGTGACCTCAGCCTGGCGCAGGATCTCGGGCTGGCCCTCGGTCAACTTCCGTTGCCGTAGCCAGAAAACGCCTGTCACAGCCGCCGCGGCCAGCAGGGTGAGTATGAGTATGATCCGCCATGGTTTACGCATGGTTACCGTCCCGGTCGTCGGTTGAACGTCGATCAGACATCACAAAATTATACTCCCTGGAAGGCTTTTTGACAAGCACACATGGCAGACCGTACGGCTAGGCAGTCGAAGAGGCTGCCGATGTGGTGGTGCGGATCAAGATAGGGGATCGCGGGGGCTTCAGAGTTCTGGCAACGTGCGCCGCAGATAGGGGATCAGCGCATGGCTCTTGCCAGCCCCGACCGCTACGCAAGCCATAGGGGCATCGGCGATGTATACGGGTACTCCCATCTCTTTCGTGAGCAGTTGGTCGAGGTTGCGAAGTAGCGCTCCACCACCGATGAGGGTCATACCGCGGTCGATGATATCAGAAGCCAGTTCGGGTGGCGTGCGCTCAAGGACGGAGCGCACCATGTTCATCACCAAGTCAATCTGCTCCGCCAACGCCTCCACTACATCATCCGTGGTTATTTCAACGCTTCGAGGCAGACCGGTAACTTGATCACGCCCCTGAACCTCCATACGGAGGGGCTCTTCAAGGGCCATAGCGGCGCCCACCCGGATCTTGGCTTCCTCAGCAGTGGGCTGTCCGATGATGAGGTTGTATTTCCGGCGGACAAAGTTGGCGATAGCCTCATCCATGCGGACGCCCCCATCTCGGATGGCGGCAGAGGAGACGATGCCATAGACTGAGAGCACCGCAGCCTGGCTTGCCCCTCCGCCCAGGTCGATGACCATATGGCCTCCCGGCGTATGGATAGGCAAGCCTGCCCCGATGGCACCGGCCAGAGGTTCTGGGATCAAGTGCACGCGGCTTGCTCCAGCTTCGAGAGCAGCTTCCCGCACAGCACGGCGTTCCACCTGGGTGGCACCGAAAGGTACTGTGATGCACACGCGCGGCTTGAAGAACCGTCCGCGGCTGATGGCGCGATTGATGAAGTAGAAGAGCATCTGCTGTGTGACACGGTAATCGGCAATAACACCGGCACGAAGCGGCCGCCGGACAAAGATGGTCTCAGGCGCGCGGCCCATCATGCTGCGTGCCTCTTCCCCGACGGCTACAACATCGCCTGTCTCCATCTCCTGGGCCACCACCGATGGTTCCTGCAGTACGATTCCACGTCCACGAACATAGACGAGGACATTGACCGTGCCCAGGTCGATCCCTAGCTCTTCAACGATCGCCATAATCTGTTATGCTCTCCACGGATGAAAGCGTGAGATCCATCCTCAGTCTGTCCAATGTTATGATCATACCTGAAACTGCTCGGTTGTCCAGCTTCGCGGCCTGGCCGGTAGCTCACCGCTGGGTGAGAAAGCGTAACGCATTGCTCTCGTAGTCCGATGAGCTTGCTCCGTTAGGTCCTCCTGGTATACTTGGAACCCGCTGACTATCTGCTGTGCTGTGCCTAACGTCGGACGTATTGAACCTCTTGGCAAGTAAAGTTGTGCGGTGCCGACAATACGCACGCCTGATGGAGGACGTGACGTTGGCTGGTGAGGGTGTTGTCTCTCGTGTTGTGGGTGTGGTCGTGGATGCCTCCTTTGCGTCCGGCGACCTTCCTAGCATTCATAATGCACTGCGAGTGCACCGTCCCGACGGTACTGAGCTTGTCCTCGAAGTACAGGAGCACGTGGACACTCACACAGTGCGGGCTATCGCAATGGGAAGCACCGAGGGGTTGAGGCGAGGACTCCCTGTGACCGATGTGGGTGGTCCCATCTCGGTGCCGGTAGGGCCGTTGACGCTGGGCAGGATGTTCAACGTGCTGGGGGAGCCCATCGATGGCGGCCCAACGATTACCGCTGCGCGGCGTTCAATCCACAAGAAATCCCCTCCGTTGCGTGACCAGGAGGTTGTGAAGCGACCTTTCATTACCGGCATCAAGGCGATTGATCTCCTGACGCCGTATCCAGTCGGCGGAAAGATCGGGTTGTTCGGTGGTGCAGGTGTGGGGAAGACCCTCCTTATGATTGAACTGATGGGCAACACGATCCGCCAACACTCGGGGATTGCGCTATTCGCCGGCGTCGGCGAGCGCAGTCGTGAGGGCAATGAGCTGTGGTTGGAACTGCAGCGCACTGGGGTGCTGGAGAACACCGTATTGGTTTTCGGGCAGATGAACGAGCCGCCAGGAGCCAGACTTCGTGTGCCATTTACGGCTCTAACAATGGCCGAGTATTTCCGGGATACGGAACGGCGCCAGGTGTTGCTTTTCATCGACAATGTCTTCCGCTATATTCAGGCCGGCTCAGAGGTCAGCGCTCTGCTGGGGAGGTTGCCCAGTGAGGTGGGATACCAGCCAACCCTCCAGACCGAGATGGGGCAATTACAGGAACGAATCACGACTACGACGCGGGGTAGTGTGACGTCAATCCAAGCTGTCTATATTCCGGCCGACGATCTGACGGATCCGGCTGTGGTGGCGACTTTCGCACACTTGGATGCGACAACCGTGCTCTCTCGGGTGCAGGTCAGTAGGGGGATCTATCCTGCTATCGATCCATTGGCGTCCCGAAGTACGTTATTGACACCTGAATGGGTTGGGCAAGAGCATTACGATGTCGCCATGGCAGTGCGTCAAATTCTGGCGCGCTATGAGGAGCTGCAGGATGTCATCGCGATCCTGGGGATCGATGAGTTAGGTGAGGAAGATCGGCTAACGGTCCACCGTGCTCGACGCGTCCAACGCTTCCTGACTCAACCCTTGACCGCAGCAGAGGCCTTCACGGGTCACCCAGGAGTTTTTGTTCCTGTCGAAGAGACACTGCGAGGCTTCCGTGAGATTCTGGCTGGGTATCACGACCGGTTGCCAGAGCAGGCGTTTTACATGGTGGGCACCATCGACGAGGCTGTGGCCAAGGCCCGACGCATGGAGGGGGAAGGGGGGGCAAGTGGCACGACATCTGAGGCTGAGCGTGCTGACACCAGAACGAGTGTTGCTTGAGGTGCCTAACGCTGCCAAGGTGCGGCTCCGGTTGGCTGACGGCGGGTGGCTTAGCATCTATCCAGGGCACGCGGCATTGATCGCAGAAACTGAGGCCGGACCTCTATACTACGAGACCGACGCGGGATCCGGTGAGGTGTTGCTGGATGCCGGCGTCCTTCAGATCACGGGCACAGATCAGATCGTGGTGCTGGCGATGGGTCTGGAGGAGAGGCGAGAGGCCGGGGGCGATGAGGACGGTGCGCGCTTTGCGCATGGCAGGCTCGCAGCACATTTGATGGCCGATTTACGTGCGACTTCAGGCTCTGGTGGGGCGGGCGATCCCGATCGGTGAGACGAGAGGGGGCATGGAGTCAATGACCCTGTTGTGGCCAGCACTGGGTAGTCTCGTTGGCCTCATCCATATGGCCTCTGTGGTGCGTTCTGTGGCTGAGTTGCGACCTGCGAATCGAAAGTGCAGCATTCGGCGTGCCATGGCGGGATACGCGGGGAGATTCATGTTGGTCGGGCTGACACTAGCGATCGCTGCCCGGCTGGGTGGAGGGAAGGGGGCGATAGGGGCCTTTGCCGGCCTGTGGATCACTCGCTGGATTGTGGTGGGCCTATGGCTGCGTGTGTGGCAGCGATCATCGGTGACCTGATGGTAGGGAGTTGGGACTGGTGAGAGGGGCTTTCTTATGGAAGAAGTGATTCCGCAGACAATTATGATCTTGGGCATACCCGTACGCGATACGGTGGTGTCGACTTGGGTGACGATGGCCTTCATTGTCATCCTTGTTTGGCTTCTGCGTAAGACGTTGCCCACGTCGTTGGAGATGTTCATCGAATTCATGCGGGACCTGATCTCGAATGTTCTGGACGGCTTGCCGGCCGACCCGTACTTGCCCTTTATTGGCACGTTGGCTGTGTTTCTGATTGTCGCCAACAATATCAGTGTTGTGCCGGTGTTGGTCTCTCCGACCCGGGACATCAATACACCGCTAGCGCTTGCGATCCTGGTGTTCTTTGCCGTGCACTATTTCGGGATACGGCGCAAGGGGCTTTGGGGTTATCTCAAGAAGCAGTTGTCACCCCTTATTGTTCTCGATATTGTCGGTCAGGTGAGTCGGACGATGTCGCTTTCCCTGCGCCTCTTCGGCAACATGATTGCGGGTGAGATCATCGTGGCCGTGATCTATCGACTGGTGAAACCTATCGCCCCTCTACCGCTGATCGCCCTGGGCTTGATTACGGGCGTCTTGCAGGCGTATGTGTTCGTGATGCTGGCTACCAGCGCAATTGCCGCTGCTGTGCGGGATGACTGATACGAGGCAGATCCTGTGTTGTCAGCGTGAGGTAGTATCTAGCTTTCAATCTAGGACAAGATTGTCAAGGAGACAGGTATGGAGCAAATGGATTCTGGGACACTGGTGACTATCGTAACTATCGTGGCGGCCGCCATTGGCATGGTATTGGGAGCGATTACTCCTGCTGTAGTCGAGGGACGAGCCGTCTTGCGTGCCTTGGAGGGGATGGTGCGGCAGCCGGAGGCATCCAACGATCTGCGCAATACGTTGATCGTCTCTATGGCTCTGTTGGAGACTACGGCTATCTATGTGTTGCTTGTGGTGCTGATCTTGCTGTTCGCCAATCCGTTGCTGGATCGGTTCTTCCCGGCTGGTTGAACAGGGGATGAGATCTAATGCTTGAACTCGATCTTGGAACGATCGGCTGGCAGATCTTCAATTTCCTGGTATTGATGGCTGCGCTCTACTTCGTGTTGTTTCGACCTGTCACGGCTTCGATCAGACGTCGAGCGGAGGAAAAGCAACGTGAGATGCAGGCCCTCCAGGAAGAGCGCGAGAGGGTAGAGCAGCTCCGTCGCGAGCTGGAGGCCCGGCTGGCC
>Ga0190360_1001980_pt1 | contig 10272 bp, 6 predicted proteins | sample 48721834_MG_FD_161271 | JGI IMG/M metagenome (GOLD analysis project Ga0190360, IMG submission 161271) | Hydrothermal vent microbial mat bacterial communities from Southern Trench, Guaymas Basin, Mexico - 4872-18-3-4_MG | ecosystem: Environmental > Aquatic > Marine > Hydrothermal vents > Microbial... | reverse complement strand
AATTTATCTCCTTTTAATTTATCTCCTTTGGCTAGCAGAATTTACTGATATAAAATAAATTAAGTTAATAAAAAGGGATAATTTTCTCCTTAGAATGATGTTTTTGGGCCCAAAAACACTCACCTAAGAAAAACCGTCTCTTACGAACCATTTCCCTTGACCTTTATACATTTTTCTGTATCGGGCTTTGTAGCCCAGCTGCTTTACTATCTGCTTGGTAAAAGCTTTAGTTCCTACAGCAACACTTTCTGTCCACTTGCTGTCTCTCTCTATCCTCTTCGATGAAAGTATTGACTCTATATATTCAAAGTAAAAATTCTTAAATTTAACTATCTCGCTCATTCCATTCAATCTCATTATCATTCTAAGATCAAGAAGAGCATATCGTTTCGGGCTCTTCATAAGTTCGTAATAGCCACCAAAAAGCCATTCGCAAGGATGACTTACCACTCCCGCCCTAACCATATTAAGATCAATATAGGCCATACACCGATGTAGGTATTTCTTGCTCTCAACGGCAGTAGCATGATAATTGTCATTCCAAAAAGCCCCACTCCGGGCCTTTCTCTGGTTATATTCCCGGGCCACCCGGCTTGCCACAAGCTGGATTGAGCGCGGAATCACCCATCGCCGCCCATCTGCATAAACCAAAAGATGAATGTGGTTTGAAGTGAGAGTATAATTCAAAATCTTTAATCCATATTTTTTCTTAGCTTGGAATAGCCAGTAAAGCCACCGCCTTTTGTCTTTATTAAATCTTAAAAGAAAATCTCGATTATGACAGCGCTGAGTTATATGCCATACAGTGTAGGGAATGAAAAAAAACTTGCCACGCATAAAAAGTACCTCAGCTTAAAAGACACTTTTTACCCCAAAAAAATCTCATCTAAGAAATATTTATAGGTAGCATAATTTGTTAATTTATTTATTTTAAATAAAATATGCTAGCCAAAGGACATAAAAAAATACACATAAAAAAAAGGACATAAAAAAAGGAAAGGACATAAAAAAAATAAAAAAAAATAAGCAAATTTCAAGATAGTGAAAAGTGTACTTTTAAATTTTAAATCAGTGCGCTTTTAATTTTTCAATGACAAATAATAAAAAAAGTTTTGACGGGGTTTTTTCTGTATGATATTTTAGGTATACCTTTTAGTTAGCAAGAGTAACTAAATCTAAAAATTTGGAAACGCATAAGTATTTATTCAAGAAGGAGCAAAAATGAGACAAAAAAATGCCTTTTCAATTTTCTATTTAGCATTAGTTTTTTTTCTGGGTTTAGCTCTGGCCCCTCAACTTTTTTCTCAAAAGGCTCCAAAAGACAAACTGGCTCTTACTCCTCCAATGGGTTGGAACAGTTGGAATAGATTTGGGTGTGACATTAATGAAAAGCTAATAAGAGAAATTGCTGAGGCCATGGTTACATCCGGAATGAAAGATGTGGGCTACACCTATGTAGTCATTGATGACTGCTGGATGGCTCCAAACCGAGATAAGCAGGGAAATCTTCAGGCCGATCCCGAAAGATTCCCCAGCGGCATTAAAGCTCTGGCTGATTATGTCCACAGCAAAGGCTTAAAATTAGGCATCTATTCTTCAGCAGGAACAAAGACCTGCCAAGGATACCCAGCAAGTCTTGATCATGAAGAAAATGATGCGAAGAAGTTCGCCGAATGGGGTGTAGATTATCTCAAATATGATAACTGTTATAACCAGGGACGGGATGCAGTCGAACGCTATCAGAAAATGAAAAAAGCACTGGAAGCCACTGGCCGGGCAATCGTCTTCAGTATCTGTGAATGGGGACAAAATCGTCCCTGGCTCTGGGCCCCAGAGATAGGAAATCTATGGCGAACTACTGGAGATATCCAGAACTCATGGGAAAGTATAATGTACATCTTAGACCAGCAGGTCGGCCTTTCAAAATATGCTCGTCCTGGAGCCTGGAACGACCCTGATATGCTTCAGGTGGGTAATGGAGGGATGACTACTACTGAAGATAGGGCTCATTTCAGCCTGTGGTGTATTTTAGCAGCACCGCTTATGGCTGGGAATGACTTGCGCCATATGACTGAAGTGACCAGAGAAATATTAACAAATAAAGAAGCCATAAAAGTGAACCAGGATCCGGCCGGAATCCAGGGATATAAGATTCGCGACGAAGGAAATCAGGAAGTCTGGATAAAACCTCTAAAAAGTGGAGATTATGCTGTTTTGCTCTTAAACAGAGGAGAGAAATCTGCCTTCATAGTTATTCAGGCCGAAAAGATAGGAATGCCCCAAGCATCAAAATATGTAGTCAGAAACCTGTGGTCCCACAAAGAAGAAATTACAGGAGGGAGAATCGCTGCTAGAGTTCCCTCTCATGGTATAGCCATGTTCCGAGTCCATTCTGTTTCCTCCCCTCGCTAATTAATCCATTCTGCTCAGAATAAACTTTTCAATTAAAACAAAATAAATTAATACAGTTTATAGCTTTCCATTTTAGCTTAGAACAATCGCCTCCCTTTAAAAATTTAATCTAAGAAGTTCAAAATAATTCAAGGCGTCTTCATTCTTGCTTCCTCAAATTGACATCTCACAGACACTTGTGTTAAGTCAAAGATTAGCAGCAGCTGATGTATTATTTCCTTGATAAATTCTTCTTCGCTTTCCACTCATCCTTGATCATTTTCAATCTTCTGGGCTGGGCCTGGAAAAAAACAAGGCTAGCCAACCTTATCACTTTATCGCTCACCGCTTTTTCCTGGTTTATTCTTGGCATATGGTATGGATACGGCTTCTGCCCCAGCACAGAATGGCACTGGCAGGTAAGGGCCAAGCTAGGCCTTCATGACCTGCCCTCCTCCTACCTGAAATTTCTTATTGATTCCTTGACAGGGCTGGATGTCAGCCAGAAATGGGTCGATATTTTCGCTCTTATTTTTTTGATTTTAGCCTTTTCGGCTTCCATTTACACCAACATTAAAGATTTGAGGAAAAGATCTCCAAATTGATAATTTATAATAAAAAATATATAAAAGCTAAAAGTTGAAAAAAATGTTTTGCTGGGACTCTAAATTTCATCAGGAGGTAAAACGATGAAGAATATACCCCACAAAGATATGGTTGCTTTGTTAGTTTCAATCTTTTTACTAACAACGGCCATAGCTGGAGTCAAGACTCAAGAAAAAACCAAAATTACAATCGACTGGCTATACAGCCAGGAAGGAAAAAATGTAGCCAAGCTACCCTCATTTTGCTGGCTAAAGGATGGGACGGCTCTTATCTATTATCCGCTTCTTCCTAAAAAAGAACGAACTATCTTTAAATTTAATCCTGAGACTGGCCAACAAAATCCTATTTTAAAAGCAGAAAAAGCGCTTAAAAGCTTAAAAGGTCTTCTCAACAAAAAGAAATTGCCCAAGGTCCTGCCTTGGCCCTTGGCTTTTGATGGTCTGGGGAAAAGAGCTCTCTATCTTTTTGAAGATGATATTTTCCTTCTCGACCTTAAAGATTCTAAGTTTTCAAAAATTACAGGCAGCAAAGCTAAGGAAAAGTCTCCTAGATTTTCACCCGACGGCCAAAAAATAGCTTTTGTCAGAGATAACAACCTCTTTGTCTATGATATCGAGTCCGAGCAGGAAAAACAGCTCACCAGAGATGGCTCTTCCACCATCCTCAATGGTACACTTTCCTGGGTTTACTGGGAAGAAGTATTCGGGCGGCAGGATATTGGCTATTGGTGGTCAAAAGATTCCCGTTTTATTGCATTTCTCCATACCGACGAATCGCCTGTCAGTCTGATGCATTTTGTCGATTTCAAACCCTATGTTCCTCGAGTTATTACGCAGCGTTATCCCAAAGCAGGAACTTCCAATCCAAGAATCAGGGTAGGAGTTGTTGATGTAAAAGAAAGAAGAATCATCTGGGCTGATTTCAATAAAATACCTTATGAGTATCTTGTCCGGGTAAAATGGCTGCCAGACAGCAAACAATTGGCCGTGGAAACATTAAATCGGGCTCAGACAGAGCTCAATCTTTATTTTGTGGACATAGCCAGTGGCCAACCAACTCATATTCTAAAAGAAACAGACCCAGGCTGGGTAAATATTCATGATGATCTCTATTTTTTAAAAGACGGACAACATTTTATCTGGGCTTCAGAAAGAGATGGCTATAATCATCTTTATCTCTATCAAATGGACGGTAAATTGGCTAATCAGATAACCAAGGGTCTCTGGTCAATTCACTCAGCCGGGGGCGGTGTTTACTGGCTGCGCCAGGCTGTGACCTCTATCGATGACCAGAATAATTTGATCTATTTTACGGCCCTTAAAAAATCATCTATCGAACGCCATCTTTACCGCATAAAATTCGACGGCAGCCAAATGGAGCGTTTGACCAAAGAAGATGGCACCCACCGCATAGCATTCAGCCCTGACTCAAAATACTATTTTGATGTTTACTCCAACATCTCAACCCTTCCTTCACTGGCTCTCTACAAAAATAGTGGCCAGCTCACCAAAATCATAGCTAAACCCCGGCCTGCGAAATTGGCCAAATTTGATGTTCAATATTCAGAACTTTTGACTATTCCTGCTCGAGATGGATTTCCTCTGCCGGCTGAACTGCTGAAGCCTAAAGATTTCAATCCTAGCCAAAAATATCCAGTAATAATTTATGTCTATGGCGGTCCTTCGGCACCAACAGTCTTTAACGCCTGGCGCTCTTCCATTCTTTTCGACCAGATCCTGTTGGATAAAGGATATCTGGTGATGCGGGTTGATAACCGCAGCGCCACGTCCATCAGTAAAAAACTGGAAAATATTATCCTCAAAGACGGCTATGGCACTAAAGAATTAGGTGACCTGCTGGATGCCGTCCGCTGGCTCAAAAAACAAACTTTTGTTGATCCTGAGCGGATTGGAATCTGGGGCTGGAGCGGCGGTGGTACCTTCACCCTCCTGGCTATGACCCATTCCCAAGAATTTAAAGCAGGAATTGCGGTAGCTGCTGTAACTGATTGGCGCTACTATGATACTATCTGGGCTGAGGCCTTTATGAAAAGGCCGGAAGACAACCTTAAAGGCTACGAGAAAACATCGCTGGTTAAACACGCTAAAAACCTCCACGGTCGCCTTCTTTTAGTCCATGGCACCTACGATGATAATGTCCACCCCCAAAACTGCTGGAGCTTTATCAATGAGCTTATAAAAGCCGGAAAAATGTTTGACCTGATGATTTATCCCATGCGCAAACATGGTATATCTGACGATCCCGCCAGCATTCACCTCTATAAGAAAATGGTTGAATTCTGGGTTAAAAACCTTTGAATTTTGGGGTCAGACCTTCATAAGTTTCATAACTTTAATTTTTACAAAAAGTGTAAGGTTCTTTACCCTCATCGAGCCAATAAAATAAATAAGAATATTTAAGTTATGAAACTTATGAAGGTCTGACCCCAAAAATTTATTGGCTTTTTTGTTTCTTTTTAATATCATAATTAGCTCTACAGAAAATATTGGTATATAATAATATTAACCAACTGGTAATTATCACATTGACAGGAGGTCAGGGAGATGAATAAAGCTATTTTGCTATTTTTAATTCTTTTTGGCTTATTTTTTTGGAACTTTTCGAACCGAACGGCTGAAACCAACCAGCAAAAATCGGAAAACCCTTTTTTCACTGAATACAATACCCCTTTCCATACTCCTCCTTTTGATAAAATCAAGGAAGAGCATTTCCTGTCAGCTTTTAAAAAAGGCATTAAAGTCCATGACCATGAAATTCAAGCCATTGTAAGCAACACCAATCCTCCTACATTCCAAAATACCATTGAAGCTTTAGAGCAAAGTGGTGCCCTTCTCAGAAAAGTAAATAATGTTTTTGAAAATCTAATTGATGCTAACACCAATGACAAGCTGCAGCAGATTGCCAAGGAAGTGGCCCCCCTTCTTTCCAAGCACCAGGATGATATAAACCTCAATGCCAAGCTTTTCCAGAGGGTTAAAGCTGTCTACGGCCAAAAAGACAGCCTGGATCTTTCGACTGAACAGAAAAAGCTCCTTGAGAAATATTACAAAGAATTTGTCAGAGGTGGGGCAAACCTTGATCCTCAACAAAAAGCCAGACTGCGGGAAATTAACAAAGAACTTTCGCTACTTACTCTCAAATTCGGCGAAAACATTTTAAAAGAAAACAATGCCTTTGAGCTGGTTATCGACAAAAAAGAGGACTTAGCCGGCTTGCCCGAAGCAGTTATCACCGCTGCTGCCGAAACTGCTAAAGAACGCGGCCATGAGGGAAAGTGGGTCTTCACCCTTCATAAACCGAGCATGATTCCTTTCCTCCAGTACTCACAGCGCCGTCCTCTCCGAGAAAAGATTTTCAAGGCCTACATTAACCGTGGCAATAATAATAACCAATTTGACAACAAAGCTATTGTGGCCAAAATCGTGGGCCTGCGAATCGAAAAGGCTCATCTTCTTGGCTATAAAACCCATGCTGATTATATCCTGGAAGAAAATATGGCTAAAAAACCAGAAGCTGTCTATAAAATGCTCAACGACATCTGGAAACCAGCTCTCAAGAAAGCCAAAGAAGAAGCAGCCGAAATGAAGAAGCTAATCGACCAGGAAGGCGGCCACTTCAAACTCCAGCCCTGGGATTGGTGGTATTATGCAGAAAAACTCAAGAAAGCTAAATATGAACTGGATGAAAATATGCTACGTCCCTATTTTAAGCTGGAAAATGTCCGAAATGGGGCCTTTGCTGTAGCTAATAAGCTTTATGGTTTAAAATTTGTGGAAAGAACTGACATTCCCGTCTATCATCCTGATGTTAAAGTCTTTGAGGTTAAAGAAGCTGATGGTTCCCATGTAGGCATCTTTTATACAGATTATTTTCCACGAGCCAGCAAAAGAGGTGGGGCCTGGATGAATTCCTACCGTAAAGAAGCTAAAGAAGGCGGTCACAAAACAACTCCCATCATCTGCAATGTCTGCAATTTTTCCAAACCAACCGGCGATAAGCCGGCCCTCCTCAGTCTGGAAGAAGTATCCACCCTCTTTCACGAATTCGGTCACGCCCTCCACGGACTCCTCTCCAATGTAACCTACCGCAAGCTATCAGGAACAGCTGTCTCCCGTGATTTCGTCGAGCTGCCCTCTCAGTTTATGGAAAACTGGGTTACTGTGCCTGAAGTACTAAAGATGTTTGCCAAACATTACAAAACCGGAGAAGTTATCCCGGAGGCACTGATTGATAAAATAAAGAAAAGCCGCTTCTTTAATCAGGGCTTTGCCACCACTGAATACCTGGCAGCTTCCTTCCTGGATATGGACTGGCATACCCTGACTAAGCCGCCCAAAGAAAGTGTTCTTCAGTTTGAAACAGAGGCTTTGAATAAAATAGGGCTGATTCCTGAGATTGTAGTCAGATATAGAAGCACCTATTTCAACCACATTTTCTCCGGAGGTTACGCAGCCGGCTATTACAGTTATATCTGGGCTGAAGTCCTTGATGCCGACGCTTTTGAAGCCTTTAAAGAAGCCGGTCTTTTTGATACTAAAACTGCCCTGTCCTTCAGGAAAAATATTCTGGAAAAAGGCGGCACCGAAGATCCAATGACTCTTTATATCCGCTTCCGAGGAAGAAAACCCAGTGTCGAACCCCTCCTCAAGAGAAGAGGCCTGATTTAATTCTTCAAAAAGTTAAAGTTTCAGATAGATCTGATAACAAGATAAATAACAAAAAACTGAGGCAAAATCTTAATTTCTGGATGGTAAGTATTTTTCTTTTTTTTCTACCAATATTCCTCAAATATTTATAAAATAGAAGGCCAAAATGTGAAAAGAGGACAGATATGAATATGGTTAAAAAATTATTTAGCAGAAAGCCTACCAAACTTATCTTAATTATCCTGGGACTCATAGCCTTTTTAGCCCTCGCTTATTTTGGTGGTCGTGAATTATATCTGGCCTACTGGCCGCTGGGTAAACTGCCTGCCCAAGACTGGAACGCCAAAAATTTAGAGAAAATCAATAACAGTAATATTAACCCTGATAATTTCTGTTTTGCTGTCTTTGGCGATAACAGAGACAACGATGAAGTTTTAATCAAGATCCTCAACGAAGTTGAAAATGACCCAGAGATTTCTTTCTCCATCCATCTGGGCGATATGGTTCACCATGGACGAAAAAGTGAATATTGTAATTTTATGAGCCTTCTCCAGAAATATCTGCATAAGCCGTTGTTAATGGTCGTTGGCAACCATGATATTAGAGGCAGAGGCAGCCGCTTTTACAGGAAAATATTTGGCCCGCTTTACTATTCTTTTGAGATTGGCCATATTGCTTTTATTGCTGCTGACACATCCTTAAGTAAAAAACTAAATAAAACCCAACTTCAATGGCTGGATGAAACTTTATCAAAAAGTGAAAATAAGCAAATTCTGGTTTTTGGCCATCAGCCTCTCTCTGATCCTCGAGGTGATCTCTATCTCCACTGTCTCTCACCCGAGGCTAGCGAGAAGCTGGTTTCTCTTTTCCGCAAGTACAAGGTTAGCCATGTCTTTAGTGGCCATATCCACAGCTATTTTCAAGGCCGCTGGCAGGGCATCCCCTATACAATTACGGCTGGAGCTGGAGCCCCTTTAGCTGGTGATAGCTCAGATCATTATTTTTATCACTATATAAAGGTGCGTGTTTCCCTGCAACACATTAGTTTAGAATTAGTTAGGATTTCTCAATAAGCCCAATTTTTCAATTCTTCTTCCATTCAGGCAAACGCCCGGGGGTATAAGGAGCACCGGCTTCCTCCAACATCTTCTCAATCCGCGGCACATCAACTTTGACCACTTCTTTGAGTTTATCCAGCACCGGCGGAAACTCCTCAGCTGCAATATTATAGGCATCCCGCTGGGTTTGGGTAGGAGCTGAAGTAGAACGCCACTGATCGCGGATAATGGCGTTTACTCTGCTGGCCAGTCCTGGTACCGTGTCTTTATCAAGTTTTCTCATGATCTGATCGCCAAAGAGGGACCGCCTTATATCTTCTATTTTAAGCTCAGTCTCTTTAATATTCTTACGCAGATCTTCCTCTGGAGCTGTTACACTTTTCAGAGCAATTTTGTAATGTTTTATTTTTGTGGTCAGCTCATTCACCAGCCGAGAAGAAGCGTTTACAGCCCGGCTTAGCTCTCTTACCTTCCTCTGGAAGGCAACCAGTTCTGCCCTATCTTTGGCTGGCAGCGAAGTATTACCTAAAACAACAGCCTTAAAGGTTACCAGCTCTGTTAGTTTAGTCACTACGCCATTTACACATTTCGACATAAATACTTTATAGACACCGGGCATCGCTAGAGTGCTTGAAGGCCCACTTGAAGTCGGCTTTTCATTACTGAGGCTGGTTGGATTTAGGCTCGGGTATTTCAGATCCCAGGTGAGGCGGTGGACACCCGCTTTCCCTGACGCTCTCAGCCGGCGGACAACATTATTTTCCTCATCCAGTATAGTAAAAATAAGATAGGGTTGCTCCTCCTCTTCTTCAGCTTTCATCTGTTCGTAAGTGGGGTAAGAAACTGGCTGGTTGTTTTTTATGGCTTCCTTTTCCCCTTCCCGCCTTCTCTCGCGAAGACTCTTAAGGCTTTCTTTAAGGTAATAAGTAATAGTCGCCCCAAAAGGTGGATTGTCGGCTGTAAAAAAGCTCTCTCCCTGGAAGGCCTTCTTAGAGCCTAAGCTGCCTAAAGGATTGGATTCAATATACATCAGAGCATCTTTTACAGGAAAAATATGAGCTTCCTGGCTTGCTGCCACTTGTTTTAGCTCTCTTAAAGGTGAATAATCATCAAGGATATAAAAGCCGCGGCCGAAAGTGGCCAGAACCAGATCATTTTCTCTCTTCTGAATGGCTATATCCCGAACAGCGATAGTTGGCAGCCCTGCTTTTAACTGTTTCCAGTGCTTACCGCCGTCAACGGTGAAGAACAAGCCAAACTCGGTTCCAGCAAAAAGCAAATCCTTATTCACATGGTCTCCGTCCAGTGCATAAACAGAGCCTCTCTGAGGCAGATTGGAAGCAATAGAGCTCCAGGTGTGACCGCGGTCTGTACTTTTCAGGATGTAGGGCTTAAAGTCTCCGTTTTTATGATTATTGAATGCTGCATAAACTGTGTTCGGATCGTGCTGGGAAGCTAAAACTCGATTAACATATGTTCTTTCTGGTACGCCGGGAAATTTATCTACTCTTCTCCAATTCTGGCCGCCGTCCTCAGTAACCTGAATCAGG
>Ga0190360_1001979_pt1 | contig 10277 bp, 10 predicted proteins | sample 48721834_MG_FD_161271 | JGI IMG/M metagenome (GOLD analysis project Ga0190360, IMG submission 161271) | Hydrothermal vent microbial mat bacterial communities from Southern Trench, Guaymas Basin, Mexico - 4872-18-3-4_MG | ecosystem: Environmental > Aquatic > Marine > Hydrothermal vents >... | reverse complement strand
AACTATCTATGTAACAATCGAAAAAACTAGAGCCAGGAATATAGACAACAACGTATTACATCTATTCAAAGCAATACTGCCAGAGTTTTATATCCTATATAAAAACATAATAAGTAAAATACATTATAAATAAAAACAAATACAAAATACTAAAAATGTGAAAGAAACCTTCAAATCTCTTAAGAAAATATTACCCGTACTAGGTTTAATCCTATTTTTCTATCTAATATACACCTCAGATTTAGAAAAAATAAAAACAATAATCATCTCAATGGATCCCGCTCTGCTAACAATCGCTCTTATTCTAACATTACCAAGAATCCTCCTCAGAAACTACGCATGGCAGATAATACAAAAAGAACAAAACATAAACATAAACTATTGGGAATCATTAAAAATATTCCTCATAGGTTTCTTCTACTGTAGTATAACACCAGGATACATAGGACACTTAATGAGAGTACCGTATCTAAAGGAACATACAAGACAACCATATGGTAAACTTTTCGTTAACACATTAATTGAAACAATAGTTCATTCAATATCACTCTACATATTGATATCTATAGGATTAATACTAGTAATTGATTTAGCACCAGAAACAAGAAACATAACTGTAGTCTGGATTTTATGGATAATAGTAAACATAATTGTAATATACTACTTTATCAACAAAGATAGAGGAGAAAAACTGTTATACAATTTAATAAAAATCGCCGTCATTAAAAAATTAAGTAAAAACCTGAAGAGATTTATAAGTACATTCTACACGGACTTTCCAAATATAAAGAAACTGATAATACCATTACTAATTGGCATAGTAACATGGATCATTGCTTTTACACAGGAATACATGTTTGTAATATCCTTTGGGATAAACATCCCATACATCTATTTTATTTTTTTATTTCCAATTGCAAACATAATAGGTTTTATACCAGTAACTTTCGCAGGTATTGGTACAAGAGAAGCAACTGCAATTTTAATTTTTACAACTCTTTTCACAAACGTTTCAAAAGAAGAAATACTTTTAGTATCACTTTTTGGTTTTTTAACAGTTGATGTTTTTACAGGTTTAATTGGTTTTATACTCTCTCTAACGGAAGCAAAAGATGTTAAAAACTATTTTTTAATTAGATAAAACGACTCCCAATGAGCCGTTGGAAAAGGATTGTTCTCTATTTTTTTAACAAGAACAATATCATCATACAACTCTATCATGTCATGAACAAGTCTATTTGCACCATGTATCTCTCTGACAATGATTTTACTGTTTTTCTTAGCGTTTTCAAAAATATTCTCAAGAATAGGTTTCTTTGGAGTCGAGCAAGATGAAATAATTATTGTATCAAAATCACTTATAGGATAATTTGAACCATCTCCATGTTTGATCTTTATTTTGTCATGGAGATTCATTCTTTTTACTATTTCAATGGCTTTCTTCACAGATTTTAAATTCCTGTCTATCCCAACGATTCTGCAACCATTGTTCTTTGAAAGAGTTATAGCAGTAACTGGATATGCTCCACATCCAATATGCAGGATATGATTAGAGTTAGAGATATCGAAGATTCTGCTTTCACGTATATATTCTTTTGATACCGATTTCTCATACAATTTGCCAATACCTTCGATTCTTGATGCTAAAAGATCCACTATTTTCCAGAATATGTTAGATTTCTTGATATTTAGTCTATCATATAATGAGTATTTGTATATTCTCTGGTTTTCCTCATTATTTTTTTTCTGTTCACCAAAAGTCATTTTACGTTTTATGCGATGAGTCCATAGGTATTTATATTTTTTCAGCATATTAAATAAAATAGTTTTTTGTTAACGCCGGTTGATTTTACAGTAACTATAATAAATATGAATTGATTTATGGGAATATAATAAAATGAAAACTTCAGATACAAAAAAACATGGGCGGTTAAAACTAAATCATGTGGTTTAAATGTCGGGCGAGGGCATAGGTTTTGGTAAAGCTATTTTGTTTAATGAACATTTTGTTGTTTATGGGGTACCAGCTATTGTTTCAGCTATTGGAAAATACACTGTTGCTAAGATAAAACCAACAGATCAAGCTGGCTGGAAATTAAATGATAATCGTAATGCAACTCCAAACTATAAAGAGGATAAATTAGATCAGCAGAAGGAATCTATAGATCGGATTATAAAAAAAATGGGTATAGATATCTCTAAACAAGGAATTGAAATAACTCTTGATGGAACTCTCTATTGTGCTAGTGGTATTGGTGCCAGCGCTGCGTCATGTGTAGCTATTGCTCGTGCTCTTTCAGATTTTTATGATATGAATCTCTCAGATGAGGAAATAAATGAAATCGCATATGAGGGTGAAAAAGCATATCACGGTAATCCTTCAGGTATAGATAATACGGCCTCAACGTTTGGTGGCCTTATCTGGTTTGAAAAAGGAGAAGAAAATGTGATGGAGAAGATTAGTCTTCAAAATCCTATTGAAATTGTCATGGGTAACTCCGGTAAAGTCGCTAACACCTCTGCAGCTGTAGCTGGAGTTAGAGAACGAAAGGAAAAATACCCTGAGAAATATGATGAAATTTTCGCTCGTGCTGAGAACATTGCTTATCTAGCTAAAGCTGCTTTGAAGGAGGAAGACTATCATGAGCTCGGAAAACTCATGAATGAGAATCATAAACTATTACAACAGATTGAGGTTTCATCTAAGGAGCTTGACTTTTTGGTTAAACTTGCGCGTGATGCTGGAGCTCTTGGTGCGAAGCTTACTGGTGGGGGGCTTGGTGGTAATATTATAGCTCTTACACCAGGTAAGGATCTCCAGGAGCGTGTTGCTAATGCTATTGAGAAAGAAGGTTTTCAAACTGTAAAAACGGTTATTGGTGCCGTTAGAAATTTTAATAAGTAAAAGATGAGGCATTTTTATGTTTCTAAGAGAATTTCTCTCAAAAATAGAAGCTGATGGTAAGCTTACACGTATAAAGAAACCTGTTTCTCATAAATATGAAATTGCTAATATTATTTATTCTCTTGACGAGCAACCTGTGATTTTTGATAATGTAAAAGGTTTTGATTTTCCTGTTTTTGCTGGTATTACTTCTAGCAGGGATATCATTGCTGATGGTCTTGGTACAACGAAAGAGAAGCTTTTGTTTAAACTTGTTGATGCTCTTCGGAATCCTGTTGAGCCTGAAATTGTTGATAAAGCTCCCTGTCAGGAAGTAATCATCAGAGATCCTGATCTTAGTAAGCTACCTATTTTGTATCATCTTGAAGGTGACGGTGGCAGATATGCTACTGCTACTGTTTCTACTATTAAGGATCCTGATACAGGTCGTAATGTTTCTTATCATCGTCTGATGGAGATAGGTAGAAATCGTTTCACAGCGCGTCTTATCCCGAAGAGACAGACTCGTACAACCTATGATAAAGTTGATGGTGATCTTGAGATGGCTGTTTGTATTGGTAACAGCGTTGCTGTTATGGTGGCTGCATCTCTAGGCCCTCCATCTGGTGTTGATGAGTTTGGTATAGCAAATGCTCTTGATAAAACACCTTTAGTTAAATGTGTTACAAAAGATTTGGAGGTACCTGCTGAATCTGAGATAGTTTTGGAGGGTCGTTTGACAAAAGAGTTAGATCGTGAAGGTCCTTTTGTTGATCTGACTGAAACTCGTGATTTTGAGCGTCAGGAACCTGTTTTTGTTGTTGATTGTATTACCCATCGTAAGGATGCGATGTATCAGGCTTTGATCCCTGGTCGATTTGAGCATAAAATTCTTATGGGTATGCCTAAGGAACCAACTATTTATGATGAGGTTAGCAAGGTAGCTGAGTGCAAAAATGTTTTAGTTACTATGGGCGGTGGAAGTTGGCTTCACGGGATAGTACAAATTAAAAAGAAAAACCCCGGAGATGGTAAAAAAGCAATAGAAGCAGCATTTAATGGTCATAAGAGTATGAAACATGTGGTAATAATTGACGAAGATGTTGATATCTATAATTCAAATGCAGTGGAATGGGCTATTGCTACACGTTTCCAAGGTGATAAAGATCTTGTTGTTAAACCTAATCAACCAGGTAGTTCTTTGGATCCATCTGGTAAACATGAGCCCGGGAAGAAAACTCTTACTACCAAGGTTGGTGTTGATGCAACAATTCCAACTGATGTTGATAAAAAGAAATATGAGATTGTAAAATACAAAAAAGTTGATATTGATGATTACCTGCGGTGATGGTAAATATAAAGTTTTTATTGAAAAAATAGAACTTGGTGAGGATCTTATTTTTGTTCTTGGTGGTGGAGAGCAGTCACATGTTGGTGCTGTTGTCATCTGTGAACCTGGGAAATCTTCCCAAAGTATCAAATTTGAAAAACACTACGATTATGTTGTTCTAGAGCCAATCGCTGAAGCAGCTTGTAAGAAGTATAACAAGAGAATCATAGTGCTTGGTGGTATACACATTGATAATGCAACAGAGAATGAGATAGATATAATAGTAAAAAACTGTGAAAAATTAAAAGAGAAAATATAATTTTTACTTTTTGACGAGAAAATGATACAAAATCATAAAATATTAACTATGTAATAGCCTTCTTGACAGGGTGATTCTCTATGTATCTTACAAAAGAAGAAGAAAAAATCCTTGATGGCGAAAAAGGCGAAGTACTTGAACGAATGTTCAGACTCCTCGTTAGACTTGGTGATATCTACGGTGCTGATAAGATGATACCTGTCGGCTCTGTACAAGTAGCAGGTGTATCTTATAAATCAATTGGTGACCCCGGTACAGAATTTCTTGAAGATATGGCATCAAAAGGTGCCAAGGTAAAAGTTTTAACATATCTCAACCCCGCAGGTATGGATCTTGAAAACTGGAAAGATTTTGATTTTCCAGAGGATTTTGCAAAAAACCAACTTCGAATTATGAATGCCTTCAAAAAGATGGGCATAGTTGTTACTTCTACTTGTACGCCTTATCTCGCTGGGAATCTCCCTCGTTTCCGTGAGCATATTGCTTGGTCAGAGAGCTCTGCTGTATCATTTTCAAACTCTGTCATAGGTGCTCGTACAAACCGTGAAGGAGGGCCTAGTGCTTTAGCTGCTGCACTTTGTGGTGTTACACCGAACTATGGTCTGCATCTCTGGGAAAACCGACAACCTACCATTAAAATAAAGGTTGATGCTGATCTTGTTTTCAATTCAGATTTTGGTGCACTTGGATATTATGTTGGTAAACAAGTTAAAAACAAAATACCATATTTTACAGGGATAAAAAAAGCTGATACTGATCAACTTAAATCACTTGGTGCCGCTATGGCTGCATCAGGTGCTGTTGCACTTTATCATGTAGAAGGGCTCACGCCAGAGGCTGATCTTGTAGAAAAAGAGGGTCTTGAAACAATATCTGTCGGTAAAAAAGAGATAAGAGAAACATATGATAACCTCAATTCCGGTAAAAAACCTGATATTGTCATACTAGGTTGCCCTCATTCTTCATTGCGTGAAATATCACGTCTTGCTGAAAAACTCGAAGGTAAACATTTGAAAAAACCTATCTGGATTTGTACATCTCGCATGATAAAAGAAGCCGCTATACGTATGGGATACGATGAAATCATTACAAAAGCAGGTGGCAGTATTGTTGCTGATACATGTATGGTGGTATCACCTATCGAGAAAATGGGATATAAAATAACTGGTGTAAACAGTGGTAAAGCTGCTAACTATTTACCTGGTTTTTGTAAACAAGAAGTTGTTTTCGCAAATATTGATGATCTAGTGGAGGAGATGCTATGAAAGGAAGAACTATCTCTCCCGGGAAAGCAGAAGGAGAAGCAATAGTTTCTCCTGAGCCAATTGGTTTCTACGGTGGTATAGATATCAAAACAGGGATTGTTATTGAAAAAAATCATCCGCTTGAAGGTAAAAAAATCGCAGGTAAAATTCTTGTTTTCCCATGTGGGAAAGGTTCTACTGTTGGATCATATGTGATATATGGTTTAAAAAAGAACGGTGTAGCACCCGCTGGTATCATTAATAGAGAAACAGAGACAATCGTTGCAACAGGTGTTATATTAGCTGGTATCCCATGTGTTGATCAGATTGATATCGATAAAATTAAGACAGGAGATAGAATATTTTTGGATGCTGATAAAGGAATGATTGAGATAAAACATTAATGTCTCATATTCCATATTGTTCCTATACCATTTAGATCCACTAAATGTTTACCATCCTCATCAGACCAAGAGATTTTACCTGTTATTGTGGCTCTACCAATACTCATACCAACATTTGAAAGTCTCTTCCAAACTCTTTGATAAACATTATCCGCTTTTATGTCTAAATCAAGGTTGATGTTGTATGTTCTTAGTAGAAGCTGAGTCGAAGAGGTTTTTCCTGTCACCTTTGTTTCTTTTGGAAGGTTTAGGAAAAGAAGTATTTTATCTGACTCTAATATGTTAATTTCAACATCATTAAGTTTTGTAAATGTTTCACCTTGGTTTGTTGTTATAGCCAGGCTGCTTAATGGAGTTACTATAGATGTTTTTGTTGATTTTGTTTGAGGAAGAAGATAATAGTTGCTATAGTAGATCTCCCATCCGTTGCCCATTTTCATGTGGCACCAATCCCATCCTCTGATTAAAGTTTTTGTTATTATCCCAGAAGCCCAGGTATGCTCATGGTGTCCGATACCTTTTACCTTATAGGTTAAACCATCTATTTTTACTGTTCCAGATACTTCACATCCCATAAATGCATAGCTTGCGATTTTTCCTTCTGATTTATCAATTAATCTGTTGCTGAAGATCCATAGTGGGTTAGATGGTGCAAAATATTGTAGATCCATTTCGATGTCATGCTTTGAATCGATATAATCTCCTTCTATATGCACATGCCAGTTAGGAGCTTTTCCTTCTGCATAAGAATCCTCAAATGATACTTTGAATCCTTTGCTTGAAGAAGTTGCTTGAAGCGCAGGATCTTTTAGTAGACCAAGTATTGGTCTTTCTTTATCAGTTATACTTCCATATTTCTCTCCATTTGGACCATTTAGAGTTACTACTAAGATATCTGGTTTTTCAAAAAAGAGATCATTACGTGACATATGATTAAAACTGATTGATATAGTCCATCCAGGTAATCCTTCGTTTAATATAGCTGTGTAATACCACCATTCTCTGCTTACAAGTAGTTTGTTGTAGTGCGGTCCTTCATCCTCCGCTGAAACGGATCTTTCATTTCCTCCCATGATTGAGTCCGGGAGTTTTTCTTTTTCTTTGAATATAAATGTTCCAAGTAACGCGCCGGTGGGGTTGTATGTTATTGTAATTGTTCCATGACAATTTGTTATTTCATCTCCTTTGAGAACATATGTTGTAAGACTTGATTTATCGCAGTCTCCAGAGATGTTTATGTCGGTCCATTTAACCTCTCCAGATACATAGGTTACTATAATTCTGAAATTTTCCTCATCTTGTAAAAATTTTATATCTGGTGTTTTTTCTTCTAAAGGATTCTGAATATACCCGCTTTTATGGAAAACATAAGCTGCCATGATTATCAGGGCTACAATGATTATTGCATCGATTTTCCTCAGCTTAAGCTTCATATCTCACCAGCATATTCTAACCTTTTATATAAATATTCTTAAATATTTATTATTAAATCTTTCTTTACAACTGTTACCAGAACAATAAAAAAACTATAATCTAAGTCTTTGAGTAAGAATTCTAAAGGCGATAGGAGCATCACGTTCTTTTAATACTACAAACGTATCTTCACGGCATCCCATAACATGTGATACGTTAATCCCCTCAGATGCAAGAGCAGAAAGAATAAAAGCAATAGCCCCAGGTGTATGCTCGATCTCTCTGGGGCTTTTGATATGAAGAATAGCAAGATTATATTCTATTTTTTTGAAATTTGTATTGCGTGCTATACTTTCGTCTAAAAAAAACATGTAACCACTAGGGGTTTTAGAATAAGCGATTGCTTTAACATCAACAAAAGTACTATGATGTAAAGCCGCTATTTTGTTTTTTATTGATAAATTTGCTTTCTTCAGTATCTCTATTACTTTTTCCTGTGTTTTCTTTTTTCTTGTTCTGTTTTTTTCAGCGTTTCTAATCAATGCTACTTTTACTGCATCTGTGTTTTTAAGTTTGAGATCCCGGCATATTTCTCTGGAAAGAGCACTATAGTTTACAATACCCTGCTCTATCGCCTCAAGTATGTATGGTTTTCTTTCAATGTATGCTTTAACCTGCTTAGAAACAGGAATAGAGTTTTGTTCCATATGTAACAGTAATGTAATATTTTGTTATAAATGTTAGTTATTATTTTAAATACTTTATCACGCATTCTATATCTCTAGGTGGCCGTTATAGAAAACAAACAAAAATGTAAAATAATCTTGGAAGACGGCTCTATTTTTCATGGTTTTTCTTTTGGAGCTAAAAGACCAGTATCTGGGGAAGTTGTTTTCAATACAGGAATGGTTGGATACCCTGAAAGTTTGACAGATCTATCATATCACGGTCAAATACTGGTTTTGACATATCCACTCATTGGCAACTACGGAATCCCAGGATATGAAAAAGAAGAAAACATACTCAAATTTTTCGAATCAGATAAAATACAAATTCAGGGATTAATAATATCAGATTACTCAGAGAACTTTTCACATTGGAATGCAAAAAAATCATTATCCGATTGGCTGAAAGAATATGACATCCCTGGTGTTTATGATGTTGATACAAGGGAATTAACTAAAAAACTAAGACAAAATGGAACAATGCTAGGGAAAATCATATATGAAAACGAAAAAATAGAATTTGTAGACCCGAATAAAAGAAACCTAGTATCAGAGGTTAGCTGTAAAAAACCAATTCTTTACAAGAAAAGCAAAAAAAAGATAATCTTGATTGATTGCGGAGTCAAAAATAACATCATCAGATCATTTCTAAAAAGAAACTATACCATCCTCCGTGTTCCATGGAATTATAATTTTTTACAGGAAAAAACAGACGGCATCATTATCTCAAACGGACCTGGTGACCCTAAAAAATGTGATGCAACAATCAAAAATGTTAAAAAAGCCATAGAAAAAAACATCCCAATACTAGGTATCTGTCTGGGATCCCAGATACTCGGTTTGGCAGCAGGTGCAGACACATATAAGCTAAAATTTGGTCATAGAAGTCATAATCAACCTTGCATAGAAACAGGCAGAAACAGATGTTACATTACTTCTCAAAACCATGGATATGCGATAAATTCTGATACCCTTCCTGAGGATTGGAGAGAATGGTTTTACAACAATAATGATGGCACAAATGAGGGAATAATACACATCTCAAAGCCATTCTTCGGAGCACAATTCCACCCAGAGGCATCACCTGGTCCTGATGATACTGAATTCTTGTTTGATATGTTTACACGGGCGATGAAATGACAAAAACACAAAAAAACAAAATCAAAAAGGTTTTAATCCTTGGATCAGGTGCTATAAGAATCGGTCAAGCGGGAGAGTTTGATTACTCAGGTAGTCAGGCTATTAAAGCCCTCAAAGAAGAAAACATAAAAACAATACTCATCAACCCAAACATTGCTACTATACAAACCTCTGAATATCTCGCCGATAAAATCTATTTTCTGCCTCTTACAGATTACTTTGTTGAAAAAATCATCAAAAAAGAAAAACCAGATGGAATCCTTCTTGGCTTCGGCGGTCAAACAGCGCTTGATGTTGGTATAAAACTTTTTAAAAAAGGGATCCTCAAAAAATACAATATCAACGTTCTTGGTACACCAATTGAATCTATTATTTGCACGGAGGATAGAGATTTATTTGTTAAAAAAATATCTGAGATAAACCTAAAAACTCCTAAGAGCAAGGCTGTTAACAGCGTCGAACAAGCTGTTGGAGTAGCCGAGGAGATTGGCTACCCGGTTATGTGTAGAGTGGCTTATGCTCTGGGGGGTCTCGGTTCTGGTGTTGCATACAACAAAAAACAACTACTTGATCTTACAAAAAAAGCATTTTCTTTTACAAATCAGATGCTCATCGAGGAATACTGTGGTGGCTGGAAAGAAATAGAATGTGAAGTCGTTAGAGATTCCTATGATAACTGCATAGTTGTTTGCTCAATGGAAAACCTCGATCCTATGGGTATTCATACTGGTGAAAGCATTGTTGTTGCACCAGTTCAAACATTAACCGCATCAGAGATATTTAAGCTAAGAGCGATCTCACTAAAAGCAATACGTCAT
>Ga0190360_1001976_pt1 | contig 10291 bp, 10 predicted proteins | sample 48721834_MG_FD_161271 | JGI IMG/M metagenome (GOLD analysis project Ga0190360, IMG submission 161271) | Hydrothermal vent microbial mat bacterial communities from Southern Trench, Guaymas Basin, Mexico - 4872-18-3-4_MG | ecosystem: Environmental > Aquatic > Marine > Hydrothermal vents >... | reverse complement strand
TAACCCCTTGGACATAGTAGCCCTGGACAACTTATCTCAGAAGCCTTTGGATATAACCAAAGAAAAGGACTTTGGAAGGTATCTTATGGTGACCGCAGCCAATATGAAGATAACAGTGGATAAAGAAAAAGGCACCATCGTAAACATTTCAGGCGGGGGCTGCCCCGATGTTCCCTATTTGACCGTAAGCCTGGTAGGAAACAACATAACGGAGGTGGAAAATCCCGGCGAGAACGGCTACTCCCTCTGTGCCTATATGTTAGAAAAGGCATATCAAAAGGCCCTGAGCATGGTGAAGAGTGAGCAGACAAGGGAGTGTACCTGATTTTGCTTACTATCATGGGTACCCTGCCTTTTGATGAAATGGGACTGAAGGCAGGAAAGGCAACATTCGAAGGTGGAAGCCTTAAAGTAGAGGATTTTGAAGTCACACCCGGCTTAGGCACCAGCGTCATGGTGGCATCAGCCTGCATTACCTGTGAAGCCCTTAACTTAGAACCACCCTATTTTATTACTTCCGGAGATATTGGAGACGGAAAAAGGAGTAAAGAGCTTTATAACTATATGGCCGCTAACCTGACAACGCTCGATGTCAGGGTTTTGGCCATGCATTATATCATGCCTGATATACCCGGAATAAGAAATGTCCTTAATTCCCTGGGAAAAAGACGTGAAGGAGTAACTTTGATTGCGGATGCAGGCGCCATGTATGCCGCCAAGGCGGCAGGGCTCGCACAAGAAATTGATATCTTCACCCCTGATGCAGGTGAAATGGCCTACCTGGCAGACCCTGAGGCCACACACCCTGCCTATGTGGAGCATCTTCTGTTTGAGTTAGATGCATCCGAAGTTGTCACCTTGATAAAGAAGGCTTATGAGACTGGGAATACCCCAAAGATATTATTGGTAAAGGGACCTGTAGATTATGTTGTAGAAGAGGGTGAAGTGGTTGAGGCCATTGATGAGCCTTCCATTTCTGCCATGGAGCCGATTGGAGGGACAGGTGACAGCCTGGCCGGGATTCTGTCCGCCCTGATTTACGGGGGCTATGAGAAGGTTGATGCCTGCATAAAGGCAGCCGGAATCAATCGTATTGCAGGTAAATTGGCACAGCCTGACCCTGCCACATCGATTTCACACATAATAGATAAAATCCCAAATGCACTAAAGGAGGTTAGATTATGCGCATGACAGCCGCAATGGCAGGAGGCATCTTTGGCTTATTGGGCGCTGCCGGCCAGGCATTCTTTCATGTAATACCCCCACCGGCCTATGGTATCTGCATCGCCTGCCATATGAGAGACCTGGTGAACTGGATTGCTGCTCATATATTCCCGATATATGGCCTGAAAGCCGGGGGCGCCATAGTGATACCCGGTGGCCCGGTCTCTTATAATTTTCCCCTGCTCACCATTATAGGGGTATTGATCGGGGCAGTTATAGCTGCCCGTGTCAATAAGGAGTTCAAGTGGAAAGTTATGAGGGTGTGGTGGCAAAAACCCTGGGCGGAGTTTTTCCTGGGGATGCTGGTCATGATATCAGCCCTGACCTTTGGCGGCTGCCCCATCAGGACAGCGCTTAAGACCGCATACCTGGATATAACCGCCGTCATAGGCCTCATAATGATCGGAGTGGGGGTTTTTGCAGGATGCCAGGTACTGAGAAAATTGACCTGAGGAGGTAACAATGGACTTATTACCACCAATTGCCACTGTCTTTCTGGGATTGATAATGGGATACCTCGGCCAGCGGGCAAGGATGTGCTTTGTAGGAGGAATGAGGGATTATTATCTGGTGAAGGATACATACCTGATCAAAGGACTGTTTGCCTTTCTGGTATGCGCCCTTGCAGGATTTATTCTATTCCAGTTTGTGTCCCCTGCCATCAAGACCTTTCCCTGGTTTTTGAATGGCGGCGCGGTCTTTGCCAAAAAGTGGGCGGCTATGGGAGTGGCGGCAGACCCCAGCTCATTATTACCCGTGCCCGGAGACCCTATAACATGGTGTCCAAAGGCCGGGGCACATATAATCCTTGCCGTATTGGGCGGATTTGGTCTGGGTTTCTTTTCCTGCATCGCTGGAGGCTGTCCCTTCAGGCAGCACATAATGGCCGCTGAAGGGAGCAGGAGTGCCATAGTCTATCTTGTGGGATTTGCCTTAGGGGCTATAATCTTCCACAGGTTTGTCGCCCCATTCATTAAAGCGGTTTTGTCTTAGGAGGTAAAAATAATGGCCGACGTAACCTTAGATGTATGCGGCGAGGTTTGTCCATTGCCGGTAATGAAAACCGACGAGGCATTGGCGAAAATGAAATCCGGAGAGACCTTGGAGGTAATAGTTGATTACCCGCCGTCAAAGGAGAATGTAAGAAGGCTTGTCACCAGCAAGGGTCACGAAGTTCTCAACATTACCGAGCAGGGAGAGACAGTAAGATTATTGGTCAAAAAGGCATAGCAAATTGGAAATATTGGCAAAACGGGAAGAGAAAGGAAAGCTCTCACTTTTGGCTGGAGAAAGCACCTATTATGTGGTTGTCTTTGACCGGGGGAAGGATATCCTGTTTCTGGCTAAAGGAGATCAATTAGCCCGGGCGTTTAAAGAACAGGAAAACAGACGCCGACAGGGCACGGATGTGAGTTGCCCTACCTGCGATTTTATGCTCGCATCAGAAGCCGTTTATTCTATACAGAAGTCGCGGGAGTTCATTCAGAAAATCTCCAGGGGTGAGGCGGAAAAGACATTCAGGGGACTTGGCTTAGTGAATCTCTGGAGAGAATTTAACACCGATTTTCACAGAAGCCCTAAGCGTCATAATTAAGGTGTCCAAATAATCCGGACAGGTCGGTTATCGAGCCAGGGTACGGCAATGTTGCCCTTTAGTTTTTCCACCCCCATGAGGACAGGTGTTGCATTACGCTTACGAATTTTTACGTTAAACTTTTCACCGTCATAATCTATAATTCCAGGCATGTCCACGAATTTCCTGAACAGCGACTGCCCCCGCAAATTTTCAAACCGTCTTAAATCAGCGGCGAACAAATGATACAAGCTGTCCGCAATGACCGTCCACAACAAGTCAAAATGGATACGAATCATGACCGGTGATGAAAGCTTATTGATACTGAAAAAATCGACCAAATCGGAAAGCTTGTTCTCTATATGCCAGCGTCTGGCATAGATGGTGAGCAGTTCTTTAGGCTCCAGCTCTTCGTTATTGCTGATGATAAAAGTCGGCTCAGACCGCCCATGGTCCTTAATAATAATCTGACGAAACTTTTTCCTGTTCCTCAAAAGAGCGACTTTGCTTTCATGAACTTTCACATTCTTATATTTGCGTTTGGGGATCGGGAGCTTCACCTTCAGCCATTGTTCGTCAGGTATAGCGAGGGCTTTGTCAATCATATTTTTGCTTCGGCGCCTCAAGGTGATGAATTTCATGGCAGCCTCATCAATCTCATACAAAATTTCATAGCGGGTAAGTTTGGAGTCAAAAACCAGCATTTGATCCATCACGCCTTTCAGCCCGATCCAATAGTCTATGAATTTCTTGATTTCCTCCGATGCCTCTGATCTTTTTATATCTGATCTTGCATACATAATTGCATTGCTGTCGCCGTCCTGAGCGAAGAACGTATTTGCCCCCTTCATGGACTTACCCCGTGCCCCGCACCAGACTCGTTCCATGGATGATTCGTTGCCGAAATGAGGGATGGAGTGGAAATCAAGATTTATGGTTTTGCCTTCATAAAGTCTTGGATAAAGCTCTTGAAAACGGCTGATAATCTTTTTCTGAAATTTCAGGAGCATATCAGCGTTTGTGCGGCACGAATATGTTCCCATATAAGTCGGTTTGGGCAGCACATTCAGTCCTGCAAATACCCCGAAGCCCACGTCAGTGTCATAATTTCTGATATAGCTGAGACGCTCCCCGCCAATCAACTTTAGGCACAGCATTGAAAGGGCTGCCTGGCGGCTATTGATATCACTTGACTCGGGAAGCCCGCATTTCTCCACCACATCGAGTATGCGGCTTTCGATGATGTAGGGCAAAAAAAGAAATACCCCGGCAACCTTGCATTCCGCACGGAAAGGCTTCAGTAAATCGAAGTCCAACTTGGCGGAACGCTGGGGAATCAAAGTGCCCTTTTTGCTCAGACCAAGTTCCTCAAATGTTCTGCGTCGAAGTTTTGGAAAACCTGCATCCGAAAGAATCCTTTCAACTGTGCGCACGCCAATCGAGATTCCCCTTGCCTTGAACTCCTCTGATATCTGGTATGAGCTGAGCTTTTTCTTCCTTCTCAGATCAATGATTGTATCGACATGCTTATCCGGTGTTTGCCTTCCCTTTGGCCCCGGTTTGACTTCAGGAAAGATGTCGTGCTCTCCTTTAAGCACCTTATTGACGAGGTTCCTAAGGGTCTGAGGTGAATATCTGAATCGGGCTGCGATTTCCTTAATGTTACCTTCTTGAAAAGCCACAGCTCTGATGGCTTCGTACTGCTTTTGCCTTGCAGGCAAATTTTGGGTGAAGAGCTTGATGAGTTTCAAAATATAACCTTTGATTATGACGTTTATAATGTTGTAACTATACATGATTAAATTATTTAAATCAACAAAAAAGTAACATAGTAGCCGATATTATAACTAAATAATGCCGCTTTTGGACACATTTAATGCAATTGTATAAATATATTATGCGCATTAGAGAATGTTTAAACGTCAGAATTAGGGGTTATATTCTGTCGGTTCTGTATGATAACAGCTTGAATTTATAGGATTTTAATGGCAGGTTGGACCTGTCAGCTTGTGACGCTGATGGTCTTGTGAAAATCGATGTTGAAAGATTTAAATTGCTTGCTAATGCCTAAATAGTGCGGAGTTTAGGAAAATACGATACGTGCGGGGGACGGTCTCCTAATGATACTACGATTATCTGAATGAAAATCGGTGATAATGATAACAGGAATATCGAACCTGAGCGGCACGGGAAAATTTCCACTTTTCAGGCATCCCGGAATTCAAACCCCTTCTCTTTGAAAAGCCTCAAGCAGGCATCAACTACATCCGGGTCATAGAGTATACCTTTGTTTTGCGAGATTTCCTCCAATGCCTTTTCTATTCCAAGAGCGGGTCTGTAAGGTCTGTGCGAGGCCATGGACTCAACTACATCAGCTACACCTAATATTTTCGCTTGCAGGAGAATTGCTTCACCGGATAGACCTTGAGGATATCCGGATCCATCCAGCCTTTCATGGTGTTGATAAACCATCTGAGCTACCGGCCAAGGAAACTCTATCTGTTTCAATATTTCAAAACCAATCTTGGGGTGTAATTTGATTATGCCGAATTCGTATTCAGTTATTCGCCCCGGCTTGGTGAGAATCTCAGCAGGTATAGAAATCTTGCCGATGTCATGAATCATCCCTGCCATATGGATTCCCTCAATCCGGTCTTTTGAGAGATTCATCTCCTTTGCCACTGCAGCGGCAAGCTTGGCTACCCGGCGCTGGTGTCCGGCTGTGTAAGGGTCCCTGGATTCAACGGTCAAAGACATTGCATGGATGATCCCTTCCAAGACTTTTCGTAACTTGTTGGTGCGCTGAGCTACCATTTGCTCCAGATTTTTCCGGTAACTCCGGCCGTTGATTTCAAGTTCCCGACGGCGTAACGAATTTTGAATATTAATTATCAGCTCGTTGTTCCTGAAGGGTTTAATGATGTAGCCATAAGCTCCTATTTCCAGCGCAGTCTCGGCGATCTTCGGATCATCCACTCCAGTAACCATCATTACTGCCGTATCCGGATGTTCTGCCGTAACATACCGGATAAAGTCTATGCCTGATTCACCAGGCATATTTATATCGCAAAGGATCACCTCGAAATTGTTGTTTTTCAGACACTTACGGGCCTCTGCTACACTGTTGGCCGAGGTGCAGTTGTAATTATTCATCTCCAGCAATTGTCTCAGCATCCGCCGGACGGGTTCTTCATCGTCCAAAATCAAGATATTGGGCATCATATTGCTATTTTTTTTAAGCATTTAGCACTCACCGTTTTACCGGCCAAAGCCTCACCGGTATCCCGCAGGGACCTGTATAAATGTATCTCTATATATAATTTATCGGAACAGCAGAGATGGTAGTTTAAACCGGGTAAATATCCGGTGACCCCGTGGTCCACTGTGGAAGTTGCCATCCGTGCCCTGCCGCAGGAGCGGTTTGCCTTTTGCAGGGTTTCGATCGCGGGCCGGATTGCACTGCCTCTCCGGTCCGCGATGAGTGAGCTTTGAAACCCGGAAAAAAGGTAACCGCTTCAAGGCAGGATATAACGGGTTCACCGAATATTTACTAAACTGGATGATTAACCGCGGTTATGAAGTCCCTTTGCTCATAAAGCTTCCGGGTGAAGTCCTGGGCCTTGAGTTCGGGATGAACGCTGCATCCCGGCCCTATTGTTATACCTTGTGGAATTTGGGTGCGGATGCCGATTACGGTGAGCGCCCCGTCCTGCTTGCCAATCACGGAATCCCTTCCGATGCTGGCACCAATGTCGGTTATAGCGCGCTCAACCCTGGCCCCCGGTCCTATTTGAGTGTCAAAAAACAGTATCGAATCTTTTACCTCTGCCCCTACTCCTACGTAAGCTCCTGGAAAGAGAATCGATCGAGAGACTCGCCCTTCGATCCTGACCCCGTTATAAAGCCTTGAGTTTTCTATGGAGCCTTGAGGGCCGATAAGTGCGGGGCCTCGATCTCTTATTGCCTCATGGTCCAGGTTGGTGCATATCTGCCATTCGGACAGTTTTATTTCAGGGTGTTCTCCCAGGAGATCCATATTGGCGGCCCAATACTCCTCAAAGGTGCGGCAGTATCCCCAATAACCGTGAAATTTGTAACCATATACCTTATGCCTGCTCAATATGGCAGGGAATATATCCCGGCCGAACTCATGGGAGTCAATTCCGGCATTTTCCTCCAGGGCCTGGTACAAGATCCCGGCCTTGAACAGGTATATAGTCATGGAAGCCCAGTTCGATGCAGGATGGACCGGTTTCTCTGAATATCCCAGGAGACGGCCTCCCCTTGTGTCGTCTTCAGAAATCAGGGCCAGGCCGAATCTGGACGAACCTGCCTGAGAGACCTGAACAAAGGAGGCAGTGACATCGGCCCCGGTATCCAGATGAAATTGAATGATTTCCTGATAATCCATGTGATAGATATGGTCGCCTGATAAGATCAATACAAGATCTGGCTTGTGGGCATGGATAAAATCAAGGTTTTGATATACCGCATCAGCCGTGCCCTTGTACCAGTCTGAGGCGTGCAAGCCTTGAAAGGGAGGCAGGAGAGTGATGCCGCGGTGTCTGCCTATCATGTCCCAGGAGGCGCCTGTCCCGATGTGCTCTATTAGAGATGAGGACCTGTACTGGCCGAGAATTCCGACCCTCTCGATGCCCGATTGCATGAGGTTGCTGAGAGGGAAGTCTATGAATCTGTACAGGCCTCCGAAAGGTACTGTGGACTTGGGCCTGAGGAAGGTAAGGACCCCGAGTTCATCAACCCTGCCGCCGGCAAGGAGCATGGCTAAGGTTTTCGGCATTTGCTAACCCGATAGTTGACTTACATGGAATTATTTAATGAATCGGCAGACATCGAGTCCGTTACAGGCGAAGAGGATTCATCCGGCCTGCTGCCTGGTTCAAGATCGCCTGCCGCTTCTTCCGCAGCCGCCTCTTCCATGGCTTCATCAACCATCTGGTCAAAGTCTTCGCCAAGCTCATCTCCTATCAGACCTCCCATCTTCTTCATCCACCTGGCCATACTCTTGGGATCATTTTCGTCGAGGCCCGTCATCATTGCAGGATCTTCTAATTTTTCCAGTCTTGTCTCTTCGGAGAGACGTACATTAACTCTGGAGATCAATTTGGTGACCGAGTCACTTCCGCAATATTTGCAATGGAATTCAAAATCGTCCTTGTTAAGAACCAGGTAAGAAGAAATCTTTCCACATTTTTCACAGCGGTATTCATAGATAGGCATGATTGATTTACCTCCTACATGTGACGGATTTATACAAGGATTTATTGTTTACACCAGATGTTTAACCATCAGGCGAAGGAGCACATTTGTCGTAAAATTTTTTGCTGCGCCCTCGGGAAGATTCCTAAAAGGGACCTCTGCCCTGGCACTTTGCCTGTGTCCGCCGGCTGAACCTATTTTCCCAAAGACCCGGGTCGCCAGCTTGCCTGCATTTTTCTTGTAGCCATCACAGCGAAAGATAACTATCAGCTTTTCTCCGTACTGACCAGAGATTATGACCCAGCCTATTTCATGAACATGTGCAAGGAAATCGGCTACCACGACCAGGATATCCGGATTCCCGACACGGCCCAGGTGGACATAAATACGTTTTTTGCTGGTCCTCATGTTTTCCAGGGCGATCTTGAAATACTTCAGTTCTGATTGCCTTATAACAGCAGTCTCTATCTTATTCAGCAGTTGCTGGTTGATCCGCTTAAAGAGGTATTGGAAACAGAGCACATCAGATTGAGAGGTCTTCTTGCTAAAATTCAAGGTATCGGCTTTGATGCCGTAAAAGAGTGCTGTTGCAAGGGCTACCGTAGGTTTTATATTGGCGGCCTTCAGGTATTCCGTGAGCATGGAGGCAACCGCTCCATATTCCGGCCGTATGTCTACAAAAGGGGCATTCCATCCATCAGTGACAGGGTGATGGTCTATTACTGCATTATAGGAAATTGAGGCCAGGTCCGGATGGTGCGGAGGTTGGGAATCTACCAGCACGAATTTGCTGTATTGATCCTGTCTTATTCCCTTCAGGCGATGCAGTGGGATTTTGAGCAGGTCTCTCATTGCAAGGTTGTTCACACGCTTTATGTCATTATTATGAGCGATTGTCACCTCTTCCACTCTTCGGCTGAGCAGTCTTTTTACTGCAAAGGCACTGGCCATGGCATCCGGATCAGCTACTATTACGACCAGTACGCGATCGTGTCGCCTGAAGATCTGCAAGAAAGAGCGGAGACGTTCTTTGTTGGAAAGCCTTCTTGTAACACGTGCGCTATGATCGGGAGATTGCAATGGACCAGTCTTGCGTTTACTGGTATTACTATCTGAATTTCTCATATTATTATAACTTACAATGTAAATATCCGGTGAACCCGTGGTCCGCTGCGGGAGTTGCCATCCGTGCCCTGCCGCAGGAGCGGTTTGCCTTTTGCGGGGTTTCAACCGCGGGCCGGATTGCACTGCCTCTCCGGTCTGCGATGAGTGAGCTTTGAAACCCGGAAAAAGGTAACCGCTCCAAGGCAGAATATAACGGGTTCACCGAATATTTACCTTACAATGTGTATAATTTCCTGTAACAATTGTGCCAGGCGGTCCCATGACGTTTCCAGGATCGCTTCACGGTATTATATAACCCCTTGGGGTTATCATCCTGTCCTGCCAGACAAAGGTCTGACTGTTCCCAACTATTATTGTAGTCTGCATATCAATATCCTGGCTTGCAAGGTCAGAAAGTGTAGTAATTTTAACAGACTCTCCCTGTCTCATGGCCCTTTGGACTATGCCGACAGGGGTGAAAATTTCTCTGTACTCCTTGAGAATTTTCACCGCCTCTTCAAGCTGTGTGACCCTGCGGCGACTTCTGGGATTATAAATGACGACAACAAAGTCCGCCTGACCCGCAGCATGTAGACGTTTAACAATAATATCCCATGGAGTCAGGATGTCGCTGAGGCTGATAACTGAAAAATCGTGGGCAAGAGGGGCGCCGAGCCTTGAAGAGCAAGCGTTTAGAGCTGAAATACCGGGAATGATATCAACTTCAACCTGCGTACCTGCTGGATGACCTTTCAGTATTTGCAGTACCAATCCAGCCAGTCCATATATCCCCGGATCACCACTACAGACCATGGCTACCCGTTTACCGGAAATGGCAAGATCCGCTGCGGCCCTGCATCGCTCAACCTCCTGTCTCATGCCGCTGGCAAGGACCTCTTTTGCAGGATCTAAAATCGGGCTTATCAGGTCTATGTAGGTCTTATAACCCACTATTACGTCTGAAGAGGCTATGCTATCACGGGCAACAGGAGCCATCCACATGGGATCTCCGGGTCCAAGGCCGATAATGTCCAGTTTGCCGCTTTCATGATCATGTAAGTCTGATGTCACAATCATCTTGATATTTTTAATGACTTTTCTATTATATATAGCCAAATGGGCTTTGGATATCCAGGGCCGTATCGTAAATATTCTGAGGCAGTGCAATCC
>Ga0190360_1001974_pt1 | contig 10293 bp, 9 predicted proteins | sample 48721834_MG_FD_161271 | JGI IMG/M metagenome (GOLD analysis project Ga0190360, IMG submission 161271) | Hydrothermal vent microbial mat bacterial communities from Southern Trench, Guaymas Basin, Mexico - 4872-18-3-4_MG | ecosystem: Environmental > Aquatic > Marine > Hydrothermal vents > Microbial... | reverse complement strand
CGCTTCACCCGCACGTACATAGCACAGCTACTTTAGCAAATTGGTGGATGTCAAGACCAACCTCAAATCTCTAGGCACTACAATTTTCGTTGGCTGAAAAGACTCGATGCCATCCCTTGGGCATTTGGGGCCCCCTGAGGGACCAAATCCAAGGCTTAGGTGTCAAAGATGGGCTGGAGCTTGCCTTCCTCGTTGCGCAACTTGGCTCAGTAGGCGTCGATGAAGATGGCGAACCAGTCCGAGATGAGCGGCTGCGTCTTGTAGAAGTCCAGCCTCTCCCGGATGAGTTCCTTGGCCTCCTCCAAGGCCTCAGGGGAGAAGGAGAGCCCTAATCTCTATCTGGACCCTGAAGTAACCGTTGGCCAACATGGCGATCAGTAGCTCCTTGTAGTCTTTATCCACCCTCTTCCAGCGCGGAGGAAGGATCACAGGTCGGAAGGGCTTGGCGTAGCGGACCCTTGGGACCTTGAGGTTGAGTTTGCCCAGTGTGAGGTAGCCTCCAGCAGCGCATCCTCTATGTCCCTACTGGGGAGCCCCCTTGCATACATCTCGATGGCAAGCTTCTCCAGGACCTCAGAGTTGTTCTTCAAAACGGTTACCCTTCCTTCTGCCGTGTTCACTTCGAAGGGCTCATAACCGTTGCGGTAGCCCCTTTGATCCTCCTTCCTCCTCTGGTAGTGGTCCCTTCCCAAAAAATCCTTCGCTTCCTCCTCCAGCAGCTCCTGAACCACTATGGCAGCCGCCCTCCTTATGAGCTCGCCCAGGAGAAATTCCTCTTTGTCCACCCTTCCTTCCAACAGCTCCCTGAGTTCCTTGCGCAACTTCTGGCTTGCTGGTAGTCTTTTCATAGTGGCCCTCCTTTGTGGGGATTTGCTCCTAAAAAACAAACGTCTCCAACATCATAGCCCAGGAGGGCCACCTTTTTACAGGAAATTGTAGGACATCATCCTTAGAAACTACCCATTTCTATGTTAAAATGGCCAAAAACTACAGAGAGGTCTATGCCATGTACAGGAAAAACATTACCCAGTTTACCATCGGTGAAGAACTCATCTACCAGAGGCTCCCTGAGGATACCCTTTCTCAGGTTTCCAGACTCATTGATTGGAGGGGCTTTGAGCAGATCCTTTCCTCTCTTCATCCAGCTAAGGTTGGACGCAGGGCCTACAACCCTGTCCTTATGCTCAAGATCCTCATCATTCAGCAGATCTATGGCCACTCCGACCCTGAGATGGAGCTCATGCTCAAAGGCAACCTCTTCTACCGTCGTTTTCTTGGCCTCTCTGCCACTGACCCCGTCCCAGATCATTCCACCATCTCCCGCTTCCGCTCTGACCTTAAGGCCTCAAGGCTTTATCGGAGGTGTTTTTCCGAGCTTAAGCGCCAGATTGCTGAGAAGGGTTTTGAGCTTCGTTCTGGCAAGGTTATTGATGCCAGGCTTGTTAAGGCAGCCAGGGGTCCTGGCAAGGACAAAGATGCCTCCTTTAGCAAGAGGGGCAAGAGGACGATCTATAGTTACAAGGATCATATTGCCATTGATCCCAGATCGGAGTTTGTCTCTGAGTTTGCCTGCATGGCAGCCAATGTGCACGACTCTCAGGTGATGGGGGATCTGCTTGAGGGTGACGAGGAGGCGATATTTGCTGATAAGGCTTATGACAGAGACTCTCTCAAGAGGGAGTGCAGGAGGGTGGGCAAAGTTTTATGGGATATTGGCCAGGGGTAGGAGGGGCAGGCCTTTGAGCGGGAGGCAGAGGAGGAGGAACAGGGTGCTTTCACGGATCAGGCGCAAGGTGGAGAGGGTATTTGGGATATTTTCGTTACATCTTTGCAGGAAGGAGGCGAGGTATGTAGGGCTTATTGCTAATGAGATACATCTGTTTTTGACATGTTTTACCTACAACCTGCTGAATCTTCACTGGCGTTTAAGGAGGGCCGAATCCCCTTAAGGGCAGCAGAGGGAGAGGTTTGTCTACAGGGGGAAAAGTGAAAAAATAGAGGAGAAGAAGGTAAAAAGGTAATGAAAAGAAAGGTTCTCTAGAGAGAAGATCGATCTTCGGGCATCAATAGGTTCAAAATTGAGCAGAAATGGAGGAGTAAACATAACTAAGGCTAATTTTTCAAAGGTCTCATTAGTCTGTGACTCTTGAGAGGTCCTTGTAACTGGGGCTAGCCAAAGAATTTGATACTGGATAAATGATTCTTTCATATATGCAGTGAAGCTGCAAGGATTGGGAGGAGAAGGTTCCTAAAATGCAATGTTGTTGGACACTACATCTTTGACGCGATAGGAGTAAGAAAATGAAAATCGGCTTCGTAAGGCAAGAAAGGAACAGAATGATAGTAATGTGCATTCTTTTACTTGTTGCTAGTATTCTAACTTACTACTTTCATGGGATACTCAAATTGGGGCTGGTTTTTACGCACTTTTTTTATGTCCCGATAATCTTAGCATCACTCTGGTGGCAAAGGAAAGCTTTAGCTATCGCCTTGTTTTTAGGGGCAATTCTACTTTTGACTGACCTTTTTCTTGGCCATTTTGAACTAGTTATCTTCGACTGCTTTCGGACTATTATGTTTAGCGTGATTGCCTGCATCACAGCTATAGTAAGTGAAGAGATAAAAAGAGTGAAACGCGAAAAAGATCGTGCATATGATGAGCTGAAAAGGATATTCGATACTGCAGGTGATGGAATGTGGGTAATTGATAAAGATTTTAACGTAGTCCTTCCCAATCATATGCTTTCAGTTTTATTGCGAAGGGACCAAGATGAGATAATTGGACAGAAGTGTTACGAAATCTTACGAACTCCTATATGTCGCACATCTGCTTGTCCCCTTGTCCGTATTTTAAAAGGAGAGAGCCACGTCAAATGTGAAATAGAAATAGACTGCAAAGATGGAACTAAATCTTACTGTATGCTGACAGCCAGCCCTCTTTGGGGACGTGATATGGAAATCGGGGGAATCGTTGAAGATTTTAAGGATATCACCGAACATAAACGAATACAAGAAGCACTCCTGGAGTCAGAGGGCACTTACCAAACTATCTTTGAAACCACCGGCACTGCGATGCTGATTATTGAAGAGGACGGCACGATATCTATGGTAAACAGGGAATTTGAGAAAATATTTGGTTATTCGAAAGCAGAAGTTGAAGGAAAGAAATCCTGGTTTGAGTTTATTGCTGAAGACGACCTCAGAAAGGTAAAGGATTACCATTACAAGCGGAGAGCTGACAGAGAATCTGTTCCAGTTAACTATGAGTTTCAAGGAGTCGATCGAGAAGGTAACGTTAAAACGCTCTTAATAAACGTTGCCCTTATTCCCGGGACAAAGAAAACCGTTGCGTCTGTATTGGACATTACTGAACGTAAGCTGGCGGAAATGGAGAACTTGATGTTAGCAACAGCTGTTGAACATGCAGCCGAAGGCATCACCGTGACCGACAGAAAAGGAATAGTTCGCTATGTCAACCCAGCCTTTGAACGAATTAGTGGATACGGACGCGAAGAGATAATTGGCCAGCACCATCGCATCCTTAAAAGTAGCAGGCACGATGACAACTTTTACAGAGCCATGTGGCAGACACTGAGAAATGGTAATGTTTGGTCTGGTCGGATGCGTAAAGAAAGAAAGGATGGTACGCCTTACGAAGCCGAACTATCGATCTCCCCGATTCTTGACAGTTCTGGCAATCTAACGAGTTACGTAGCTATAGAACGCGACGTTACTAAAGAAATTGAGTTGCAAACTCAGTTGCGGCAAATGCAGAAGATGGAGGCCATTGGGACGCTAGCCGGGGGAATTGCCCACGATTTTAACAACATTCTTGGAGCAATCATAGGCTACACCGAGATGGCGGTCGAAGACGTACCCGAAGATCAACTTATGCAACACTATTTAAAACAGGTGCTTAAAGCGGCGCATCGTGGCAGAGATTTAGTAAAGCAAATAATAACCTTTGCCAGAAAAACAGAAGAGGAGCGAAGACCCTTAAAGGTGATTCCCATTCTCAAAGAGGCTCTCAAATTGCTAAGGGCCTCCTTACCGACGACAATTGATATTCGTTTTGATATCAAAACTGAAGCTGACATGATCATGGGAGATCCTTCGCACATCCATCAGCTGCTGATGAATCTTTGCAGCAATGCGGCTCACGCAATGCGCGAAAAAGGAGGGGTGTTGGAGGTGAGACTAAATGATGTGTGGGTCGATTGCCATTTTGTCGAAGCACATCCTGACCTAAAACCAGGACCATACCTGAAGCTGACCGTAAGCGACACAGGTCATGGCATGGACCCAGCCACGATGGAACGAATCTTTGAGCCCTTTTTTACCACGAAGAAACCAGGTGAGGGAACTGGGTTGGGACTGGCTGTCGTACACGGCATCGTCAAGAGCTATGGTGGGACGATTACCGTTTACAGTGAAGTAGGGAAGGGCTCCACCTTTAACGTATTCCTCCCTCGACTTGAAGAAAATAAAAAACCTGAAGCTGTTTCTCAAGTAATGATGCCCAGAGGGAGTGAACGTATACTTCTGGTTGATGACGAGGAGGACCTACTTGACATGATGCAACGCAGGTTGGAGCGCCTCGGTTACAGAGTCATTGCAAAGACGAGTAGCCTGGAGGCTTTGAAAGTCTTTGAAGAAGACCCACACCGCTTTGATCTCGTCATTACAGACCAAACTATGCCACAGATGACAGGAGCAGAGTTGGCTAAGAGGCTAATGAGGATACGGCCGGACATTCCTATTATTTTGTGTACCGGATTCAGCGAGGTAGTCACGCCCGAAGACGCCAAGACAATTGGCATTCGGGCATTTCTGATGAAGCCTATAACTGCGCGGGAAATAGCTGAGACAGTACGGCGCGTTATAGACGAAAGGGTTTAAAAGCGTTCTGAGAAGGACAATGGCAAATATCTTAATCATTGATGACGACGACCTTTTTTGTGATATGTTGTCCAGTATGGTAAAGAGGATGGGCCATGATGTCGTCTGTGCCCACACCTTGGCTAGGGGAGTTGAGTATGTGTCCCGGAGGGAATTTGACTTGGTATTTCTAGATGTGCGGATGCCTGACGGAAATGGATTAGATGTGCTACCAGACATCCAGCAAGCACCTTCCCGACCTGAAGTTATCATCATTACCGGCTTTGGGGATCCCGATGGCGCTGAACTTGCGATCAGGAACGGTGCCTGGGACTACATTGAAAAGCCGGCTTCGACAAAAGCCTTAGCATTGCCATTACTTCGAGCCCTTCAGTACCGAGCCGAGAAGAAGAAAACAAAAGAGCCCCCTGTAGCTTTAAGGCTTGATGGAATTGTAGGCAGTAGTTCCAAAATGAGAGCATGTATTGACCTCGTGGCTCAAGCAGCGAGAACCGATATCAATGTCTTAATTACAGGTGAAACTGGGACAGGCAAAGAGCTGTTTGCCCATGCCATTCACAACAACAGTTCGCGCGCTGACAAAAATTTTGTTGTGGTGGACTGTGCGGCGCTTCCTGAAAGCCTTGTGGAAGACGTGCTTTTTGGGCATGTAAAAGGTGCCTTTACCGGAGCAGAAAGAAGTCAGGACGGCCTGATTAAACAAGCCGATGGAGGAACACTTTTCCTCGATGAGGTAGGTGAGCTTCCACTTTCTATCCAGAGTGCTTTCTTGCGAGTCCTTCAAGAGCGCCGATTCCGGCCGATAGGAGGAGATCAAGAGATAGCGAGCAATTTTAGACTCGTAGCTGCAACTAATCGTGATCTCGATCAGATGGTTAGAGAGGGCCACTTTCGACAAGAACTTCTGTTTCGTCTTCGAGCTTTCACTATTGAGTTACCTCCCCTGAGGGAACATCTTGAGGATCTCAAAGAGCTTGTCATGTATCACATGGCGAGAATCTGTCAACGGTACGGTATAGGGACTAAGGGGATCTCGCCAGAATTCCTCGATGCGTTGGCTGCGCATGACTGGCCCGGGAATGTGCGTGAATTGGTCAATACCTTAGAGCGGGCGATCGCTGCAGCACGCCATGAGCCCATTCTGTTTCCTAAACATCTGCCAACCTACATTCGGGTTAAGGCGGTTCGGGCCTCGGTCAGTAAGGAAGAAGCAGCCAAAAAGAGCAGCCTGAAAGCCGCTACTTCGTCTGTAACACTACCCAGCTTGCGGGATTTCCGAGAAGCCGCCGTCTCTGATGCAGAGCGCCAATATCTGCGCGACCTCATAGCCCTTACCAAAGGCAACATCAGAGAAGCGTGTCAGATATCCGGTCTGTCGCGCTCTCGTCTGTATGCTCTTCTTAAAAAGCACCGGTTATCCCTACGCTCTGCTCCCCAAGATTAACTTTACTCCCATCTTCCCAGATTAAATTGTTATCATGGGAGACTGATTACGGGTTATCCGGCACACTCTCCCGGTTAGCGGGTACGTGCTGACTGCTTCCGGATAAGGTTATCTCGGATATCAATTCCGGGCGTTCATCCTGTGCCGTAGCCAACCTTCTCTCAAATCGGATTTCCTCTCTGACTGCTCTCGCCCATTCGGGGGGCTGTTGAAAGATCGGCATACGATTCACAATCCATCTAAAGACCCAAATTTCCGCGAAAACAATGGCAAGGGTCGTTTCAATTTCCATCCAGTGCGGAACATAATGCTCGGGTAGGGGTACATACCATTTAAATGCTATAACAGAGTAATTGAGCCTATTGATGATGATTCCAATCATGGTCAGTACGGCAGCTACACGGATGATCTTAAGGTTTCTGTAAATTGTACCCCTGAGGAATAGGAGACATGGAATGACTACTAACCCAACGACCTCTATCAAATACCAAGAGCCCCATGGGGTAATTAAGTATGGCCACTGTTTACCGTGAATGAAGACAAGGACCTTCAGGAAGAAATAAACTAGCATGGCACCTGCGCATCCCTTTCCCAGACCTATGATTATATCCTCATGAGAGGCACGGTGTTCGTTGTCCATGCGATGGCCAAAAACTCTGTGACTTATCGTTCCTTCAAAGATGACCATCGAAAGTCCCCCAAAGATGCTGGAGATAAAGAAAAGGATTGGGATAAATTGTGTATACCAAAGGGGATGAATCTTTCCCTTTGCCATCAAAAATAATGCCCCAAGACCTGATTGATGTAGCGTTGAGAGTGTAATGCCAAAAATCACGGCGCCGACGGTGAGCGAACCGAGAATTTTTCTAACCCTCCTCCATCCCAGCCATTCTGCAAAAACTGGGGAGATTTCAATAAACTCGGCGGTCATATACAGTAAAAAGTGCCAAGCGACAAGAAACAATACGGAGTACAATCCAAATTTGTTACCAATGATTGGATTGAAAATGTGCCATGGCCGACCAAGGTCAATCACCAGTGCACCTGCGTAAAACACATAAGCGAGGAATCCATTAAGTACCGTTGCCCGTACAATAGGATGGTATTTTTCTGACCTGAGTATATAGACTACAAAGGTGAGGATATATGCCCCCCCTGCAAAAGCCACACCTGTCATAACATCAAAGCCGATCCATATACCCCATGGAAATTCCTGTGAGAGATTAGTAACAGAACCCAGCCCCTTTACCATCCGATACGCTACAAGGATAATGCCGAGAACAATTACTGGTGCAGAGATGACGTTGAAGGGAGTAATAAGCTTCCCTTTTGGCTTTAACTCAGCGCGGATAAAAATGAGGAAATCTCTAAAACTTCTTATTTCCCGTGCTGACGCTGCCATAGCCTCCCTCCTCTTTTTCATTCTTCTTCTGCCTTTGTTAGAGATCTGATAGCTGTCAGGAAAGCGGGCCAAAGAATCAGTACGAAAGGCACAGCGTAAAGGAAGCCTTTTGTATACTCTGGATATGCAGTTGTTCCAACATCTGTCTTAAAGCCGATTTGCTCAAATGGGACTGCCGAAATGTAAAGCCATCCAGTACCGCCTACTTCATGTTCACCGTATATGTGATGGTAATATTTGTCAGGCTTTTGGTAAATCCTTCTTTTAGCTTCTTCAATTAGCTCCTTCCTCTTTCCGAACACCAAAGCTTCTTGTGGACATGCTTCAACGCAAGCGGGTTCTTCTCCTCTCATAACTCTTTCCCAACAGAAGTCACACTTTTGAATCCGCGGATTCCAACTATTGTACTCAAATTTTGGAATATCAAAGGGGCAAGAAACCATACAAATACGACACCCCATACAATTGTCCTGCCAAGTAACAGGTCCCTCTTTCCTTTTTTGCATGGCCTTTACAAGACAAGCAGCCGCACAGGCAGGTTCATTGCAGTGCATACACTGTTTTTTTACAAAAACGTCTCCCTTTTCTGTTCTGTAACGGTTAACAACTGTAAGTTGCGAGGTCGAAGTCTGCCGTCCCTTTTTAAAAACTGAGTCATCGCTTACATCAGGAATAGGTAAATGGTGGGCTTCAGCACAAGCTTCTTCGCAAGACCTGCAACCAATGCAGCGAGTAGTATCGACAAGGACAGCTACAAAATCGTCGCTTAAAGAATGCTTTGCATGAGCTCTTTTAGTAGTTGCAAAAGGTGATGTTGTTAATGCTGCTATTCCAAAGCTTACTGCTTTCAGAAAGCTCCTCCTATCCATGGATTTCTCCTCCTCGCCTGATTTCTATCCTCCTTCGCGGAGAGCGACCTTCTCAGCGTGCCTGTGGCTCTCTTGTCCCAATGCTTTTCACATCCTTTCTCTGGTGACAATCGGTACAGCGTGTTGGGCCGCTCTGAGAATCCTGATGACACCCTACACATTGCTGGTGATATGCTCCTTTCAAGCCCAATTTACTTCGATTTCCCGGATCAAGAGGAGTCGTGTGACACTCAGAACAAGCAGAGATTTCTCCGGATGGTGCATGGTGGCATTCCTCACAACTTTCAATCACGTCTACATGCAGCATGTGAGGAAAGGTCACCGGCTCATACCTTTTCGATAGAGTATCTAGTGTTACGACTTCAGGTGCATCTTGGGGGAGAACCACTATGGCCCTGCCGCAAATTAAAATGGCGACACATATTCCAAAGATGACTGCCATAGATCTCACTGCGTCGTCCCCCTTTCTTTCATGACTCTTTCTCTTCATCAGCTTTGACGATCTTTTGAAGGCCCTTTTTCAGTAGAAAGTTTTAAAGCGCCACAGAAGAGGATGAAAAGGAGAAGAAAATCAATTGCAACTAAATATTCCAGACCCTTTATCACATATACATCCCAGAAGCTAAGAGCGTCCATCTGCAACCTCCTTCCTATTTAACGACGCTTATTAGGTTTATTTTTTTCAGCAGTCTCAATTACTACAGGCGCCAAATTGCCACTATACCTTTCCTCTGTTTGCTTTTCTACTTGACGCTTTCTTTTTCTTTCTTCTGCGTACTCCCTCATGACCTCAATAGCTCCCTGAGCTGTCTTGGTCAAAGGATAGTAAGTAATGTAAATCCCATATGCCAAAACGAACAAGAACAAAAGTGCTCCTACTCCTACCAATATCAATGTCGCCAGTGTCTCTAACATTTGACATCCCTCCTTTTTTAACTATTTTGATTCTACTGGATTCTTTACAGGAATCATGCCAGGGACCGAAAAAGCTGCTGGCGCTTGATGTTAGTGAGAAAATTCAATTTTTGAGCCGATCCTTAGAGATCATGACAAGGACGTAAGCCATGGATTTGTTCCGTGAATCGAGATTGTATCCTGCACAACAAGACAAGTCCTCTCTTTCAGGACAAATTGGAGCTGCTCTCCACCATGGCTGAACGCCAGCCCTAAGTTCCGTTCGGGCCTGCTTGAAGGGTCAGAAAGGGAAAAATTCGCTCACAGTACCTTATCCGGTAAGGTGGGATCCTTTACTGCAGGATCTCCGAAGGGGGTCTTGTAGCCTCTCCAATCTTTCTTCCTCCCCACGGCTTATCAGGTCTTGGAGGATCTCGGCCCAGAAGCCCTTGTTCTCCCGCCCGCGCAGGACCCAAAAGCCCAGGACCTCCTTGTTCCCATCGAGGTCGATCCCCACAGCGACGAACAGGAAGATCTCCTGGACCCAAGTTTGACACCGCGAGATAGGGGTTTGCCTTGGAGTCAGCATTTCAAGGACCTAATCTGAGCGATTTTTTGCCGAAAAAGCTAACCCGTTGGGCCAAGTATGTGATATAATGAAGGTTACGAAGACCTTCGTGGTCACATACCATAACCCAACGGGTGAGAAGATGATGGATCATACCACAGGCAAGACAAAAGGCAAATACATCATTGACGAGGTGGGCGTCACATCTGAGGTGCTG
>Ga0190360_1001973_pt1 | contig 10295 bp, 11 predicted proteins | sample 48721834_MG_FD_161271 | JGI IMG/M metagenome (GOLD analysis project Ga0190360, IMG submission 161271) | Hydrothermal vent microbial mat bacterial communities from Southern Trench, Guaymas Basin, Mexico - 4872-18-3-4_MG | ecosystem: Environmental > Aquatic > Marine > Hydrothermal vents >... | reverse complement strand
CCGAGCCCTTTCTTTATTCCTCCTACCAGAGGTTTATTTTTACTTGCCTTCTTTTTTCTTTTTTTTCTCATTTTCCCCTCCTTCTTTTTCTTCTAACAATCCTTTCCATTTAAAATAAATTTCTTTTATTTCTTCGATATTTATCATTTTCCGCTTTTCAGCATTGAAACAAGCTTCCTCAACCACGGAGGGAGAATATCCTTGAGTAGCAAGAGTCTGAGGGATTTTAAAAAACGGATCGTGGAGTCGGGTTCTGACTCGGTTAAGGTCATTCAAAAATTCTTTTTGACTCTCGGGACCAGCTCTAATTCCATTCAATTTTGCCGACAAAAATTCATTTATGTCGATCCCTTCTTCTTCCAGAAGAAATTTCTCAATTTCCTGCCAAAATTCATCAAAACTTTTAATTTTCAATCTTATCACCTCCCATCTCTGGTAGGCGGTTCTAAAAAGAACTCAAATTTATTTCACTGGTTTTCTTTCAATTTTTTCTAAAATCTTCTCTTTTATATCTTCTAATCTTTCTCTAGTTCTTGTTCTAATTTCCGATTGGAGGTTTTGAATAATTTCTAATTTTTCGGTTGCATCTCCCCGAATTTTTTCAGCGTAATCTTTAAATCTTTCTTGAGTGGTAGTTGACATTCTTTCTAACTTCTCTTTCAATCTTGTTAAAATATTTTCTCGGGCTGCTCTTATAGCTTGTTTAGCTCCCTCTGGCACTTTCTCTTCTATCTTCTTTAAAATTTCTAAATTCTTAAACTCTTTGAATTTACTCCCCTTTAGCTCTTGCAAATTTTTCTCAATTCTTTCCCTAATTCTTTCTTTATTTTCCTCTAATTTTTGCATTACTTCGCCAAATCTCTGGATATGTCTTTCTCTAGCTTCTTTTATTTTTTCAAAAACTTCTTCAGGAACTTGTTCTTGAAGTTTTTCGAGAATCTTCTCGTGGAGAATTTGTTGTTTGGTAAATTTATCTAAAAACTTTCCAACTTCTGGATTTTCGGTTGCTTTCTCTTTTATTTTGTCAGCCACAGCTTTTATTTTATCTATTTCTCTTTGATAATTCTCTGCCGCTCGTTTTATAATCTCTGAATTCCTAGTTTTTTCAGCTAATTTCCGAGCTTCTAAAAGTTTTTCCGAAGCGAACTTTAATCTTAGTTTCGCTTTATCGATTGGCCGGAAACTAAAGAAAAGCCGAATGCTTCTCCCCCAGTTTTTTAGGAAATAAAATGGATTGTCAGGAAGTAAAGTTGGCTCTGAAACCTCAAGGTCGGATGGTTGGACCGTTTCGTCTAAAATAACCTCTTCTGAAGAGGTAACAGTTGGGGAGGTTTCTTGTTGGGCTAATACCAACCCTCCAACAATTAATAATAGACCGACTGTTGGGAGAAAAAATTTGAGACATTTAGACATATCTTTTGTTCTCGTAAATCGCATCGTAAAAGTAATTTAAGAAATTACGATTTACGATTTACGATTTACGATTTATTTCTTTTTCTCTATTTTCATTCTCACTTTCTTCAAGAACTTTGTCAAGGACATCTCCCCAATGTCGCCTTTCCCGCGCTCTCTGACTCGGACATTTTTTTTCTTCATTTCTTTCTCGCCCACTACCAAAAGATAGGGGATTTTTTGGATTTCACCCTCTCTTATTTTTTTGGAAACGGTTTGGGCTTCAATCCTTGGTCGAACTCTAAACCCTTCACTTTCTAGTTTTTTAGCAACTTCTTTAGCATATTTCCGGTGGGCCGAACCTACCGGAATTACCCAAATCTGTTCGGGAGCTAACCATAGAGGTAAAGCTCCTCCATAATGTTCAATTAAAATACCGATAAACCTTTCTAGAGAACCTAAGAGGGCCCGATGAATCATAATTGGTTGGCGTTTTTTACCGGTTTTGTCAACATAGGTTATATTGAATCTTTCTGGTAGGTTAAAATCTACTTGCACTGTTGTACATTGCCATTCTCTGCCTAAAGAATCTTTAATTTTAATATCAATTTTGGGACCGTAAAATACTCCACCTCCCGGATCGATCTGGTAATTTAATTTAATTTTTTTTAAGACATATTTCAAGGAATTTGTCGCTTTCTGCCAACCCTTCAAAGTACCAGCGTATTTTTCAGGCCTTGTTGAAAGGTAGATAATGAACTTCTTAAAACCGAAATCGTTAAATATTTTAAAACCTTGCTTTAAGAGTTTTGTTAACTCTTCAGCCAATTGCTCTTGAGTGCACCAAATATGGGCATCATCTTGAGTGAAACCACGAACTCTAACCAAGCCATGCAAAACACCAGATTTTTCATAGCGATATACAGTTCCAAGTTCCGCAAGTTTCAATGGCAAATCCTTGTAGGAGCGAATTTTCGATTGATAAATTTTAACATGAAAAGGGCAATTCATTGGTTTAAGAAGATATTGGTCCTCCTCGATCTTAATAGGGGAGTACATATTTTCCCGATAGAGTTCCCAGTGGCCGGAAGTTTTCCAAAGTTTCAAGCGGCCAATGTGAGGAGTTCTGACCCATTGATAATCTTCTGATTTTAATTCTTCGTAAAGATACTTTTCAATAAGGTGACGCAAAATTTCACCTTTTGGTAACCAAAGAGGAAGCCCAGCTCCTACTTCATCATCGAACATAAATAATTCTAATTTCTGTCCTAAAAACCGATGGTCTCTTTTTTCTGCCTCTTTTTGAATTTTTAAGTACTCAGCTAATTCTTTTTTCGTTTTAAAAGCTATTCCGTAAATTCTTGTTAGCATCGGGTTTTTTTCACTTCCTTTCCAATAAGCACCAGCAATTTTGGTTAAGCGGAAAGCATCGATTACTTCTTTTCCTTGCCCTGAACGAAGTTGAAGGGTTGATTTAACATGAGGTCCTTTACAGAGATCAATAAAACTTCCGCTCTGATAAACTGTAACTCTTTTTTCTGGTAATTCTTCAATTAATTCCAATTTATAGGGCTGGGCTTTAAATATCTTTTTCGCTTCATCTTTTGAGATAATTTTCTTTTCAAATTTGATATCCTGTTTAATTAGTTCTCTCATCTTTTTCTCAATTTTCGGTAAATCTTCGGGGGTCAAAGTTTTGGGTAGGTCAAAGTCGTAGTAGAATCCATTCTCAATCGCAGGACCAATGCCAAATTTCGTCTTTGGATAAAGTTCCTGGACAGCAAGAGCTAGTATATGAGCTAAGGAGTGTCTAATGGTATCAATTTTTATTGGCATATTTTAAGTTTGAAAATTGAAAATTATTTTTCTACGATTTCTTCGATATCTTCGGCAATTACCTTTGGAGAATCTTCCCGATTTTCAACTCGACCCGAAACAAAAACAATTTTATTTTCTTGGAGACAAGTAGAATTTCTTTCAATCACCCCCGGAAAAACAACTACTTCTACTTTATCGGTTAAATCTTCTAATTTCATAAAAAGCATTGGTTTTCCATTTTTGGTTAGAATTTTTTTAATCGATGAGATAATTCCCCCTACTCTTATTTTGTAGTTAAAAATTCGCTCTTTCAGCTCTTTTAGAGGTAAGGTTTTCTTTTCTAAAATTTTCTTAAAATTTTCTAGAGGATGAGAAGAAATATACAGGCCCAAAAGTTCTTTTTCCCAAGCTAATTTTTGCGAAAGGGGAACGGGTTTAGCTTCCTTTAATTTTAAAACTGGCGGAGCTAAAGAACTTTTCTCAAATAAACTTCTTTGGGAGGTGGCGTTTACCTTTCTAATATCACGATTGAAATTTAAAAGTTGTTCAATATTGCTGAGTAATTTATTTCTCTCTTCAAATTTGTCAAAAACTCCTGCTTTTATTAAACTTTCTAATGATTTTTTGTTCAGATCTTTAGAATCAATTCGATAGATAAAATCAGAGAAAGATTTAAAAGGCCCTCTTTCTTCTCTTTCTCGGATTATCGCTTCAACTATGTTTGAACCTACATTTTTAATTGCCAAAAGTCCAAACCTTATTTTATTTTTTCCAGGAATTACTGAGAAATTTCGAAAGCTCTCATTAACATCGGGAGGTAGAACCTCAATACCCATATCTTTACACTCTTCGATTAGAAAAGCAATTCTCTCAACCTCATTTTTTTCAGAAGTCAACAGAGCTGACATAAATTCAACCGGATAGTGAGCTTTAAGATAAGCAGTTTGATAGGCGATCATTCCGTAGGCAGTTGAATGAGCAGCGTTAAATCCATAGCGAGCAAATGGTAAAACCCAATCCCAAATTTTCTTTGCAATATTTTCTGCGATTCCATTTTTTATCATTCCGTTAATGAATTTTTCTTTCTGAGCTATTAATAAACTTTTTATTTTTTTACCAACAGCTTTTCTCAAAAGGTCTGCTTCCGACAAACTAAAACCAGCCAGTTCTTGAGCAAGTTGCATTAATTGTTCTTGGAAAATACAAATTCCTTGGGTTCTTTCTAAAATCGGTTTTAACTTGGGATGTAAGTATTCGATCTTTTTTCTTTTATGTTTTCTGGCAATATATTCAGGGATAAATTGCATTGGGCCGGGTCGGTAGAGAGCTACCATAGTCACAATGTCCTCAAAGTGAGAAGGTTTCAATTCTCTTAAATATCTTTTCATCCCTTCGCTTTCCAACTGAAATACTCCGGTAGTTTGCCCTTGTTGCAAAAGTTTATAGGTTTTTTTATCGTCGAAAGGAATATTTTCGATATCGATATTTTCACCTCTGATTTTATATATTCGAGCTAAAGTATCTTCTATAATGGTTAAGTTTTTTAGGCCAAGAAAATCCATTTTTAAAAGTCCTAACTCCTCAATAGAGTGCATTTCATACTGGGTAACAATAGTTGAATCATTTTGAGTAGGGTGTTGGAGAGGAACAATCTCATCCAAAGGTTGGGAAGAGATTACTACTCCGCAGGCATGAGTAGAAGCATGTCTGGCTACTCCTTCAAGTTTTTTCGAAAAATCAATCAACTTTTTAGCTGTTTCATCTGTCTCATAGAGTTGGCGGAATTCAGAGATTTTCTCCAGACATTCTCGCAAACTCCAGCCAAAAGGAATCATTTTAGCTACTCGGTCACAATAACTATAACTTAATCCCATCGCTCGGCCAACATCCCGAAGGACTTGTCTTGCTGCCATAGTTCCGAAAGTAATAATTTGAGCCACTCGATCTCTTCCATATTTTTCAGCAACATAGTTTATAACTTCATCTCTTCTTCGGTCAGTAAAATCGAGATCAATATCAGGCAAGGAAACTCGGTCTTCCGTTAGAAACCGCTCAAAAATTAAGTTATGCTTTAAAGGATTAACTTCAGTGATATCTAAAAGATATGCTACAATCGAACCCCCGACACTTCCTCGGCCGGGACCCACAACAATCCTATTTTCTTTTGCCCAATGAACAAAATCTTGGACAATCAGGAAATAAGGAGCGAAGCCAGTTTTTTTAATTATCGAAAGTTCATATTCTAATCTTTCTTTAGCTAAATGATAATCTTCAATTTGGTCCTTGTGTTTTTCTAATCCAAGGTAACAAAGCTCTCTGAGGTATTCGTCTGGCGACTTCCCGTTTGGTGTTTTAAAGTGAGGAAGCTTTGTTTCGCCCAATTTAAAATGAAAATTACACATTTCCTGAATTCTCTGGGTATTTTCAATCGCTTGAGGAAATTCTTTAAAAGATTCAATCATTTTTTCTGGCGGGCGCATTGAAAAATCGTCCGAACGCATAGTTAATCTCTCGGGATCGTCTGGTTTGGCTCCAGTGTTTATTAACATTAGGATATCTTGAGCTTGTGCGTCTTCTGCTCTTAAATAGTGTACGTCATTAGTTGCCACCAGAGGAATATCAAGTTTTTTTGAAAAATCTATTAAGATCTCGTTTACTCTCTTTTGTTCTTTAAGGTTCGGGTGATCCTGAATTTCCAAGTAAAAGTTATCTTTGCCAAAAATTTTTTGATATTTTTTAGCCTCTTGGGCTGCTTGGTCGATTTTTCCAGCTAAAATCAATTGGGGAATTTTGCCTTGGAGACAACCACTTAAAGCTATCAATCCCGAGCCATATTGAGACAGGAGTTCATCATCAGCTCGTGGTTTATAATAAAAACCATCGAGATGAGCCTTGGTGATAATTTTAACTAAGTTTCGATAACCTTTTTCATCTTTTACCAAGAGAACTAAATGATACCTTTTATCATCAATACCCGGTCTTTTTTGATACATTCTTTCGTAAGCAAGATAGATTTCACTACCAATAATTGGTTTTATTCCTTCTTTTTTTGCCTTTTTATAGAATTCAACCGCTCCATATAATACGCCATGGTCGGTTAAAGCCACTGAATCCATTCCTAGTTTTTTAACATAATCTAAAATTTCATCAATTTTTGGTAAACCATCGAGTAAAGAATAATGACTATGAACATGTAAGTGGGTAAATTTCATATTCATATTATTTTATCATTTCTTTGTATTTCGTCCCTTCCAAACTTAGGTTACCTCGAATTTTAGTGTTCTTCAAGATTAAAAATTCCTTTATTTCTGCTGAATTCAAGTTGACTTCTCCACGAACTTTTGCTCCTAACATATCTAAAGATCCCTCAATAAATCCATTTCTGACATCGAGATTACCAAACACCTGAGCTTCTCTAAGGTAAAGATCTCCTTTGATAATTAATCCTGAATGATAAGCGTCATTAATCTTTATTTCTGGTAAAATTATATCTTTTTCAATCTGAGTTTTAGCTAAGCTTAGAAACCCAGAAATGTTTAGCCCGCGAAAGTTTAGAGAACCTCGAATTTTTATTCCTACCAAGTTAACCACTCCTTTGACATCAGCTTCTTCTAAATTAAGATTGCCATTAATTGTCCCTGAGCCGAAATAAAAAGACCCCCTTATTAGAGATTGGTTTAAATTAATTCCCCCCTTTATTACACTTCCTTCCAGAGTCACCGAGCCCAAAACTACTGCTGCTTTTAAATCCAAATCCTGCTCGATTGTTTTTTCTTGAAGATAAAGAGAAGAGAGAATTTTACCCCTTAAATTGATTGGTCTTTGTTCAAAAGCAGCCATTCTTATCTCCTCATCAATATCAGCTTGATTTAAAATATTTTTTACAGGCATTTTTCTCCACCCTTAGGTTTGGTAGAATAAATTAATATATTATACCTTTTTTGGAAAATGTATTGCAAACCAAAAAAAAGAATTATTGTAGGAGTAGATGAAGTAGGAAGAGGAGCATTAGCCGGACCAGTAACAGCTGCTGCTGTTGTAATCCGGCAGTTTTCAATTCGGAATTTCCAATTCTCCTTAAAGGATTCAAAAAAACTTTCTCCCAAAAAACGAGAAGAGATTTTCGAGATTTTAAAAAATTCTCCTGGAGTAGAATGGGGGATAGGGAGAGTTTCTGAAAAAGTAATTGATAGGATAAATATTTTTCAAGCTACAAAATTAGCAATAAAAAGAGCAATAAGTAATTTAGAAAAAAAACTTTTACCTTATTTCAGCGATAGCAATGTTAAAACGAGAGAAAAAAAGTTAACGATGGAGTTATTAATTGATGGAAATTTTGAGATCGACTTGCCCCTTCCTCAAAAATCAATTATAAAAGGAGATGAGAAGGTGTTTTTAATAAAATTAGCTTCGATAATAGCTAAAGTTACTAGAGATAGAGCAATGGTAAGATATCATAAAAAATATTCGCAATACCGATTTGATCAGCACAAAGGTTATGGAACAAAATTACACTTTGAAATGTTAAAAAAATACGGTCCTTGTAAAATTCACCGAAAAACATTTAGACCAATAAGAGAATATCAAAAATAAAAAATAAAAGATTAAAAACACAGATTAAAAATGTAAAAACTTGCATTAAATTCACTATTTTGTTAAGCTAATATAAATATCTTTTATCTTTTATATTTAATTTTTTATTTTAGCGAAGCGCTTATGGCTGTCCCAAAGAAGCATACAACTAAGTCTCGTAGAAATAAGCGAAGGATGCATATTTTTTTACAAGCCCCTCCTTTAACTACCTGTCCCAAGTGCGGAAAGCCGGTTCGACCACATACGGTTTGTTTAAATTGTGGCTATTATAAAGGGAAAGAAGTCATAAATGTTTTGAAAAAATTAGAAAGAAAAGAGAGAAAGAAAAGAGAAAAGGAAATAAAAGAGAAAGAAAGAGAAGAAAAAAAAGAAAGACCATTAACCTTGGAAGAACTTTCCAAAAGAAAGTTTTAAACTTATGCCATCCCGTCATTTAGCACGTTCAATAGTTTTACAATCTTTGTTTGAGTGGGATTTCTATCAAAAAACCAAAGATTTGGAGCAAATTTTGGATCGGAACATTGAGAAATTTGGAGGAAACTTTGATGAAGCAGATTTTGCTAAGAACTTAGCTAAAGGAGTGATTAAGAATCTAGAAAAAATTGATAAAGTAATTCAAAGTTCTGCCCCCGAACGTCCTATCGATCAATTAAGTATTGTTGATCGAAATGTTTTAAGGATAGGTCTTCAAGAGTTATTGTACGGCAACAAAAAAGAAGTCCCACCAAAGGTTGCTATTAACGAAGCAATTGAGCTTGGGAAAAGTTTTGGGGGTGAATCCTCAGGAAGATTTATTAATGGAGTTTTAGGAACTGTTTATAAAGAACTTGAAACATAAAATGGTGGATTTTTCAAAACTGGAAAAAAAATTAGGCCTAAGATTTAAAAATAAAGATTTGTTAAAGCAAGCTTTCTGTCATCGTTCTTACTTAAACGAAAACCCCGATTTTTATTTAGATCACAATGAAAGATTAGAATTTTTAGGTGATGCTGTCTTAGAATTGATTGTCACCGAACATCTTTACAAAAATTACAAAAATCCGGAAGGGGAGCTTACCAACTGGAGAGCTGCTTTAGTAAATGCTCAAAATTTGGCCAAGATTGCCAAAAATTTAGGTTTTGAAGAATACCTTTTACTAAGCAAAGGAGAAGCTCAAGATACTGGAAAAGCTCGCCAGTACATTTTAGCTAATACTTTTGAAGCATTTTTAGGCGCTTTGTATCTTGACCAAGGATTTGAGAAAGCCCGAGAGTTTGTAGAAAATCATTTACTCCCTGATCTACCAAAAATTCTAAAGGAAGGTCTTTATAAAGATGCTAAGTCAAGATTTCAAGAAGAGGCTCAAGAAAGGGTAAGGATCACTCCCACTTATAAAGTTCTAAAAGAATGGGGGCCCGATCATGCCAAACATTTTATAGTGGGAGTTTTTTTGGGTGAAGAGTTAATCGCTCAGGGAGAAGGAAGCTCAAAGCAAGAGGCCGAGGAAGAGGCAGCCCAGAATGCCCTAAAAGTAAAAAATTGGTAAATTTTAAATCTATGTTAGTTATTCGTTTTATTAGAACAGGTAAGAGAAATCAACCATTTTTCAGGATTGTGGTGACTGATAAAAAAAATCCTCCTCAAGGTGGACGGTTTTTGGAAATTCTCGGATTTTTTAACCCCTTAACAAAAGAGAGAAAGTTGAAAGCAGAGCGGATTAAATATTGGCTCTCGGTTGGTGCTCAACCATCTAAAAGCTTGCATAATTTGCTGGTGAGCGAGGGGATTATTAAAGCCAAGAAAATAGATGTTCACAAAAAGCCAAAAAAGAAAGAAAAGGAAAAAGAAGAGGTGAAAGAAGAGGAAGTGAAAAAAGAGGAGTCGAGAGCGGAACAAAGACCTAAAGAAGAAAAACCCAAAGAAACGCCTCAAGAAAAACCAAAAACTCAAGAAGAGAAACCAAAAGAGGGGATTTCTCCCAATCAACCAGAAGCGAAGAGAGAAAAAGAAGAAAGAAAAGAGAAAGAAGAAGAAGAAAAAAAACAAAAATAACTTAGCCGTTCATAAAGTGAAATCAAAGAGCTGGACCTCAGCTCTTTTTGCTGTGCTCAACTCTTGACACATTATGCTTTTTATGATATAATTTGAATATAAAATAATCAGGAAAAGGAGGTTTCAGATGAAAAAACAACGCTTTAGACCAGTTGAGTTATGGATAAATGCCAAACGTGAAGTTCTTACGCAGCAAGGAGTTAAAAGAATTCGACGGGAAAGAGAAAGAAACCCTAATTGGTTTCGAGAACAACCTTAACAATCTACTGGGGAGCCCGTGTTCTATTCATGAGTTCCCCCGTTCTCCCAATCTCAGAATTAGCAGAGGACTGTTCTTGGTTAGCTATTCTGGGTTTCGGAGAGTAAGAAATTGGATTATATACTTGACATAATTTCAAAAATGACTAAAATTGCACTAGAAGTAGCTTTTCTTCAGATATACCGATCTTCGGAATTATTG
>Ga0190360_1001971_pt1 | contig 10304 bp, 10 predicted proteins | sample 48721834_MG_FD_161271 | JGI IMG/M metagenome (GOLD analysis project Ga0190360, IMG submission 161271) | Hydrothermal vent microbial mat bacterial communities from Southern Trench, Guaymas Basin, Mexico - 4872-18-3-4_MG | ecosystem: Environmental > Aquatic > Marine > Hydrothermal vents >... | reverse complement strand
TAAGTAGCGCCACATCAGGTTAAAGATGGCGACCATGCTACGAGGGAGACCGAGCGCCTGAAGGGATGAAAAGAGCTGAAGAGTTGGTGTGGTAGCAGTGAGTACAATTGCCATCCCAACGGAGAGAATGGAGCGCAACAGGATGCTGGTCGTCCGTGTCACCCCTTCGTCAGTGATAACCCATCCCCATGGAAGCGTCCAACGTGCAGTACCTGGTGTGGTTACAAGAAGAGGAACTGTGCTTAGGAGGAATGGTGTTGTCAGCGCCAGCCGCGCAACGATGAGCCGCGCTGGGAGCTCTGCCATCAGCACAATGGCCAGCCATAGCGCACCGAGGAGGAGGTACGCAGGCCATGCACCCGCAGGCAGAAACGCCACGGAGAGGATAAAGGCTAACGCGACTCCCACTTTCGCGCGGGGATCGAGCCTATGAATCAGGCTCGATCCCCTGACGTGGCGTTCTAAAACAAACGGCGTCACGCCGTTGCGTCTCCGGTGGTATTGCGTCTTCGACGGGAGGATCCTACGCTGAACGCAGTGACCGACACGATTACCACCCCAATGATTCCCGCGAGAACGGTGGCGACGCGTTCATCGGCAATCCCTGGCACCAGATAGTCAGGTATGATCTGATAGAGGGGACCTCGCGCGTTACCTAGAAAGCCATGTTGCTCGGCCACCCATTCCAGTCCGTCCGGATGGCTGGAGGCCCACGGCGCGATCAGCGTCAGGATCACGGCGATGGCCAATCCGCCAACCCAAACGGCCCGTGTCTCATTGCCAGTAGTAGACGATGTGCTTGCGCGGTTCTGGACCAAGTCAGGGCGCACAGCCTGCACGAAGAGAAGAGCGCCGGCGGTGATCAGGCCTTCGCCAATGCCGATCAGTGCGTGGACGCCGGCCATGGCTGGCACGGCGATGTTGGCCGGTGACGTGCCAGAGAGGGCCAGTTCCAGAGCGCAAGCCAGGGAAGCCACGAAGACGGAGAGCCACCCTGCAACAAACGCGGAGGCCGTCAACATCCAGGGTTTGCGCTGAAACAGGCGTTGGCTTGTTGTGTAAGCAAAGTGGGCAACGGCCACCCCAATGACTGCCATGTTGACCAGGTTGGCCCCCAGGGCCAGGAGTCCACCGTCTTGAAAGACCAGAGCCTGCACTGCCACGACACAGCTCATGACAATGATGCTTGCCCATGGCCCAAGCAGGGCAGTCGCCAGGGCAGCTCCTATCAAATGGCCTGACGTGCCACCGGTCACGCTGAAGTTAAGCATCTGGCCAGCGAAGATGGCTGCCGAGAGAACTCCCATGAGCGGTACATGGCGCTCACCAAGAGCACGATTGGTACGTCTCAGTGCGTAACCCAGTATGACGACGGCACTCACCCATAGAGCCAAAGAGAGCCACACCGACAGGAACCCATCCGGGATGTGCATTGCGACTCGTGAAGCAAGCAAGGGACACCTCCTTTTCCTGGCGAAGTTATTGCGACCGGTCGCAATAATACCATGTCCCGGTACTGTGTCAAATTGCGGTACAACCAATCCTGCGGCGATGCTACGGGACACATACGGTCATTTCCGTCGCCATGCTGCCGAGCCGACCTGCGGCTTGTTCTACCGCGGTGTGGGCTATAATTCGAGCCGTGCTGCTATATCGGGGTGGAGGTGCGTGGAGATGAACGTGATTGACCTGCGGAGCGACACAGTAACCCGGCCTACGCCGGAAATGCGTGAGGCGATGGCCCGCGCCCCCGTGGGGGATGACGTGTATGGCGAGGACCCAACGGTCAACCGACTGCAGGAAATGGCGGCGGAGCGTCTGGGAATGGAGGCCGCGTTGTTCGTCCCCAGCGGGACGATGGGCAATCTGGCCTCGCTGTTGGCGCACTGTGGTCGGGGAGATGAGGCCATCGTCGGGGACCGAAGCCACACGTTCCTATTTGAGCAGGGGGGCATGGCCGCGTTAGGTGGCATCGTCCCCCACACAGTGCCCAATCAGCCAGATGGCACGATGCGGCTGCAGGACATCGAAGCTGCCATTCGTGAAGACAATCCTCACTACCCGCGTTCACGGCTGATCTGCCTGGAGAACACGCACAACGCCTGCAATGGCTCGCCTCTGACGCCAGAGTACGTGGCAAGTGTGGCAGAACTGGCGCACGCGCGGGGGCTACAAGTGCATGTAGATGGGGCCCGCATCTTCAATGCGGCTGTTGCTCTGGGGGTCGACGTAAAGACCCTGGTGTGCGATGTGGATTCTGTAACTTTCTGCTTGTCCAAGGGACTGTGTGCTCCCGTTGGGGCGGTCATCTGTGGCAGCGCTGGGTTTATCGCCCGCGCCTTGCGGGCACGGAAGGTTTTGGGTGGCGGTATGCGACAAGCAGGGATTGTCGCCGCTGCCGGGATTGTGGCGCTGGAGACGATGATCGAACGCCTCGCGGAGGACCATGCCCATGCGCGGGCGCTGGCAGAAGGTCTGGCCAGCTTCCCCTACTTCCAGGTGGGCCCAGTGCACACTAATATCTTCTATATGTCGCTCAGCGAGGCCTGCCCGTTCGATGGGGCTCAACTGGCTGAGGCCCTCAGAGTTCGCGGCGTGCTGTTGCCCAATCGCGGACCCCGAAACTTCCGCGTGGTGACCCACTATTGGATTCATGACGAGGACGTGGCTTACGTGCTGGATGCTGTCCAAGAGGCTATTGCGGCTCTTGGCGGATAGACTGAGTGCTGGGACTGGGGATGGCTTGTGATGCTCCCGTGCCTCCTTGGGTGTGGAATGCGACCCATGCTGCGATTGCTGTAGTGAGCGGCACGGCCAGCATCAAGCCCACACTGCCCACAACTGCGCGAAGGATCTCCTCGGCGATCAACTCACGGTTGATCGTCAAATACCATGGCTCTGGGTAAAGGTAGAAGAGAATCAGGAGAGGAAGGGCTGTGCTGGCATAAGCCAGGACCAGGGTGTTGATCATGGACGCCAGATGGGCGACACCGACTCGCATACCGCGGGTATAGAGCACACGTGGCCGCTGCGTGGGATCCGCGTTGGCGAGCTCAAAGACCGTGATTGTCTGGGCCAGGACGACATCGTCCAGGACCCCCGCGGTTCCCAAGATCATTCCGGCTAATAGAAGACCCCGCATGGGAATGGTGACGCCCGTAGCCTGCAGGAACATGGTTTCCTCTGACCCAAAGCCTGTCAGGCGGGCTAAGTCCGTCCAGACGATGGCGAGAAGTCCGGTCAGGGCCAGACTACCTATCATGCCTAGTAGCGCTGCGTGACTGGGAGGATTCCATCCCTGAATCAAGTAGAGGGTGACTGCCAGCAACAGAGCTGTGCCAACCAGGGTTACCATGACTGGATCGCGGTGGGCGAGGATCTGTGGCAGGATAAAGGCCCCTATCAGGAGGCCACTGAAGGCCAGCCCAATGAGCGCGCGGACTCCCTGCCATCGTCCAATGACGATCGTGAGAAGGGCAAAACTGGCTGCGATGAGCGCCAGCGGCAGAAGTCGGACATGATCGGCGACCTGATAGACAGTTCGGCTGCCAGAATCTGAGGGCGCCTGTGGGTTATTGGGGAGCTCGGAGATCATGATCAGCGCGCGGGCTCCGGGTCGAAAGCGCACAGCGCTGAGGACCGATCCCGTGCCATTGTACGTTACCGTTACGACTTCGTCGTAGTGTGGTCCCTTTGTCAGGATCCGCACTCGCATCCGCTGTGCAACGGTGACTTGGCCTTCTGAGTTGACCTCTTGATGTTCGTCAAGGATCTCCTCCACCCGGGCCTGGACAGTGATTCCCAGTGCCGTGTGCTGTTGTGCGTACGGGATCGGTGGTTGTGTCAGGTGCAAGGCCAGGGTGGCAACTACGAGTATGGCCAGCGTCAGAACTCCCACGCCTTCCAAAACATAGCCTACGGTCCGGGATCGGCCTAATGCGTTCATGAATTGGTCTCCGTAGCGGATTATACCGCACATCGCTAGGGCAACAGCGCTGGCGCTGAGCATAGCGTTCACAGCTCACGGGGTATGACAAGTGCATCTGGCAAGACGTGGGGAATGTCCCTATTGAACATCGAGTCGTCATTCGACGCTGGAGAGGGCCATGATCCCTGGTTCCGCGGCGACGACCTACTTGCAGGTGGCAACGCGTGGTACAATGTGTGCACTCTCTAGTGTGAGGAGAAGGCGAACAAGATGGACGAACTGGTGGCGCTTGTGCAGAAGAAAGCAGGACTAAGCAAAGAGCAGGCCACTCAGGCTGTGGACACCGTTGTCGGCTTCCTGAAGAAGAAACTCCCTGATCCCATTGCCAAACAGCTAGACGAGCTGCTTGCTAGTGAGCAAGCGATGGACGCTGCGGAGGATCTCCTCGACAAGGGCATGGGTGCGCTGTCAGGCATGCTTGGCAAGAAAGGAAAGTGAGCGCCGTCTCCGATGTCGTGCTGATTTGGTCAGATTGAGCGTGGTCAAAGGGTTGGCCCATCAGCCTGACGCGGATGGGCCAAGACAGCCTAGTGCCACGCCCAGATGGCCCACAGGGCGATAATCAGGGCGCCGATCACCAGACGTACGGCTACGGCTGAGCCCCAGCCGATCAACATGGCCCGGGTGGCATGCCAGGCCAGGCGCCAATCCTTCTTGAGGTACCACTCAGCAAAGAAGAGACTAAGTCCTGTGAGTAAGATTCCCACGATGGGTGTTAGCAGGATGCTTGTCACCAGCCCAACGACCGGTGCAATCAGCAATGACCACCCTTGAGCTCCTCCTTTGCGTGCCCCGGCCAGACCAAGGATGTTGTCCACAAACCACGAGAAGATGGTCAGCACCGTGATTACCCCAAAGCAGATCGCCCCGAGAGTGCCAAAGCCGGCACTCAAGCCGTACAGAAGCGTCAGCGCCCACATCACGGTGGGGGCTGGGAATGCTGGAATCAGCATGCCGATCCAGGAGGCGAGCAAGCTGAGCAGGATGACAAAACGGAAAGCGGTACCGATCCACGCCACGACCTTTACCTCCTCGAGGCTGAGCTGTCCTTACTCGTGGGATGTCAAGCTACTCTCCCTTTACCCCAATGTCCAGGATAAGGATGGAGGTTTACCATTGGGGTGGAGACGTTTTGGATTATAGAGGGAGTGAGCCAATTGACCAAGCGACGCGTTCAAGGCAGGTATGGCCAGAATCGTTCCCAAATGACGCTGATGCTTGTCGCTCTAGTCCTGCTGACGTATCTGGTCCGCCTCATGGGTATCCAGAGCCAGGGGCTCTGGCGGGATGAGGTGGACCAATGGCGCTTTGCATTCTTCGGCTGGCGTGAACTGCTGGCAAATCTAACACGACCTGGTTGGAATGGCCCCCTATATTCGATCCTATTGCGGGTGTGGATAGAGTTCGCGGGGGATACCCCATTTGCCATGCGGTTTCTCTCGACGCTGTGGGGAGTGCTGAGCGTCCCTTTGCTCTTCAGATTGTCAACGCGACTCTGTGGAAAGAGGTGCGCGATGATTGCCGCGCTGCTGACCGCTCTGTCACCATACATGGTCTGGTATGCCCAGGAAGTCAAGATGTACACGTGGGTGCCCTTTCTGGTACTGCTGGCGTGCTATGCCTTGGATAGAGCTTGTCAAACATCTCGCCTGGCATGGTGGGGAGTGGTGTTGGTGGCAACGAGTTTGGCGTTCTACAGCCACATTCTGACAGCTCTTCTGGTTCCGGTGTTGGTACTCTGGTTCCTGCTCTGCAGGGACCGCCACCCCCGAGCGGTAGTTGGGGGTGTGCTGGTACTTGCCGGGCTCGTGTTGCCCTATCTTCCACTTCTACGGTGGCAGCTTCCCCTCCTCCTGCAGCAGCGGGCGACAGGTTTTCCCCGCTATTCGCTGGGGCAGATGATACAGATGCTGCTGACGGGGTGGAGCGGTGGCATCTATCAGGGAAGGTGGGGTGGGGACGCGGGACTATGGGCCATCGTCGCAGCTTTTGCGCTGTTGGTATCGGTTGGGCTCGTACGGCTGGCGTTGAGCCGGAGGGTGCGGCTGGTTCAGTTGGGGGTCTGGCTCATTCTCCCCTTACTGGCCGTGTGGCTTGTCTCCTTGCGCAGTCCGATCTTCACCGATCGGTATTTGATCTGGAGCGCACCAGCTTTCTATATCTTAGGTGGGGTCGGACTAGATGCCTTGAGGCGCCGATGGCCCTCGCTGGCCGCTGTCCTGCTGGCACTGTTGATGATCGTCAACCTCCATGGCTTGTTGATGCAGATGGCTCATCCTATCAAACCACAGTTCGAGCGCGTGGTGGAAGTCATTGCCGCCCGACGCGGACAGGATGATCTTCTGTTGTTTCAGATTCCTTACAATCATCATGTGTATGCGTTCTATGCAGATGGCGATCTGGGAAGATGGGCGGAGGCGCCATATACGAATTGGCAGTTGCCGGATGGCCGCTATCAGGTAGGCGAGAGTTACGTCACCCAGGAGATGGTGCGCATCGTAGGAGATACCCAACGTGTATGGCTTGTTTACTCTGAAGTCGCTCTGTGGGACGCGCGTGAGTTGGTGAAAGCATGGTTGGATACCACGTGTCGCACAGACGAGGCTTACTACTTCACCGGAGTTTCGCTGTTCCTGTACCGTTGTGCGGTGCACTGAGCTTGTAACCCGGTAAATGGAGTCGCGTCGCGGCATCTTGCCGCGACGCGACCCTGTGTGACCGGCTGAGTCTGGTGCAGTCTTTACGGGATGCACAACACCTGTCCGGTGTAGATGAGGTTCAGGTTGGAGATGGAGTTGGCGAGACCAATGCTCCAGATGTCAGAGCCATAACGAACTGCGATGGCCGTCAGGGTGTCTCCCCATTGGACTGTATGGTAATAACGGCAGCCGGTCGATGGCGAGGGGGCAGGCGTGCTGCCATCTGGGGTAAACTGGCGTACGGCGACAGGACCGGGTGGGATCGGTGACCAGGGAGCCACTGGGATTCCCAATTGGGTGCCCACATAAATAAGGCTGGGATTGACAATGCCGTTGCATGCGGCGATGGCGTTGGGATCTGTGGCATAGGCGCGTCCGATGGAGTAGAGCGTCTCCCCTGCTCGTACCGTGTGGTACCCCTGGATGGTGCATGATGAAGCGGGTGGGGCTGTCGGCGACGCGGTCGGAGCCGGTGTGGTAGGCGCCGGTGTGGTGGGTGCAGGAGTTGCCGTTGCACCGCTGGTTACAGTGACAGTAGCGTTCTGTGAGGAGGAGGGAATCTGTCCTCCGCCCGCATCCGCCAGCAGAACGTTGGTGAAACTCACGCTGGCTGTCCCGGCCGCCTTGCCCTTGAAGGTGATCGTGGCCAGTGTGCCGCTGCCGCTCACTGCACCGTGAGGGGCCATTTGAGAGATAGCGAAGTCGATCGTCCCAGTGGCGTTGTCAGCCAGGTTCTGGGCCACGAAGTCTGGAGCAAGAAAGTCCCCCATGCTGATCTGAACGCCTTCTGTGCCTGCGTCGGCATCAACGACCTCGAGGGTACTGGCGTCGAAGGAGAGATGGAATTCGGCTCCAAAGAGGTTGCTGACGTTTTCGACCGTCACGCTCACCACGACGGTCTCTCCCACCTGGATGGTGCTGGTGGCGGGCACGATCTTGACGACAGGATCGGCTGCCAGAGCCTGGGGTGTTGGCGTGCTTATCAGAGCCGCTGCGAGCAGGAGCCATGCGCTCAACAAACGTAACACTCGATTGGACTTCATGATCTTATCCTCCTATTTGGTCGATTGGCCGTCTACCATGCCAGTGGGCCATAGCGTCCGAAGTTGCCTGCCGCGATTGTCAGATCGAAGATGTTCACTTCGCCGTCGTCATTGATATCGGTAGGCTCAGCTGAGGTCCACCCCGTAGTCCCATAGCGGCTGATGATCGTCACGATATCGAGGATGTTGACGTTGTTGTCGTTATTGACATCGCCGCCCAGGATGGTGGTGGTCCCTAGATCGACGGCAGCTCCAACCACATAGACGCTGCTCTTCTGTGCCTTGAGGTAGCCGTTGTAAGCTGCCTGGACCAGGTAGGATCCCCCGATTGGCACAATCAAGTCGAAACTACCATCGGCCTGGGTTGTGGCAGTGCCAACAACGCCACCACCTGCGTTGTAGGCCACGACCTCGGTACCGGCGTGATCGGTCCGTGTCCCCTGACGTAGAACCTGACCCGAGATAGTCCCCGGCTCCATTACGGCGATGGCAGGTACAGTGGTGCTGTTGATGGGGACGTCTGCCCCGTTCTCGTCAGCAAGCACTGTCTCCGGAAGTGCTACCTCAAGTGCCCCGTCTCCCGCTGCCAGTCCAGCCCATGTGATCGTAGCGATCTTGCCGGTGCGGTTGGTGATAGGGGCACCCGAGTGACTCAATGCCAGATGGACGCAGGTTCCACCGCTCGGACAGGCGGCGACTTCGTTGGCGGCGACAAATACGGAGCCGCCGAAGAACTCGGTCGAAATGCTGACCTGAATGCCGTTGGCGGGATTGTCATCTGCATCATCCACGGCCAAGATCGCCGGATCAAAGCGGATCCAGACATCTGCGCCCATCACCCCAAGTTGTGGGGTGGCATTATTCACGATTGACAGGCTCAGATCAGTCGTGAAGGTACCGCCGACCACTGGTGCGCCGGACGTAATATCGCTCAGGATAACGGACGTGTAGTAATTCGGACTTTGGGCCGCTACCATCTGAGGCAATAGACCGACAAGGATGGTAAGAACCACCACGAGTGGTAACCAGCGCTTCTTGATCATCTCGATCCTCCTCGCATAAGCTAAGAAACGTAAAACTCTTCTAGAATCCTACACCAAACCCGCTAGACTGCACTTGCATGCTACACTCATTGTACTGCAGGGTGGCAGATTTGTTGTTACAAAGGGATTACGGAAGGGTGAAGAGCGCCCCTTTCCTCCCAAGTTCCGTCGTCACAGATCATCGTAGCGAAGGGACTGTGGATGACCATGTCTTGTCTTCCATGTGAACTCGAGTAGAATTTGAGACATCGAACGGTTGAGGGAGATGGTATGCCAGCATCTTATGCAGAACTGCATCAATTACTTGAGGAGAAACTCGCGGCGCTGCGATCGCAGTTGGAGGACATCAACCGCGAGGTCCGTGAGGATGGGGTGGGATACAGCAACCACATGGCGGATGCCGCGACTGAAGTCTTCGAGCAGGAGCGCGATTTCGGCCTGGCTCGGCGCCTACAGCAGACCTATCGTGATGTTCAACATGCACTCGCGAAATTCGAGGATGGTACGTACGGGATCTGTGAGTCGTGCGGCACGCGGATTGACCTCCCACGGTTGGAAGTGATGCCCGAAGCCCGGTACTGCATGAGTTGTCAGGTGCGCCTCGAGCAGCAGCGGTGAGGTCTCTGTGGGCGTTATGGAATCAGTGTCCCTATCGCATGAGCGCGCTACGGTGAAGTCAAGCCGGACGACGGGCCTATTCTATGGCACGGTTTTGGCTGTTGTGGTATTGGATCAAATCACCAAGGCGCTGGTGGCGGCCAATCTTCCCCTAATGGAACCAGTCGATTTGATCTCATGGATGGCACCCGTCTTCTCTTTCACCTTTGTGCACAATACCGGGATTGCCTTTGGATTGTTCCCGGGACGGGGATACCTTTTCCTGGCCTTTTCGATTGTCGTTGCGTTGGGCGCGGTGATCTTCCGAACAAAGGTGGTGGGGCCTGAATGGTGGAATCACCTCGCATTGGGCCTTGTGGTGGGGGGCGCGTTGGGCAACATCATCGATCGGCTGCTGCGAGGCTACGTGGTCGATTTTCTGGATGTCAACTTCTGGCCGTTCCGCACCTGGCCCGTGTTCAACTTGGCTGACGCCTCAGTAGTGGTTGGGGTGGGGCTGCTGCTTCTGGATTCCATGCTGTTGGAGCCCCGGCGTCTGTCCGCGGCGGAGGTTGAAGGAACTGGTGTTGACTGAGGAGGGCGAGCGACAGCGGTCTGATCTCGTTTCGCTGGTGGCTGAAGAGCCTCTGCGGCTCGACCAGTTGTTAGTGCTATGGCGATCGGATCTTCGGAAGGACGATATTCGGGCGCTGCTGGCCGGGGGTAGGATCCTGGTGAATGGCCAAGCTCCCCACAGTCCCGGAGTGCATCTGCAGGCCGGGGACACTGTGGAAGTGGACCTCGTGAACTGGGCCCTGAGGGCGCCATCGTTGAGCATCCCCGAGGAAGAAGGAGCACCACTCCCGGTCCTCTACGAGGATGCAGTCCTTCTTGTTGTAGATAAGCCCGCCGGTGTGGCTGTTGGTCGACGGCA
>Ga0190360_1001970_pt1 | contig 10306 bp, 7 predicted proteins | sample 48721834_MG_FD_161271 | JGI IMG/M metagenome (GOLD analysis project Ga0190360, IMG submission 161271) | Hydrothermal vent microbial mat bacterial communities from Southern Trench, Guaymas Basin, Mexico - 4872-18-3-4_MG | ecosystem: Environmental > Aquatic > Marine > Hydrothermal vents > Microbial... | reverse complement strand
AATATGAACTTCTCTGGAATTTTTTATGATATCTCCTATCTCTCTAGCTCTTTTCTGTAACAAAAAAATAACACCTTACCTAAATAGTGAAATAGTTAACTAGTAAAAAGAGTTTTTTGAAAAAAAGAAGAAAAGATAAAAAAATAAATTTTTTTATCTTTCAGCCATTTCTTTATATCGTTTATATCTATTGTTTACATCTTCTTCAAGTTTTTTATGTAAACGTTCTGCTTCCTCGGGAAATGAACGATACAAGGTGTTATATCGTACCTCACCCATTATGAAATCATGGAGTGTACCATTTGGTCCTTTATAGTCAAGCTGGAATGGATTTTTACCTTCATCAGCTAGTCTCGGATCATAACGATAAAGCGGCCAATATCCTGATTCAACAGCTAGTTTTTCCTCCTCCTGTGATTTACCCATACCTCTTTTTATCCCATGGTTGATACATGGTGCATAGCAGATGATCAATGATGGACCAGGATATGATTCTGCTTCTTTCAATGCCTTAATTAGTTGGTTTTTATTGGCACCCATCGCTACACTTGCTACGTAGACATAGCCATAGGTCATAGCCATGAGACCTAGGTCTTTTTTCTTTGTTTTTTTACCAGATGCTGCAAACTTTGCTACAGAACCAATCGGTGTTGCCTTAGATGCTTGTCCACCAGTGTTCGAGTAAACCTCTGTATCAAAAACCAAGATGTTTATATCTTCACCCATTGCTATTACATGATCAAGACCACCATAGCCTATATCATATGCCCATCCGTCTCCACCAACTGCCCAGATTGATCTCTTAGTGAACAATGTACGCATCTCCCAGATTTCATTGAGTAATTCATCGTTATGGTTATCCCTTAGAATTGTTTTGATTTTATCCCCGTACTCCTTAGATTTCTCTCCATCATCCTTGTTTTCAAGCCAATTTTTAAATACCTCTCTAAGCTCATCAGATCCTTTGTTTTCATTAATAGCTTGCTGCACTAAATCAGCTAGTTTGTTACGACGTTGAATAGTAGCTAATACCATACCGAAACCATACTCTGCGTTATCCTCAAACAAAGAATTCGCCCAAGCTGGTCCATGTCCTTCTTCATTCACAGTAAACGGGATAGACGGTGCAGAACCACCCCATATACTACTACAACCTGTTGCATTAGCTATAATCATACGATCCCCAAATAGTTGTGTAACAAGTTTTAGATAAGGTGTTTCACCGCAACCAGCGCAGGCGCCACTGAACTCAAGGAGCGGTTTCTGGAACTGGGAGCCTTTAACAGTAAATTTATCAAAACCACCACTTCTACTTGGTATCTTTTCAGCATATCTTTGATTTGGAACCTGATTCAGTTGTGTTTCAAAAGGTTTCATAATAAGCGCTTTCTCTTTAGCAGGACAGATATCTACGCAGTTACCACAACCAACGCAATCCTCAGGGTATACTTGCATCCTGAAATAAAGACCCTCTGTTTCTTTACCAACAGCTTTCTTAGCAGTAAAACCTTCAGGGGCCTTCTTAAGTTCTTCCTCAGTTACAAGAACAGGTCTAATAGCAGCATGTGGACAAACCATAGCACACTGGTTACACTGTATACAATGCTCCATCTGCCACTCTGGGACATTAATTGCTACACCACGTTTCTCATACTTTGTAGTACCAACTGGGAAGATACCACCAGGTGTAAACTTACTAACAGGTAATTTATCACCCTGCATAGCGAGCATAGGCCGCATAACTTCTCTAATAAACGCTGGTTCATCTTTTTTCTCCTCAGGTTTCTCAGGTACAAGATCAACCCAACTACTGGGGTATTTAATCTCTACAAGTTTTTCCAGAGCAGCATCAACTGCTTTCCAGTTCATCTCTACAACATCTTGTCCTTTTTTACCATAGGTTTTCTCGATTGCATCTTTCAAATATTTTATAGCATCATCAACTGGTAAAACATTTGATAGTTTGAAAAACACAGTTTGCATAACCATGTTTATACGGCCACCGAGACCTATACTTTCAGCGATTTTCACAGCATCAATAACATAAAACCTTAGTTGTTTCTCAGCGATTGTTTTCTTCAAAGAATTAGGTAAATGTTCCTCCAGTTCTTCAACAGTTGTCCATGGAGCATTTAAAACAAAAGTACCACCTTGTTTTATACCTTCTAATAGATTATATTTCCTAACATAAGATGGGTTATGACATGCTATATAGTCAGCATCCTTGATGAGATAAGTCGATTTAATTGGTACCTTACCGAAACGTAGATGAGATACTGTTACTCCACCAGATTTTTTAGAATCATACGCAAAATAACCCTGAGCATACATGTCCGTATTGTCACCAATGATTTTAATCGCATCCTTATTTGCACCAACTGTACCATCACCACCCAACCCCCAGAATTTACATTGCACAAGTCCTTCAGGTGTCGCATCGATTTCTTCTTTAACGGGTAAACTTGTAAACGTTACATCATCTATTATACCCACAGTAAAATTGTTTTTAGGTTCATCCAAACTAAGGTTATCAAAAACTGCTTTAACCATAGATGGTGTAAAATCCTTAGAACCCAGACCATACCGCCCACCTACAACGAGTACATCCCTATTAGAATGCTGTATAACCGCTGAGACATCAACATAGAGTGGTTCACCATATGAACCACTCTCTTTAGTTCGATCTAACACAGCGATTTTTTTAACTGTACCCGGTAGAACAGATAGAAAATGTTCAGCTGAAAACGGACGATAAAGCCTAACCTTTATCAAACCTACTTTTTCTCCTCTTTTATTCAAGTAATCAACTGTTTCCTCTGCTGCCTCAGCACCAGAACCCATTATAACTATAACCCGTTCTGCATCAGGGACACCAAAATAATCAAATAAATGGTAACTACGACCCATGAGTCTACTTACTTTTTCCATTTCTTCTTCAACGATCTTTGGAACAGCTTGATAAAACTTATTAGCAGCTTCATTCACCTGGAAATAAATATCAGGGTTTTGAGCTGTTCCACGTAGATGAGGTTTCTCAGGATCCAAAGCACGTTCACGATGACGTTTAACAGCATCCCAGTCAACAAGTGGAGATATATCTTTATAATCGATCATTTCAATTTTTTGAATCTCATGTGAACTACGGAAGCCATCAAAAAAATGAAGAAACGGTACACCAGCTCTAAGCGTGGATAAATGAGCAACCAATGCAAGATCCATGATCTCCTGTACAGAACCAGAAGCAAGCATAGCGAAACCAGTAGCACGAGCAGCCATTACATCCTGATGATCACCAAAAATAGACAAAGCTTGACCTGCTATAGCACGAGCAGATACATGAAAAACACATGGCATGAGTTCCCCTGCGATCTTATACATATTCGGAATCATCAACAATAGTCCTTGTGAAGCAGTAAACGTGGAACAAAAAGCACCAGCACTAAGAGCACCATGAACTGCACCAGCAGCTCCTCCTTCTGACTGCATCTCTTGGACCTTTAATGTTTGACCAAAAATGTTCTTTCGCCCCTTGGCAGCCCATTCATCAACAACCTCACCCATAGGTGAAGAGGGTGTAATCGGGTAAATCGCTGCTACATCACTAAAAGCATATGCGATATGAGCAGCAGCTGTGTTCCCATCAACTGATTTCATATTCAATTTCTTCTTCTCATTGTTTTTTGATTCTACTTCACTAATAACAGTTGTCATAAACTATTACCTCTCTACAACTTAAATTTCTTTCTATTTTAAATATTAATTAAGCAACAGGGAATTAAAGTCACCTACATAAATATTTTCTATAATAAACATAGTTAAAATGACAAAAAAAAACTTGTTTAAAAAAATTAAGAAGCACCCTGTTTTTTTTATTCTTCGATTTCTTTAAGATATTTCTCATCTACTGGAGCAGGCGAAATAATATATCCCTTTTTTTTCTTAGACCATTTAGCCCAACGAGCAAGTACAAGAGGTAATAGTAATACCGAGGTTATAAATGAGAAGAGAACCGTGGTAGAGGTTATAATACCGAATTGCACCTGCGGTGGTATAGGAGCGAAAATTAATACTGCGAAACCAAGGCATGTTGTCATAGCTGATATGAGTAACGCTCCACCTGTACGTGAGATTGTTTCTGTTACAGCCTTTGTTATATTACCTGTTTTATCAGCTACAAGACGGAATCTCTCTGTTGCGTGTATAGCATAATCTACACCAATACCGATGGTGAGAGAGGTAACCGTTATAGTCATAACATTTAATGTATACCCTGCGAGGTACATGGTTCCAAGTATCCATATCATAGACATCATCACAGGAATCATAGCGATAATGCCAAGTGTTACCCGTCTATATACTATTATGAGAACTAATGCTGCTAAAACAAGTGAAATAATAGTTGATATAATCTGACTATGTGTGAGTGATGAAGTTATTTTATAAGTGATTATCATTGGTCCTGTTACAATAGCATTTACATTGTTGCCATAGTGTTCAATATCCTCGTTTAATTCAGTGTTCAGTATTTCTACTTTCTTGTTGAATGCTTCGTTTTTTTCACTATCATCTACCAACGTCACGTATATATCTATCACAGCTGCATCGTATCTTCCATCTGTTTCTCTATGTAGCGTACTCTTTGTTAAGAAACCATATTCCGTATCATCATACAGGTAATCATATAAATTTTTAACATCCCTGTTACTATTTGGTATGTATGTTTTTTCATCTAAGTTGAATTCTTTTATAAGTGATTTATTATTGTTTACAGCTTGTTGAATTATTGTATAAATACTCGTTGTTTTGATACTCCCATCTGCTTTTTTCGCTATGTACTTGTCATCTTTTAAATTCATATGTGTTCTCATTATCCCAGTTAACGTCTCCGTTGTAGCGACGTCTCCTTCAAGCAGTATATATTCTTGATCCTGACTAGAAAAAGGAAACTCAGTTTGAATTCTTTTATACAGTTTTATAGAAGGTGTTTCAGTTGGTAAAAAAGCATTAAAATCAAACTCGGTTTTAAGCTGTGTAGCTTCAACTGCAGTTACAACAGTTATGAGTAATAATGCTGCGATTATTTTTTTCTGATGTTTAAGTATTTTTTTAGCGAATTTACCCATGAAAATATTTATTTTAAATGTTTTTTTCTTTTCACGGTCTAATTGTTTTTTCTTCCGGTCAACTAAGTATCTTACTGATGCTTGTAATGTTAAAGCTGTTAGGAATGTGTATATAATCCCTAGAGCGAGTATTAATCCAAAATCACGCATTGGTGGAACAGTTGCTGTAAGGAATGATAAAAACGCGATTACTGTTGTTAACATAGCTAAAAACATAGCTTCTCCAATCTCTGTAACAGAGATTTTTATAGCCTCCGCTGGTGTTTTCCCCTGCGCTAGTTCTGATCGATAGTTATGTGATAGATGAACTGAGTAATCAACACCTAAACCAAGCATAAGTGGAACAACTGCAACTGCCATAGTACTAAAAGGTATACCTAGCAGGACCATGGTTCCAAAAATCCATATTATGGATACACTTAATGCGAACAGGGGTAGTATCACGTATGATATTTTTCTAAAAGAGATTAGGAGGACAATGACGATCATGATAAAGATCATCGGCATGATTATCTGGTTTGCTTTGGAAGTAATATCGTTGATCTGAGTAGATATTACTCCCTCACCTGTTCCTTCAACATGTACATAGTTGTATGCTGAATCTAATTTTTTTAGTTGAGAAATTACCTTTTTGTTTATTTTGAGGCTACCCTCGTAGCCACCTGTAGAGTTAACCCCTATTATCATTATACATGATGCTGTTTCATTATTAGTGTTATAATTTTTTGACAGGAAACCTTTGGCTGAGGTTTGTAAATCTTTAAAAAATAAAGGTTTGTAGAATAAGAGGTTAGTAGAGACTCCTCTATCTGGTGCAATGTCGCAGTTTACCCATGAGTTTTCAATGTCTTTAAGCGCTATTTGATCAGGCAAAGGCAGGTTTTTATCTGATTTGTTAAAAAACATGTCAAGATCTTCCAATGTGTAGTTAGAGATTTTTTTAAGTAATCTATTTGCTATACCGCTGAGACGTGGTTTTTCTCTTATTTTATTGAGTTTATCAAAAACGAAGCTTGTGTTTGCTGTTATTCTAAGCCATGGTAGTTTCAATAAAGGCGTCTGGTAGTATCGTGTGCCTGCTCTGAAGTTTGTTAGTTTAGCTGGTAGTTCAAATGATCCAAACCGGGGTGCTATACCATACCGGCCTATTTCTTCACGTGGTATTTTTATATTAATCTGGTTTTTCTTAACATCTAGTTTTATTTCTGATGATTCAAGTGGGATAGGAAAAGACATGGTTTGGTTTTTTGGTTTAATCCATAAGTATACCTCTTTTGTATAAGCGTTAAAAAGTTGATGGTTTTTTAGATGTTCAATTAATGTTTTAATATTGTTAATGAATCCCTTTCCTATCTCCCATAGCGGGTATTTCGGTTCGAAATGAGCAGCTATTTTATATGAAAGATTTAGTCTCTCATCTGGTCTGATATTGTTTTCAAAATCAATGTACCATTCGATAACGTTAGTAGAGGGGATAGGTGATTTAAGTTTAGATTCAAAAAAAGATAAATCATATACTTCTATTGTGAATATTATGTTCTCATCATTGAAATCCAGGTAACAGTTTTTTATATCTATTTCATCAGCTGATATCCCTTTCGACAGCCTTGGGAATCTATTATAATCACTCTCTTCATTAGGGTCGTCTTTATTGAAGATTCTAATATTTGTTACACTGTTTTCCTCCAGTATATCTTTTAAAACCGTTTTTATCTCTTCATCGGAGCAGTTTTCAAATGTTTTCCCGTATTCAAGTTGACATACTTGATCAACAATTGTCGGTAGCCCAAGGATGTTTACTACATCTGGGTTTTTACTTAGTTGTTTTTGTATATAGTATTGTTCACGTAAAGCTGATGGTGTTGTCACTTTTTCTGTTTGTTGTTTCTCTACTAACACCATAATTATCTGTTGATTCTGCCCAAAATATTCCATGAGTCTCATGTTTGCTTTCACAGTTTCATCATCAGGCATGAAATCTTTGAAATCAGTTTTCATCTCCAACGAGGGCAATAATGTTGCAAAACCAATAGTTATTAGAAGTACAATCGTTATAACCAGCCAAGGGTGTTTTTCAATGAGTTCACCTAGTAACTTCAACATATTCTTTTTTACCTTACCAGACTATAACTCTTTGTCACTTTTGTTCTCAACTAAATTTAAACACTACAACAGCTACTACAATAGCTATTTAATATATAATTGTATCCATAATAATATATAAGGGTATCCATAAATTTTACATACTACAGTTCTATAAACCTATGTACCCAACCGATTTTAAATATAAACATGTAAAAAAGAGAATAAAGTTAATATCATATTCAAAAAGCATATAAGGAGTAAATATATTCCAATGCGATTACTCATAAAGTTTAAAGTAGTGAGATATCATGTATTATATAGTTAGAGTTGAAGATACAATTCGTATACCTCCGAATAGGTTTAGTGAAGACTTAGATGCTGTTGTTTCAGAGATTGTGCAAAAAACATTCGAAGGTACCATGAGGAAACAATATGGTGTCATAGTTGTAGCTAGTAATATAGAACCAATTGGTGACGGTATTGTTATACATGGTGACGGTGCTATGTACCAGAGAGTTGCTTTTGATGCATTAACTTTTAAACCCGAGTTACAGGAGGTTATAGATGGAGTTATATGTGAAATCGTTGAATTCGGAGCATTCTGTCATATAGGACCACTTGATGCACTTATACACATGAGTCAGATAATGAACGACTACGTAGAAGTTGATACTGAAAACGAGGTTATCACTGGTAAAGAAAAAAAACTCATGTTGAAAACAGGTGACCCAGTACGTGCTAGAATCGTAGCTGTGAGTTTAAACGAGCTTTCACCACGTGAAAGTAAGATTGGTCTAACCATGAGACAACCAGCACTCGGAGCCCATGAGTGGTTATATACCCCATCTGAAGAAGAAAAGAAAAAAGAAAAAGAGAAGAAGAAAGAAAAAAAGAAGAAAAAAAAGAAGAAGGGTAGGAAATGAAGATTTTAAAAGCATGTAAAACCTGTCACGTTTTAACAGAAAAAGATGTCTGCCCAAATTGTTCGATCCCAACTTCTAAAAGATGGCGTGGCTACGTGATCATCCGTGACCCAGAGCATTCACAGATCGCTAAAAAAATGAACATCACAAAACCAGGTAAATATGCTTTAAAAGTAATGTAAAAAAAACCATCATATTTTTTAAAAGAACAAGAGTTTCTTATGAAAATTTTACCATCGCATCTAAGGAAACAACTCAGGACACCTATCGGAACACTTGTTGATGAAAAAAAACTTTTAAAACTATTAGAAAAAGAAAAATATATAGTTTCTATTGGTGACCAGGTTACTTATACCTTGTTGAAACACGATATAAAACCAGCATTCTGCATCGTTGATTTTAAAACAAGACGTGGCTCATGCCCTGAGAAAGTTAAAAATATAATAAAATCCTTTGGTGACAAAATTGTTACTGTTGAAAACCCTGCTGGTACTATCTCTGACCATCTCTGGAAAGTTATTAAACATGCATTTGAAGACATAGAGAAACTCTCTTTACGTATTGAAGTCGAGGGTGAAGAAGACCTTGCTAGTCTCGCTGTTATATACCTTGCACCTAGAGACGTAACTATAATATATGGTTTGCCGGATAAAGGGGTCTTAGTTGTAAAACCAACAGATGAAAACAAAAAAATGGTTAAAAAAATACTAGATGAGATGTGAATAACTATGGAAATCAAAATTGACTCCAAGAGAAATAATCCTTTGTTAAACAGGACAGAGATCTATTTCACTGTTAAACATGAAGGAGAAGGTACACCTAACAGGGAACTCATCCGTAGTGAACTCGCTGAAAAACTAAATGCTAAAAAAGAAAACATTGTCATAAACGTTATCTCCCCTGGTTTTGGTTTACAGGAAAGCACTGGGTACGCTAAGGTATATTCATCTATCCAAAAAACAAAGGATTTAGAAAGAGAACATATACTTTTAAGAAATAAAATCATTGGATCAAAAGAGAAAACAGAGGGAAAACCTGCAGAAACTACTTCTCCATCCCCAAAAGAAGAACCATCTGAAGATACTTCAGAGAAGGAGGTATCTAATGGAGAAGAAACCGTGGAAAATAGTGAAACTGTTACGGATGGAAAACCTGCAGAGTCTTCTTCAGAAACCAAAGTAGAGAAAACAACATCTGAAGAAACAACAGTAGATGAAACAGTAGAGCAACCTTCTGTTTCTGAACCCGTTGAAAAAACAGAGGGAAAACCTGTTGAACAACAAAATGTGGAGAGTAGTGAAAAAATAGAAGAAGATGCAGAAAAACCTATGGATGAGAAAAAATCTTCTGAAGAAAAAGAGGAATAAAAAATATGAAAAAAATAGAGTTTTTCAAAGTAGAAGGTGACAAAATAAACCGTATTCGACGGCATTGTCCAAAATGTGGCCCTGGTGTTTTTTTAGCTGAACATAAAAACCGTTTCAGCTGTGGAAAATGTGGTTATACAGAGTTTAAAAGTAGTAGCAAAAAGGAGGAACAGCGGCCTTCTGTTTCTGAACCCGTTGAAAAAACAGAGGGAAAACCTGTTGAACAACAAAATGAAGAAACTGTTGAAAAACCAGAAGATGTATCTTTAGGGTCAACATCTGAATAAAATCTTTTTTTTTGAAAAACATAAAGTTAAAAATACTAAAAAACAGATATTATGGTTAAATGGTAACAGTTGAGGAGAAAAAAGGTATCTTTAAAAACAAAAAAATACAAACAATGGGTATAATTTTTTTAGTTATTATTGGGTTCCTCGCAGGAGCATTTCTAGTGATATCGGCAAACTGGAATCAGCATAACACTATAAAGAAAACCCTAACCCATGAATATACAAATGTTTCTGTACAAGAGGCCTATGAGTTATACAACACAGATGATAATCTTTTAATTATTGACGTTCGAGGATGCCCCTGCCAGTATAACCATGGGCATATACCTGGTGCAGTACATATTAGTAAAATAAATGCTACTTCCTATAAAGAAATTTACAATCCTGATAGAGATAAGGATCTACTGATCTATGATGGTACCTCCCAGGAGGATTTACAAACAGCTGCTGAACAATTCTGCAATACCACTTATGGTACCTATGGTAAAGTCTATTGTTTGATAGATGGTTTTGAGGCC
>Ga0190360_1001969_pt1 | contig 10308 bp, 14 predicted proteins | sample 48721834_MG_FD_161271 | JGI IMG/M metagenome (GOLD analysis project Ga0190360, IMG submission 161271) | Hydrothermal vent microbial mat bacterial communities from Southern Trench, Guaymas Basin, Mexico - 4872-18-3-4_MG | ecosystem: Environmental > Aquatic > Marine > Hydrothermal vents >... | reverse complement strand
GAGCGGTAACCCGGAAGAGGCCCGCCAAGAAATATCCTACTGGTTCTCGCCTGAAGAGCTGTTCGAATATGAAAACACCTTCGACCTGATGATGAAAAAGCTCACAGGATGACTGTGGGTATCCTCGGCAGGTCGGAAAATTCTGTGTGGAAGTTGTATGCCCCCGCATTGAGGAAAACCACCCGGTCCCCGACCCCCTTCTCCTCGGGGAAAAACACCCTGTATCGGAATATGTCCAGCGAGTCAGGGGAGCGGCCTTTTATCAGATAGCGATGACCCCTGTCCACCTCACCTTCAACGGGTAGCCGGATATTGAAAAGGAAGGTGTCCATCGAAGCGTTGTATATCGAGGCATCGACCACCAGATTCCCGTCATAGGCATTCACCACCAGGGTCTCCAGCTTCACCGCCGGTGCCGCTATATATCTTCCCGGCTCGAGCACCAAGTTCATCCCCTTCTCGCGAAGATAATCACGGAGCTTCTCTATACTCGCCATTATGGGCTGCAGGTCCGGCCGGGAGTTGTGATATGCAACAGGGAGCCCACCCCCAATATTCACCTCCTGCACTTCCATCCGCTCCAGAATTGGTTTCAGGTCATCCACAAGCGCCCACTCCCCCACATTCTGAGTTTTGCGGTGGAAGTGAATGCCGACGCTGTCCAGTCCCCTGACAAGCTCTGCAGCCCTGCGCCAGTTTATACCATACACAAAGTATTTTCCCGTATAAAGGGTATGTTCCTTCATCCTTATTCGGATGAACAACCTTGTGTCGTCAGTAACGGCAAGCACCCTCTTCAAGTCGGGCTCGTTATCCACTATGAAGCCATGAACCCCTGCATCAACCACTCCTTTCAGCTCCTCCGCAGTCTCACCCTGGACCAGCATCACCGCCCTTTTCGGGTCGATGCGGGAAAGGTTTCCGGAGCCGGTAGCCACAAACTTTGCATCCGTGCTTTCCAGGACTTTCCCGACCTCGGGGTTGGTCTTCAAATTGTACCACACCTCACCGAGCCGCTTCAAAGACCGGTAGCGTTCAAGAGCAACCTCCGGATAAAGCAGGAACCTCGCCATCAGATTCTCCCCTCTTCGTGCAGCCTGTCAAGAGCGTGGAAGGAAGCCAGCGGGAAATTTATGCTAACGTCACCGATCACGGTTGCTGAATCAGAGTCATCCTTTATTTTCCCCCAGCTTTTTGCCTCATCGGTGGAAGCGCCACTGAGACTGCCGCTCCAGCCCGTTGAAGTGGTCATATAAACGGCGTAGTCCGCTCCGCCGTTAATCATCGTCGCCAGCAGACCGAAATGCTTTGAAACCCCACCCCCCAGGGCAATGAGTCCCTTCACATCATCAGGGCTCAGGGAAAACAACAGCTGCTTGAAATCCCCCACTATGTCCAGGTGGAAATCCGGGTGCCTGTCCCTGGCCATGTAGAGATGGAAACCCATAGCACCATCGGTTATGGCAGGGCAGAAGACCGGAACACGCCTCAGATACGCCTGCCGCAGTATTGATTCCCTGTCCTTGAGCCTGCTCCCAAGCTCCCGGAGAAGCTCCACGCCCGTGAGCTCGCTCTTCTTTTCAATAATCTCATCCAGAAGACCCTTCATCAGACCCTCAAACCTGCCGTAGCTGTCATTGGTAATCACAATATTCCCGACACGGTTATGACCCCGCTCGTGGAGGGCTATGTCATCGGCCCGAAACCGGGTCAGCGGGAACTTCTCGCCCTGAGCCTTCATCATATCCTCCTCTATGGAGCCGGCCGTTGTCACCACAACATCCACAAGGCCAAGCTCAACCAGCTGAGCGAAGAGCTCGCGCAGTCCGGAGCTCACCATGTTGGACGTAAAGGTCAGTATCACCTTCGCCTTCTGGGCCCACATCTTATACATCACCGCAGAGGCCTTGGCCAGCTCCGTGCTCTGAAAGCCCAGCGTCCGGAAGCCGCTAACAAGGGCCCGCACTGTGGTTCCGGGTTCCCAGCGAATCCCCTCCACAAACTCCATAATACTTCACTTTTTTTGCTTCCGGACCCACTTCTTTTTCCGTGGGTTCCTCTTCATAAAAAAACTCTTCTCGCACTTGCTGGAGCAAAATCGCAGGGTATCCCCCGTCCTTCTGACATAAAGCAACGAACCGATGGGTGGGAGCTCCCTGCCACAGAAAGAACACTTCATCTCCTCGCCTCCAGCCTTCGTGCCTGCATCGCAGTCTCCATCAGCATCAGTATGTCGCCCTTCCTGACAGGACCACGAACATTGCGGATCAGCACCTTGCCAGTGTCCGGTCCCTCCAGGACTTCGCAACGCACCTGGATTATCTCACCCCGAGCCCCTGTGCGACCCATAATCTCAACAACCCTGGCAGGAAAGCCCAGCTCACCCATTTCAATCAGCCTTCTTCAGAGCAGCTATTTTCTTCGTCAGGTCTTCCAGCAACGCCTTCGCATCCCCCGGCTCGACCACGGCAACCGCTGCAGTCCCCACCTCGAGACCGGCCGCCGCACCCAGCTCCTTCCTCGTTGGAACAAACACACAGGTAACGTCCTTTTCCTCGCAGAGCACGGGCAGATGCATGACAATTTCCTTCGGGTCAACATCCTCGGCCACAGCAACCAGCCTGGCTTTCCCACGCTCGATTGCCTTAACGGTCTCGTTTGTACCCTTGCGGACTTTTCCTGTAGCCCTAGCTTTCTCAATGACCTGCAAGACCTTCTCCACCAGTTCTGCGGGAACCTCAACCTTGTTCATCGGTTTCACCTCCTTCCTACCTGAACGACGGTTTTATAAGCCTTTAGGCTCCTTGACGACGTTCAGAACCACAAAGGTCGTCGTTCGCTCAACATATTTCCACTGGAGAACTTCTTTGATGAACCGTTCGAGCCCGACTGTGCCATCAAACTTGCACACGGCAATTATGTCGAACTCGCCAGTAACCTCATACACGGCGAGAGTTTCAGGCCTCTTCACCAGCTGGTTACCAATCTCTCCCAGCCTTCCTTCCCTGCTTTTCACGCCTATAACGGCCCTTAGCTCTTCCATGCACCAAAAAAGACCGGGAAATTATAATATTATGCCCTGGTTGCCAGGAAGCTCGAAAGGTAGTGAAGCCGGACAACCCCCGGGTTTCCTTTCTTCATCTGCCCCTTATTTTCCTTGCTCAGGGTGACCACGTATGCCGGAACCTCCCCGCCCTTCACAAGCTCAAAGGCGGCTTTTCCTTGCCTCTCCGCCCCCTCATCAGTCTCCCCGGAAGCGGACACAAGTATAAGCCTCTTGCCTCCGGGGTTCCGGACAAGGAAAGACACCCTCTTGAAGTCCTGGAGCTCCAGGGGGACTGCAGACTCGACGACCCATCCGGCACGCCCGATTATCCAGACCATCATGAATTCCAGGGGTATCTGGCTCCAGGGAAGCCTGCCGAGCAGGGCATGTTCTATGGAGCTGCTGTAATTGAGAATGCCGGGACTCAAAAACTCCTCGAGCTCCTTCCCCAGCTTTTTCGGGTCCTTCAGCAATTCAAGGAGGTCGCCCTCAGTCACCTCGGACTCTCTGGTCGCCATCTCAAAAGCCTTTCCTATCGGGTGTGTGGGGTTGACAAGCTGATTTGAGAGCCAGGTGATGACTTCGACCAGTGTTAATGGCCTCCCATGCTTTCCAGTCATCAGCTCCTCCATGGCTGAAGTCAGAGCCTCTGAGAACACTGGCGAAAGTGGCACACAGATAATGCCCCGGGGGGTTTAAAACTCTGATACAAAACAGTTATATGCCCCCTGAAGATAGAATTGTGTGTTCTGGCTGGCTTTGCTTACGGCAGTTGCCCTTTTGAATCTGGTAACCGCTCTGGCGGCCTTCAAGAAGGAGAGGGTCCCCCCACTGCTCCGGTATCCGAGCGTGACTCTTATATGCAGAACCTGGGACGATGACCATATTGTTGAGCGTTTCCTGAATGGATGTCTGAATCAGGACTACCCGGGAAAGCTGCAGATAATCCTGGCAGACGACGCCTCAACCGACAGGACACCTGAAATTGCCAAAAAGTATAAGGAGAAGATTACCTATGTCCGGGCCAAAAAACATCATGAGCTGAAAGCTGAGTTCCTGAACCCGATAATCAGGAAATACGCCAGGGGCGAAATATTGATAAACACCGACATCGATGCGGTCCTGCCAAAAAACTACGTTACCGAAATGGTGAGGTGGCTCCAGAAATACGATGCCGTTTCGTCGGTCTGCATAGGCGGGAATCCTGAAACAGCGGTATCAAAAATGAGGATTGTTGAGGACATCTGGCTCTTCGGTGCAGGTATGAAGGGAAGAAGCGTCCTTACCAGCAACTCGGCACTCTATGGCGGCAGCCACGCCATATGGATGCGTGTCCTCAAGGAGGTTGGTTATTATGGAACGAAGACATTGACGGAGGATGCCGAACTCACCGTTGTGTTGAACAGGGAGGGTTACAGAACAGGCTTCTGCGACAGCACAGTGGTTCTGCTTGAGGATGTGGAGTCCGTGCGCCATTACCTGAATGAGCGGAAGAGGTGGCTCCACGGTCCTATAAACGTAGTGAGGCACTACCCTAGTCTCCAGCCATATAACTTCCTCGTCCTGACAAATATGCTCCTGAGCACGGTATCCCTCGCTTCCCTGATTCTCACGTTCTTCAACTCGCTCTTCCTATTGCCACTCCTCCTCAGTCTGGCAACGCACACCGCTTCTCTCGCATGGTCAAAAGCAAAACCCCGGGTTTACCCCTGGGTCCTGCTGTACATCTTCATGGACCCCTTGCTGGAGCTCTTCGCATGTCTCGGCATTGTAATGGACACCCTCTCCAGAAAAGGTGTCAGGTGGGTCAAGGTCTCCGAGCGTAAGTATCATATAGGCAGCCCGCTGGTCCCAGTGCTCCGCAGGAACCACCAACGTTTAATAAACAGTGAGTATGAGAAAGCTTAAAACCACAAGGAAAGACAAGAAACATAGGGGCCATGAGGTAACGGTAGCCTGGCGGGCTCCAGTCATGGAGCGCTGACCCGACCCTCAAGGGGTTGGGAGTGATATTGAGCAGGGTATTGGTCCGGGTTGAAAGCTTGTGGGAGATACCCGCTCGCGGGGGTTCAAATCCCCCTGGCCCCATTATTGTTCGAACAATCATAACATTCCTTAAAAGTGGGAGAAATAACTATTAGTTGGGACCTTCCACTCTTTGCGAGGCTGTTCGAACAGAGTTCGAGAGGCCAGCGACTAATGCGGATCAACCGAGCACCGGTTGCCGTCAACGAAACCGAGCGGGTCCCGACACAGCAACCATCAACGCTTTGCGAGGAGCCCGAAGGGCGACGAAGCAAAGGGTTGCAAGCGAGGGCTTAGCGAAGGTTTGGTTGCGGGGGTGGCGGAGTCTGGTCAAACGCGCAGGACTTAGGATCCTGTGGCTAGTGCCTGCGAGGGTTCAAATCCCTCCCCCCGCATATTTGAAGTATGGCCAGGATATATGGTGCAGGTAGAACCAAAAAACTGGTAAAATATTTAAATAAAACGCAATAACTACCAATATAATGGTAAAACTTGAGGAGCTTATTGGCTCAAAAAAGGTTAGCAGAATAAACGAACTCGAGCTCGAAAGGTACCTCAATTTCTACCGGCAAAGCTACAGAGAAAATCTGGAACATATGTATGCGGTTGTTGAAAAATTTCCAAGATGGGCAATAATATCTGGGTACTTTGCAATGCACGATATTGCCAAATTGTTGATAGCAAAAAAGCTCTGGCTTAAAGTTGATAGAGAAGTGCACAGAACAACAATAGAAGTTCTGGAGCACCTCACAAAAAATAGAAAACTTGCCAAGATGTTAGAACGGGGATACGAGAAGTTCAAAGAGCTTGCAGGTATGCTGAGCGAAGCAAAAAGAGAAAGGGTAAGGGCACAATATTACACAGGCAGCGAATATCTGAAGGACTACTGGAGGAAAAGAGCCGTGGAATTCACCAAAGAGGTCGAGAACTTTGTGAGATTGGTCAGGGAACTTGGGTGATAAAGATGAAAGGCCTGCTGTTTAAACCCGCAGTTTTCAAGCTATTAACGCTGTTTTCGCTTCAACCCGGCAGGAAGCTCACAAGGAAAGAAATAAAAGAATATACAAAACAAAACAATGTTCCTTTAGACGGGGCTCTTCGGTTACTTGAAGCGATTGGTTTGCTTGTAAAAGAAAGAAGGAAATACCGTTTCAATTTTGAAAAGGGTGAGGAAGTGATAGAGCTCGTGAGAAAGGAACATGCAAGATTTAACAAAATTCCGCTCAATGCTTATTTTGCGCTTCTCGATATTGCCGAAAAGCTTTCTAGGGAGAAATGCGATATGTATCTGTTCGGGTCATATGCAAAAGGGAATTTCACTTCAGACTCTGACCTGGATGTAGCCGTTGTGACAAAGGATAAGCCGGACCTCAAATTCGTGAGAAAGCTAGAGAAGAAGCATAAACTAAAAATTCACATACACTTGTTCGATAAAGAGTTTTACAGGCATAAGAGCGATAGGTTTGTTAAGGAAGTTCTGGATGGATTGGTTGTGTTCAAAAACTTGTGAGCCCCGGAGAGACTTGAACTCTACCACCGGACCACAGAGGTCCTGGCACAAGCCCCGTGCACGGAGCAGGTACGGAAGTTTTATTTCCTTCAGTGCTTATGAAGCACGCATATGGCAGAACAAAAATTCCCGGAAGTCACAGTGGGAGCCCTGATACTCGACCCGGAGGGCAAACTGTTTCTCATGAAGTCGCACAAGTGGAGGAACAAATACGTTGTTCCGGGCGGGCATGTTGAATTGGCGAAACACTGGTGGAGGCACTAAAGCGGGAAGTCAAAGAAGAAACAGGAATGGATGTATTCGACATAAAGTTCATAAACTTCCAGGAGTTCATTTACGGCGAAGAGTTCTGGAAAAAACGGCATTTTATCTTTTTTGACTTCGCCTGCGAGACAAAATCAGCAAACGTGGTGCTGAATGACGAAGCGGAGGAGTTCGTCTGGGTCACTCCTGAAGAGGCCCTAAAGCTCCCCGTCGAACCATACACGAAAAAGGCCATTGAAGAGTTCCTGAAAAAAGAAACCATTCATTGAGTGAAAAAGCTTATATTCTGCAGTAGTAACTGAATATATGGGACAGCTCTATCATGAGGTCCTCGAAAATGCCTCGAAGGAAGGGTGGGGTCTTTCTTTTGACGATGTCCTGATAGTGCCCAAATACTCAAATGTCAGACCAACTGAGCCTGACGTCAGTGGTCGCTTTTCAAAAAATACCGAACTGAAAGTCCCCATAGTTTCATCGCCGATGGACACTGTAACAGAAGACGAGATGGCAAAAGCCGTGGCATTCTACGGTGGGATAGGTGTAATACACCGTAACCTCACCCCAGAAGACCAGTCCAGGATGGTTGAAAAGGTCAAAAGAAGTGGCTATGTGATTCACGACCCCGTCACGGTTGAACCGGAAGATACCTTGGACTATGTGAGCAACAAGGCTTCCAGGTTGGGGTTCCAGACCTTCCCAGTGGTCAAGGATGGGAAACTTTGCGGGATAGTCACGGGAAAAGACATGCGCCTAGGAAAGCTTGGTGGAAAAACGAAGGTCAAACAAATAATGACAGAAAATCCAGTCTATGTTCCAGTTGGGACTTCCCGAGAAAAAATGATTGAAACTATGTGCGACCGCAAGGTTGAAAAACTTCTCATTCTGGATGAGAGCGGGAAGCTCTATGGGTTGATGAGTCTCAAGGACATAATGTCCATGATTGAACACCCGGATGCTACCCGCGACCCGGAGGGCAGGCTCAGAGTGGCTGCAGCAGTTGGCGTGATACCTGGGGATGAGAAAAGAATAGAATTGTTGTATAAGGCAGGTACTGACGTCCTGGTAGTTGATTCCTCCCACGGGTACTGTGACGATGTGATAAGAACAGTAAAATGGATAAAGAGTAAATATGGGGACTCCTTTGATGTGGTGGCCGGCAACGTCGTCAGCCCTGATGGAGCCGTAGAACTGGCAGCTTCCGGCGCAGATGGAATAAAGGTGGGCATAGGTGTGGGCAGGACATGCATCACAAGAAATATGACAGGGGTTGGGATGCCCCAGTTAAGCTCCGTCTATTCAGTGAAGAAAGCACTGTTGGAGCGGGGGTACAATGATATTGCTGTAATTGCGGATGGGGGAATCAAGGAACCGGCGGACATAGCCAAGGTACTTGCATCAGGAGCGGACTCCGTGATGACGGGTAGCACCCTTGGAGGGACGGAAGAAGCTCCAGGAGAAATGGTAATCTACCAAGGGAGGAAATATAAAAAAGTCAGGGGGATGGGCTCCCAGAAGGCCCAGCAAAAGAGAGAGCAGTTGAGCAAAAAATACGGAAGCAACAATTATGGGAGACAAGGCTATGTTTACAGGGTCCCAGAAGGAGTGGAAGGGCTGGTTCCCTTTTCCGGCTCAGTCGTTGATCTGCTGGAAATCTATGTCGGAGGGCTAAAAAGTTCGATGGCACATGTGGGCGCCCGGAACTTAGGTGAGTTCCAGAAGTATGTGAAGTTCATCCGGGTGACATCAGCAGGGAAATCCGAAGGAAAAAATCTGTCAGTCATACTTGACGAGCCTCTGACCGGAGCTTAATGAGCTGGAGCACTTTCCCCAGAGCATCCTGAAAATTCTCCTCCGTGACAACAACATCAGCAGTGGCTTTTCCCGGGAACACGTGAATCTTTTCCATGGGAACCACGTAGTTCTCCCACATATGCCTGGTGAACTCCGGAGTCCTGCCCTCTTCCCTGACACCTCTTTCAATCCTCCGCTGGAGTCGGATCTCCGGCCGTGCATCCAGATATATGCGCAGGTCCCCCTTCAACCTGCACCTCTCATTCAGCGCCCATATCCCCTCCAGCACCACCACATCCCGGGGCTCGAACTCGCGAAAGCTCCTGCTCGCATCCCTTTTGTCAAACACGGGCATCTTTACAGTTTTTCCAGTGAGTACATCTCTCATGGTTTTATAGAACAGCTTCCAGTCGAGCATTTTCGGGTGATCCCAGTTCTCCCCCAGCTTCAGAGCCTCCTGCTCCCCCGCTGTGTGGTAAAAGTCGTCCATCTTCACAACGGACGCCCCACAGCGATTTGCAAGTTCCCTTGCAAAGGTGCTCTTCCCACTCGCTGTCGGACCGCCTATCAGAATAAGCATTATCAGCAACCCCCCACCCTGATAATAAAGTTTTTGTTTCATTCAATGGATTTTTAAGGGCAGGAATTACGTTCCCATGTGAGTTACATCGATGAGATAGTGCGGCTTGGGCTCAGGTGCAACTTCAACTGCCTGTTCTGCAACATCACCCCTGAGAATGAACTAGGAATAATTGAAGTGGACTTAAAAGAGGCCATGAGAATGGTGGATCATGCGATCTCGCGGGGAAACAAAACAATCTCAATTAGCGGTGGGGAACCAACCCTCAAGAATTATCTCGTGGAACTGGTAAAATACACACATGAAAGGGGTGTGGAAGTCCGGCTTCAGACCAACGCATCACTGGTTACTCAAGAACTGGCAGAACAGTTGAAGCGGGCAGGACTTGACCTCGCATTCATCAACTTCGTGTCTCACCGACCGGAACTGTTCTCCAAGCTCACCGGTGTCCCCCGAAAACTGTTCGAAAAAACCGTGGAGGGAATCATCGCCTTTGAGAAGGCAGGCGTTCCAGTAACATTGAATATTGTAATAAATGAGCTGAATTACAGGGAGCTTCCGGAATATGTGGAATATGTTGCGGAGAACTTCCCAAAAATAAAAATCATTGTCCTGTCGGTAATACAGCCACATGGGAGGGCATTCCTGAACAGGGACCTTGTACCGGACTACCGCAAACTGGAACCGTACATAGAATCCGCCAGGACCATTGCCGTGGAGCAGGGCATTTTCGTCTCAAACCCTTTCTGTGGACTCCCCCTATGCATGGCGTCAAAAATGGCCCCTGAGGAGAACTCCGAGTTCCTGACAGGGAAGCTCATCAGATCAGGCAAAAGGGTGCTGGACCCGCTGGTCAGGGTGCAAACATCAAAGCTGCGACCACCGGGATGCCGGGATTGTTACCTGCGAAGTTTCTGCCTCGGAGTCTGGAAAAAATACTATGAAATCAAAGGTGATGTTGTTGAACCGCCACACAGATCGCTCAGGTTCTGGCCCACTGGCTAAGCGGCTGTGGATTGGCCAGGGATGTAACAATCACTGCGTTACCTGCCCATATCCTGAAAAAAAGTTCGACGACGATGGACTTGCCAA
>Ga0190360_1001968_pt1 | contig 10311 bp, 11 predicted proteins | sample 48721834_MG_FD_161271 | JGI IMG/M metagenome (GOLD analysis project Ga0190360, IMG submission 161271) | Hydrothermal vent microbial mat bacterial communities from Southern Trench, Guaymas Basin, Mexico - 4872-18-3-4_MG | ecosystem: Environmental > Aquatic > Marine > Hydrothermal vents >... | reverse complement strand
AACCCCGACTACCCAGAACATGACGATATGCTGGAATGGGTAGGGGGTGAATTTGATTCGGAGGCCTTTTCCTTGGACGAAGTTAATTCGCGGCTTAAGAATATCATATGAATGAAAGGAGGACCATTGCCTTTCTTCTGTGCCATTGAGGTCCTGCCCAATCGGGTATAGCCGGGGTAGGTTCTCTTATAAATGGAGAAAATCATGTCCGACTTTGATTTGGACCCAGACATTACACATCCAAAGGATAAAAAATCATGTTCATCCTGTCAGAAAAGTCCCGCAGTAGGCGGTTAATCTAATGAAGTGCCCATTCTGCAATTCTCCAGAGAGTAAAGTTGTAGACTCCAGGTCCAGCAAAGACAGCAGGGCCATCCGTCGACGCAGGGAATGCCTGTCTTGTCATGAGCGTTTTACTACCTACGAGAGGATTGAAGAGTTCCAACCCATGGTAGTCAAAAAGGACGGAAGACGTGAATCTTTTGACCGGAATAAGATTGTCGAGGGAATAGTAAAGGCCTGTGAAAAGAGACCTGTGAGCATGGACGAAGTGGAGGCCTTTGTCAGCAATCTTGAGAAAGAGATTCAAGACAGTGGAGAAAGGGAGGTGGAAAGCAGATTCTTGGGGGAACGCGTCATGTCCCAACTGAGGGCATGGGACGATGTGGCCTATGTGCGTTTTGCCTCTGTATACAAGCAGTTTAAGGATCTCAATGAGTTCATGGAGCAACTGCAGGAATTGTTGAGCGAAAGTTCCCGCAATCAGAGTTCTTGAATGTGGTCCGGCAAAGATATCAAGTTCATGCGCAGGGCCCTCAGGCTTGGTGAAAAGGGCCTTGGATACACCACTCCGAATCCTGCTGTAGGTGCGGTTGTGGTCCGGCAAGGCGTAATACTTGGGGAGGGCTATCACCGGAGGGCCGGCACACCACATGCCGAAGTCCATGCCTTGAGGGCCGCTGGAGATAGGGCCAGAGGGGCCGATCTGTACGTCACCCTGGAACCCTGCAACCACTCCGGCCGGACACCGCCATGCACACATGCCATACTACAGGCCGGGATAAGAAGGGTCGTTATCGGTACGCTTGACCCGAACCCGAAGGTGACTGGAGGTGGAGCAGAGTTTCTGCGTGACAAAGGCCTTGAAGTCGGGATAGGGTGTCTCAGGGATGAGTGCCGCCTCTTGATCGCCCCCTTTGCCAAGCACATGTTGACCGGAATGCCCTGGGTCAGGTCAAAGGTGGCATGCAGCCTGGACGGCAGGACTGCAACCGCGACAGGGCACTCCAGGTGGATCACCAATCAGCAGGCACGCGGCTCTGGTCATCGCCTGAGAGAGATAAGTGATGCGATATTGGTCGGCAAGGGCACCATACTGGCGGACGATCCGCAGCTTACCTGCAGAAAGGGTAAGAATACGGGTAAAGACCCTGTCAGGGTGGTGCTGGACAGCAGGCTGGGCATTGATCCCTCCAGCCGTATATGCCACCTGAAGTCCTCCGCACCTACTGTGATAATCGGTGTCGAGGGCAAATCGACAGAGGATCAAAGACAGGCCCTGGAGGCTACTGGTGCAAAGGTCTGGTTTACGCCGCCCAATGGGCAAGGCAGGGTAGAAATCAGGTATGCGCTCAGGATGTTGTGCAACTCAGGGGTTCAATCACTTCTGGTAGAAGGTGGAAGTACGGTCCAGGGGGCATTCTGGGACCAGGCGCTTGTTGACGAGGCCTTTTTTTATTATGCTCCCATTGTAATCGGAGGAAAGAATGCCCGGCCCGCAATAGGCGGGTCAGGAGCTATAGATGTGGGTGAGGCAATAAGGCTATCAAAAGTGCAACGCCGCAAGTTGGGAGATAACTGGCTGGTCCGCGGTCTGATCACAAACATTGATTCTTTCTGGAGCTGACCGCAGATGTTTACAGGGATAATCCAGGGCCTTGGGACCCTCAAGGATGTCAGGCGGGCAGGTCAGGGCCTGGTCTTTACCATTCATCCCGACTTCTCTATTAAAGATCCCCGGGAGGGGGAGAGTATTGCCGTGAACGGGGTATGCCTGACCGCGAGTACTATTTCTCAGGATGTTTTCAGTGCGGAAGTCTCACCAGAGACCCTTTCAAGGACCACGTTATCCGGGCTCATGGTTGGAAGCCGCATCAATCTTGAACGGGCACTCAGGCTCTCGGACCGCCTTGGCGGGCATCTGGTCAGCGGTCATGTGGATGGGACCGGAGAGATAATTGAAAAAGAGAATTTAGGTCGGTTCACTTTATTTACTATAGCTGTTTCCGAAACTCTTGACCGTTACATCATTGAAAAAGGTTCCATCGCAGTTGACGGAATCAGTCTTACCGTGAACAGTTGCGGAAAAGGTCGCTTTTCCGTGGGCATCATTCCCCATACTTCCAGGCTCACTACCATGGGTTTCAGGAAGAAGGGAGATAAAATCAATATTGAGGTGGATCTCATTGGGAAGTATATTGAGAAATTACTTCTGGCTGGGCACATTAAGCCGGAAAAACAGACCGATATTGATACGGAGTTTCTGGCACAGCACGGATTTATATAAAAAGTAACCGTTCAGGGGCCGGTGGGTTCAGGGTTCAAAGATTCAGGATTTGCCGAAAACCAAGTCATTGATTCGTGAGTTCTGATTGGAGAAGGCATAAAAATAAAGAGATCAGAGAACCGTGAACCTGACAACCTGAGTAGTTACAACGAGGTTTAGTAAAGATGTCATTATCCACTATTGAAGAGGCTATTGAGGACATCCGGGCCGGAAAGATGTTTATCCTTGTCGACGACGAAGACCGGGAAAACGAGGGTGACCTGACTATGGCTGCAGAAAAGGTGACCCCTGAGGCTATCAACTTTATGGCCAGGTATGGTCGCGGCCTGATCTGTCTGGCCCTTGAGGAAGAGCAGGTAAACAGGCTGAAGCTCCCGATGATGACTTCCCGGAATACATCGAGATACGGCACGGCCTTTACAGTATCCATAGAGGCTAAACATGGAGTCACAACCGGTATCTCTGCCCATGACAGGGCGACTACCATCCTGACTGCCATAGCAGACGGATCCGGGCCGGAGGATATTGCCATGCCGGGCCATGTCTTTCCATTAAAGGCAAGGGAAGGAGGGGTCCTGGTGAGGGCAGGCCAGACCGAGGGTTCAGTGGATCTTGCAAGGCTGGCAGGCCTGAAGCCCTCAGCGGTCATATGCGAGATCATGAAGGACGACGGGACAATGGCCAGGATGCCCGACCTCGAAGTCTTTTCCGAGAAACACGGCCTCAAGATCGTCACAATCGCGGACCTCATAGCCTATCGTCTCCGTACCGAAAGTTTTGTGCGCCGTGAAGTTGAGACCAGGCTGCCCTCCAGGTTTGGCGGAGAGTGGAAATTCATCGCCTATAGCAGCATCATTGACCCCAACGAGCACCTGGCCCTGGTGCTTGGTGATCCGGAAATCCGGCCGGATGAGGAAATTCTTGTACGGGTACACTCTGAATGTCTCACAGGAGACGTGTTTGGTTCTCTCAGGTGCGATTGCGGCCTGCAGTTGCAAAGGGCCATGCACCAGATGGCCAAAGAGGGCCGGGGTGTCCTTGTCTACATGAGACAGGAGGGCCGGGGTATCGGTCTTCTCAATAAGCTGCGGGCTTACTGTTTACAGGATCAGGGCAGAGATACCGTGGAGGCCAACCGTGAACTGGGCTTCAAGCCGGATCTCAGGGACTATGGTGTCGGTGCCCAGATCTTGCGGGATCTCGGGGTGAGGAAGATGAGACTCATGACAAATAACCCCAAAAAGATTGTGGGGCTCGAGGGATATGGAATGGAGGTAGTGGAGAGGGTCCCTATCGAAATCCCGCCCCATGAGGAGAATGTGAGTTATCTGAGATGCAAGAGGGAAAAGATGGGACATCTTTTACATATTTAGTGATTGGTTTGGTAATTGGGAAAATGAGAGGGAAATATCATGCCTAAGACATTTGAAGGTCATCTGCAGGCCCATGGATTGCGTTTAGGTATCGTGGTTGCGCGATTTAACGAATTCATTTCCAGTAAGCTCCTTGGAGGTGCATTAGATGCACTTGTCAGACATGGAGGTATGGAAGATGATATTGAAGTGGCGTGGGTGCCCGGGGCATTTGAAATTCCTCTTGTTGCCAGGCGTATGGCCAACAGCGGCCGCTATGACGCGGTGATATGCCTGGGCTGCGTCATCCGCGGGGCTACACCGCACTTCGACTATGTAGCTGCCGAGGCTTCCAAGGGGATCGCACAGGTTGCGATGCAGGCGGATTGTCCTGTCGCCTTTGGGTTGCTCACCACGGACAGTATCGAACAGGCCATTGAAAGGGCGGGTACCAAGGCCGGGAATAAGGGCTGGGACTCTGCCCTTGCGGCCGTAGAGATGGCAAATCTCTTAAAAGGCCTAAATGCCTAAATTGACCTCCCGCCGCAGAGGGCGAGAGATCGCCCTTCAGATCCTTTACCAATGTGACTGGAATACAATTAACGACGTAGATAAGGCTGTTAAGGAATATACCACCGGACTGGCTCCAGAGGCTATTTCTGAAAATGATCCTGCCCTGGAGTTCGGCCGGACCCGGCTGATAGGGGTGCTTACCCACAAGGCGGAGATCGATGCCATCCTGAAAAAGAACGCCAAGCGGTGGCGGCTGGAAAGAATGGCCAGTGTAGACAGAAACATTTTGCGCATTGGGACCTTTGAGTTATGTTACTGTCCTGACATTCCTCCCAAAGTAGCCATAAATGAGGCCCTTGAGCTTGCAAAAAAGTTTTGCAGCAGAGAATCAAGCGCCTTTGTCAACGGTATCCTGGATGCAGTCTTAAAGGAGAGGGAGAAGACGCAAAAGACGCGGTCACAGAGATCATGACCATACGATATGACTTCAAGACGATAGAAGAAAGGCATCAGGCTGTCTGGGCGAAAGAGGATCTTTTTTCCGCCAGGGAGGATAGCTCCAGACCCTGCTATTATGTCCTGGAGATGTTTCCCTATCCTTCAGGCCGGATACACATGGGTCATGTCAGGAATTACACCATAGGGGATGTGGTGGCCCGGTATAAACGCATGCAAGGCTACAACGTCCTGCATCCCATGGGGTGGGACGCCTTTGGTATGCCTGCTGAGAATGCCGCCATTGAACACGGGACACATCCTGCCACATGGACTTATGAAAACATCGACTACATGCGCAAACAGCTCAGACGTCTGGGATTGTCATATGACTGGAAGAGAGAATTTGCCACATGTGATCCTGAGTACTATCGCTGGGAACAGCTCTTCTTTATCCAGATGTTCGAGGCAGGACTCGTATATCGCCGGAAATCCAAGGTCAACTGGTGTGAAGGCTGCCGGACAGTCCTTGCCAACGAACAGGTAGAGGACGGCAGGTGCTGGCGTTGCGATACACAGGTAGTGGAAAAAGAACTCGATGGGTGGTTTTTCAGGATTACTGACTATGCCCGGGAACTGCTGGAAGGATGCGACAGGCTGACCGGGTGGCCGGAAAAGGTCCTCACGATGCAGCGCAACTGGATCGGTCGCAGCGTGGGGGCAGAGATCACATTCCCGCTGGCGGGAGAGGATGGCGAAATCAGGATATTTACTACCAGACCGGATACCCTTATGGGGGCAACCTTCATGAGCCTGTCACCGGAGCACCCTATGGCCCTGGAACTCTGTATGGGCACAGACCGGGAAGAAGAAGTAAAGGCCTTTATAGAGCATTGGGACAAAATATCTTCAAGAGAAAGACAAATTACTAAATCAACAAATCAACAAATCACTAAATCCAAAGAAGGTGTCTTCACCGGGGCCTATGCCAGGCATCCGCTGACCGGCGAGAGTATCCCGATCTACATTGCCAATTTCGTGTTAATGGAATACGGCACAGGAGCGGTGATGGCTGTTCCTGCTCATGACCAGAGAGACTTCGAGTTTGCCAGGGAGTATGGGTTGCCCATAAAAGTCGTAATTCAACCAGAGGGAGAAAACCTGAAACCCGAGACCATGAAGGAAGCATGGGAGGGCCCTGGCACCCTTGTCAACTCCGGTCCTTTTGATGGCATGCATAATGAACAGGCTAAGGATGCCATAACCAGAGATCTGGAGGCCAAGGGCCTTGGGAATCAAAAGATCAGCTATCGCCTGAGGGATTGGGGGATATCCAGGCAGCGCTATTGGGGGACGCCTATTCCCATGGTCCATTGCGATACATGCGGGATCGTACCGGTCAGGAAGCAAGACCTGCCCGTGATCCTTCCCCTGGATGCCCAACTGGACGCGCGGGGCCGGTCTCCCCTTCCAGGTCTTGAAGATTTCTGGTCTACAACCTGTCCCGAGTGCGGCGGACCTGCCCGGCGGGAGACCGACACTATGGATACCTTTGTGGAGTCATCCTGGTATTTTGCGAGATTCACGTGCCCTGATGAGACCTCGGCCCCACTTGATCGAGAAAGGGTGGATATGTGGCTCCCTGTAAATCAGTATATAGGTGGAATTGAACACGCCATATTACATCTCCTGTATGCAAGATTCTTTACCAAGGCCCTTCGGGACCTGGGATGGCTCTCGGCAGACGAGCCTTTTACAAATCTTTTGACTCAAGGCATGGTCCTCAAGGATGGAGCAAAGATGTCCAAATCCAAAGGGAACGTGGTTGACCCTGATGAGATGATCCGTATTTACGGAGTCGATACGATCCGCCTCTTCATCCTCTTTGCTTCTCCGCCGGAGAGGGATCTTGAATGGAGCGATCAAGGGGTTGAAGGCGCCCACAGGTTTCTGCACCGGATCTGGCGTCTGGTTACGGAAAATCTTGAGGGCTTGACCTCGGCACGGACTGACAAGGAGACACTGATCCAGGGGACAAAGGCATCTAAGGCCATCAGACAAAAAACACACCAGACGATTTTAAAAGTTACCGAAGACATTGAACGGCGTTTTCATTTCAATACGGCTATCAGTGCGGTCATGGAATTGATCAATGAGATAATGGCCTACCTCAACCAGTATGGAACTCCTGAGATTGACCAACATGGGGATTGGGCCGTACTGAGAGAGGCCATGGAAGCAGTGCTGATCTTGCTCTTTCCAATGGTGCCTCACATAGCAGACGAACTGTGGCATCTTCTCGGCCATCAAGGGACTATAGGTCTTGGACCATGGCCTGCTGCAGATCCAGAGGTCGCACGGGCCGATACTGTAGATATCGTGATACAGGTAAACGGCAAGCTTCGCAGCCAGCTGAGGGTAGCTCAGAGTGCCGATAAGGAGATCATCGAATATATGGCCCTGGATGATCCGAAGGTAAAGCGGTACACAGAAGGCAAGGCTGTACAGAAGATCATACATGTGCCAGGGAGACTGATAAACATCGTAGTGAGGAATTAAATATTTTTTACTGAGAGATCTATAAGTGATCAGGATTCTTGAAATTGTTTTTCGTATATGTCATACGGGACCTTTTGTCCTTGCCGTTTTTGCCATCGGTATCTTCTGGACCTCGCTATCAGGCTGTGGATACCATTGTGCCGAGCGCGTGGAGTCATTACCTTCATGGATAAAAACCGTATATGTGGCACCATGGACAAACCGCAGCAACGAACTTCTCCTTGGGGTTTGGATTACTGAAGAGCTCAGACATGAATTTCTGAGAGGCAGAGGGCTGAAGCTTGTTCCAAAGGATGAAGCCGACGTAATCCTTGAGGGAGAGATTGTAAGTATAAGTACCTACGGTCTTTCTTATATTCGATATGACCAGACTATTGAACGACGAATTTACGCAACATGCTCGTTGCACTTGAAACACCGCGAAAGCGGCAAGGTCATATGGCAGACCAGTAATATTGTAAGAGAGGAAGGTTTTGTTGTTGGGAGAGATGTGATGGAGACCGAATCCCTCAAGGATGAGGCCCTGCAGAAGCTCAGCCGTGACGTGGCTGATATAGTGTATCACAGGATTACAGGTGTTTTTTAATCAGATGCCTGAGCCGTCAGCAGTACCCGGTGAACTTTTACGCTCAGCCTGGAAATATTCCGTGAAGCTCTACGCCTGTGAATAGCGCCCTTGGCCGCCGCCTTGGCAATGACCTTTTGAGCCAGATGCATATGCTCCTGGATCTCTGCGGGTGATTTCTCTTTGATAGCAGCCTCAAGTGCCTTTATGACGTTTTTTACTCTGGTCTTTTGGGATTTATTGCGTAATTGACGCTTTCGGTTCTGACGCGCCCTCTTAAAGGCAGATTTATGATTGGCCAATCTATCCTCCTATAAATATGTATTTTGCTTGTCTGAAGACAAGGTTGCCATATAATATAGCACCTGTTTGGTGTCAATATGAATTTTTTACACCCCTTATTAGACCGGTTCAAGATACTCCATGACGTGCCCGGCCTTGAAGCCCTGGTCACAGTGCTGGTCTATCTGGCGCTGGCCAAGGCTGCTGACATATTTATTGACAAAATCTTAAAGCGCCTGGCAGGCCTTACAAAGTTCAGTTTTGATGACAAGCTTATATACTTTGTCCATGGTCCTGTATGCCGGACAGTGGTCTTGCTGGGTATCCTGCACGGGCTGATATTACTGGAGCTGCGGCCTCCATGGAACTATATTCTTACAATGGTTACCAAGAGCCTGATCCTCTTTGTGTGGTGGATCGCGGCTATCAGAATAGCGAGCTGGCTATCAGACAAGAGCTTTCCAATAGCAGCCGGGAGAGCGGACACCGGACGAGACGTCTTTCTGCTCTTCAAGAACATGCTTCGTGTTGCAATCGTGATCATAGGTATCCTGTGGATACTTACAATCTGGAATGTAAACCTCACGCCGCTGTTTGCATCTGCCGGGATTGCAGGGATAGCCGTTGCGCTGGCCGCAAAGGACACCCTTGCCAATTTCTTCGGCGGGATCAGCATATTTGTGGACAAGCCATTCAAGGTGGAAGATTACATAATTCTCGATACCGGGGAAAGGGGAGAAGTCGTGGACATAGGCATTCGTTCTACAAGGATCAAGACCAGAGACGATGTGCTTATCACCATCCCCAATTCCATACTGGCGAATGTCAAGATAATCAATGAAAGCGCTCCGGTTCCCAGGTTCAGGATACGCATACCGGTGGGAGTGGCCTATGGGAGCGACCTGGAAAAGGTAGATAATATTCTCGTGGATATAGCCAGGTCCAATTCCATGGTGTCAAAAGAACCGGAGCCAAGGGCAAGACTGAGGCTGTTTGGGGATTCGTCAATAGACTTTGAGTTGCTGTGCTGGGTAAATGACCCGAGGAACAGGGGCCTTGTGACGCACCAGTTAATAAATGCCACCTACAAGGCCTTTAAAAAAGAAGGTATCTCCATACCGTTCCCCCAGAGGGATGTGCATCTCGTTCCCGCAGATATGGATTAGATCTCAAAGAGGAGGCAGCAGCTTCATGGCATCAGTGCCTGACACCAAAAGAGAAGAGAAACCCGGAATCCGCCCCGGAGGTTCCCGCTGGGGCAGGCCTAAGCATTATCGCTGCCATGCCTGCGGCAGAGAATTGCCTTTTTGCTGGAACTGCCCTTGTGGTTTTCAGATTTGTGACGACTGCCTGAAAGAAAATATATGGGGCATGAGCAATAACGCAATATGGATATGCCCCGACTGCGGACGAATAAGAAGCTTTTGACAGCCTAATCAGATACCTATTTTAATGGCCAATTCCTCTATTTCATTTACCATATCATCAATTACATTCAGACCCTGATGCCAGAAATCAGGATCATGGAGGTCTATGCCAAACGGTTCAAGCAACGCATAGGGTGTATCGTTTCCTCCGGCAGCCAGCAGCTCCAAATAGAGCGGGACAAAATCGGTTTTCCCCTTTTCATACATGGAATAGAGAGACAAGACAAGGAGCTCTCCAAAGGCATAGGCATATACATAGCCTGGTGTATGGATAAAGTGGCCTATGTAAGACCACCAAACACCATAGTCATCGGTCAGTGTCACGCTGCTGCCGAACATTTCCTCCTGTGACTTAAGCCAAAGGCCTGAAAATTCATCCGGAGACAGCTCTCCTTTTGAACGTCGCCGGTTGTGGACTTCATTTTCAAACCTGTTCATGGCGACCTGTCGAAATACGGTTGCAAAGACAGACTCAATCTTGGCGGCAGCGAGCCACAATTTCTCTTCAGGCCTTTCCAGATCCTTCATTAAATCTTTAAACACCAGCATTTCACAAAAAACAGAGGCGGTTTCGGCCAAAACCAAGGGGATATGACTGTTTAAATAGCCTTG
>Ga0190360_1001967_pt1 | contig 10313 bp, 9 predicted proteins | sample 48721834_MG_FD_161271 | JGI IMG/M metagenome (GOLD analysis project Ga0190360, IMG submission 161271) | Hydrothermal vent microbial mat bacterial communities from Southern Trench, Guaymas Basin, Mexico - 4872-18-3-4_MG | ecosystem: Environmental > Aquatic > Marine > Hydrothermal vents > Microbial... | reverse complement strand
GTGTTTTTTTGCTTTTAATTCACAGTAAAACCCATTTCCAAGTGAGTGATCAATAAGAATTTTAGTGGTGGGATAGAGTTCATTAATGGCACGAATAAAGACCAGGGAAAGAGTCTGTTGATAAGACCTCATTCCCTCGATTGAATTAATATGGATCCATTGAATGGAACAGTCGTTTCCAATTTTCTGGTGAAGATTACATATTATGTTATTAACTTTTGCTAAAACAATTGTTTCTTTGTCAGGTGGATTACTGGATTCAAGAATTTCCAGGAGAGTTATATTTTTGGGAAAGGTTGATCTTTGACCATCCTCGAAACGTACATTAACAGTTTTTTGTTTTGCTTTATTATCCATAGGTTTTTTCTCAAGATTTTTGTTAAAAATTGAAAAATAAAATAGTAATTTTCTTTGATTCTTACAAGTGCTTTTTTGGGGAAAGGTCATTATTTACTTTTTTCTTGATTTCTTTTTATTATTATGTAAGAGGTAAATACTGAAATCCTGAAGGGTTAATTCCGTATTGAGATGCAACTCATTTGGAGATGAACCAAAAATAATAAATCCGGAGGAAAATTCCAATTCCGTCTGAAGCAGAACAAAATCGGTTATTAAGGTGAATAAAAGTTTTGTTATTTGATATATCGAAACAGAGTTTCTTCAACACCGTTTCCAATAAAAAATCCGGAAGTCTTGACACATCAAGATCTTCCGGATCTCTTTGGGGTTTGCTGCTATCCCAATTCTCTGTTAAAGGAATAAACTTTTCAGCTATATGGTGAATCTTTATGCAATTTAGTTTGTGCTTAATACAGAATGAAGAAATTACTATCTCATCAAAACCTTATAGATTCCGTCTTTTGTTTGTATAATTTTTCCTTCCCTTACGCCTCGTTCAAGAACTTTATTATAAAGTTTCTGATAATCTTTCAAGTTTCCTGTACCTTTTTCAATTTTGTTGAGATTGCCATTGGCACCCAGATCTACAACAACCGCTTCTACTATAGTTGTTTGTTTCTTTATAATAGAAAGTTTGTTGTAAACTTCACCCAAAGCCAGGATATAAGTTCTCAGTATGTAGTTGTTCAACATGTCCGAGGTGCTGTATGTTCTTTCAAAAGTCCTTTTCTTAACATGCCCACCAGTTCTGCCCAATTCAATTCCTTTCTTGTAGATTTCCCTGGCTTTTTCCAGAGAGATATTTCCAATGAGTACCTTATCCAGAATGCCATCCTGTTCTTTGTCAATTCCCTTGAATACGGTCTTTTTTCCCTCTTTTTGTATGAGAATGTTATATCCTTCTTTAGTCCTGGGGGTTATGCTTTGAATATAGTAGGTTTTGTCTCCAAGAGTAAAGGAATAGCCGCCAATTTCAACATTCTTGTGTGTAGTAACGCATCCCATAATAATTATTGAGATCGCCACTATCCACGTATGTTTTTTTATCTTCATGGCTTTATCCTCCTATTTAAGCTCTTTTTTTGTTTTTTAAACTTTTTGGCCAAAAAGTAGAATTTTATATTATTTTGCAACTTTCTCAGCGAGCTTATAATTCATGCTCCATGAAACCCAAACTTCGATTGGTCTACCTTTTCTTTCAGCCGGGATAAACTTCAGCCTTTTGGCAAACTTTACTGCAGCATTGTCTAAAATTTTATAGCCAGAAGATTTGATGACTTTTGCAATCTTTACTTTCCCCCTTTTGCTTATCAGAAGATTTATATCGACGGTGCCTTCTAAGCCGGCCATTTGAGCTAAACGAGGATAATCAGGTTCAATTCTTTCCTGGAGAGTAGGGGTTATAAGCCGTATGCCTGTAATATTACTGGGTACATTCTTGTGTTCGGATTTCTCATTAAAGAAAACTATTAATTTACCCTGTAGAATTTTGAAAGAAATATTTGTCTGGCTTACTATCTGGTTGAGAGTTTTTTCAAGCGGAAGATTTATAAGATTACATGTTATTGTTTTCCCCTCTACAAGACTATCACTGAAAATAAATTTAGCTTTTGATTGTCGGGCTATTTCTTGAATGACCTCACGGAGGGGTTTATTCTCAGAAAAAATTGAAATAAAAGTTCTTGAAGAATCATTCTGTGCCATAATAAAATGATTACACCAGACTAAAAAAAGAGTCGTACAAAAAGTGATTATTTTGAACTTAGACTTCTTCATAGTTGTCAATTCGTAATGATATATTTCTTCCCGTCAAATTTGTAATGAGAATTTAAAGTCAAACATATAGAGGACAGGACAGTTTCTATTGGTAAATTCTTAAAGGTTGCTGTAAGAGTTTTTTGACTCAGTTTGGGATCTTCCAATTTAATGGTAACATCATAATTTCGCTCCAGTTCGGCAACTATTTCTATAAGTGGTGTTTTTTCAAACACAATTTTACCTTCCAGCCATCCAAGCAGATGATCTACATCCACATTTTGAGGTGGTTGTGGAGAGACATTACCAACGATCTGACTCATCTGCCCTTTTGATAACACGACATTTTTATTATTCAATTTTATTGACCCAAGCATCACGCGACCTGTTTTTACAATGACACGGGTTTGTTCATCTCGAGCTCGCACATCGAATTTAGTTCCAAGTACTGTTACTTTTGCGTTGTTGGTTACTACTATAAAAGGTTTTTTATTATGAGTTACATCAAAAAACGCTTCACCTGAAAGCGTTACCTGTCTGAGATTATTTGAAAATCTTTTAGGGAATTTGATTGAACTGCTGCAATTAAGGTGTACTACAGAACCATCCGGTAAATTAATCTGAATTCTCTGTCTGTTTTGAGTGAGAATTTCCTGCAAATAAGGTTTTGAAGATTGGTTTCTCCAGATTAGAAAAGCTGCAGCAAATATCAACACTGCTGCAGCAGAAAGAGCAGCAGGACGATATCGTGGCTCGACAAACGTGCTCAGGTTGTTAACAATGTGCTTAAATAATGGAGTAACTCCTTTTTTCCTTTTTGCAATTGCAACATCCAAACTTTTTTCAACTGTTGACCATTCTTCTTCGATATCAGGTAGAGGTGGTGAACTCTGTACTGCTGTCAGCTCCCATGTTCTTTTTATTTTGTCGTAGAACAGTTGATTTTCTGAAGAAATTTTTAGCCATTTCTCCAGTTCTTTTTTTTCTTCCGGAGAGATTTCTCCTGCGAGAGCTTTTGTACATAATTTAAGATATTTGGAGTTCTCCATATTTTTGCCCCTTTCATATAATAATACGGTTCAGATAAGAAATACCCTCTTTTAAAGTTTCATTCAATAAAAAGACTAAAGTCTAAATTCCAAGACTCAGTCACTTTTTTAGAAAAAATAATTCATGGTTGTAAAATAGGGTGAAATTTATGAAAGTTCTTCTCGCAGCAACTGTAAAGCCTGGCTCATCCATTTTTCAACAGTTTTGATTGAGATGTTGCAAACCTCAGCTATTTCAGAATATTTTAGCCCTTGATATCGACTTAGAGTAAAAACGGTGCGAAGTTTTTCTGGAAGATTATCAAGGGCAGTTTTTAGTGATAATTCTGTGTCTATAAATTGTTCGTTATCAGAATAATTTTCTCTTTCGAGTTTTGAGAGATAAGATCTTTTAGAAGTATTTTTTCTGTTGTGATCAATAATTAAGTTGTTAGCAATGCGGTAGAGGTAAGCTTTTATAGATTTGTTAACGTTAAGCTTCTTACGGTTTTGCCAAAGGCGTGTGAAGGTTTCCTGCAAAATATCTTTTGCAAGTTCAGTAGAATAAGTACGATACCAGACAAAGTTGTAAAGTGATTTATAGTGACGGAAGTAGAGTGTTTTAAAAGCGGCACTATCTGAAGATTTTATTGCCTGAGAAAGTTTGTTGTCTGGTAAAGATGGTAAATCTTTCACTGCTCTACTAACGATTTTCCTTTCTCAAAATCGTAGAGTGTTTTTCTTTTTAAATCAGCCAGAGCCAGTTTATATTCGTTATAAGCAGCCAGGTAAGATAGCTTTGCCTGATTTAATTGATCGCTTGCTCTGGCCAGTTCTGTTGAAGTAATGTCACCATTTGCAAAGCGCTGAAGACTAATCTCAAAGGATTTTTGGCTTACTTCTTTGCTTTTGGCCAGCATCTGGACGCGATCGTAAGCTTCATACACGGTACGGACTACATCCCGAACTTCTCGTTCAATTGTAATCTTAGTGTCCTGTAAACTTAGTTCTGCTTGTTTAAGATTTGCTCTGGCAGCTTCAACCTGGGCTTTATTTTGGCCCCAATCCCAGATGGGAATTTCAAGTGTAAAAGTAAGTCCTCTGTTTGGTGTTTGTTTCAAAATATTCCAGCTCGATCTAAAAAGATCGGCTGTAGGGCTTCCCCATGGCATAGTAGGGTCAGAAAAACCAGAGAAGTTATAGTATCCCGTCAGACTTCCCTTTATAGAAACTCTTGCATCAATCTGTTTTATATTAATTTTTTGCTCTTCGATGTCGATTTGTTTTTCCACGAGTTCACTGCGATTTTTTAGAGCAAGAGCAACAGCTTTTTCAACATCAATATGAACTGGTTTCACTTCCAGCTCTGTAATTACTTTTATTTTGGTATCCAGTGGTAGGCCTATAAGCTGTTTGAACGCGGCTTCTCCTTTTTTTAGATTTCCTTCAGATTTTTTTAGATCGTTCTGGCACTGAGTAAGCTCAACCTCAGCTTGCATAGCATCTACTTCAGCGATTAACCCTGCCTCGAATTTGTTTTTTGTTGTGCGATAAATTTCTTCCTGCCGAGCTACTTTGTCTTTGTTAATTTCTACTTCCTGGCTTAATCTGTACAGCTGATAGAAAGCACTTGTTACTCTATAAACCAGATCTAATTCTGAACGCTTGAATACTCGAGACTGCCTTTCATAGCTGAGTTCAGCCTGTTTCAGGCCTAATTTCAAATTGTTAATAGTAAAAAGCGGTTTGTTTACAATCAAACTGAGGGAGGTATAAAATCTATTTGTTTTTATGAGTACATCAGGATTCATTGATGATGGAGTCCACGAATTTAAACGGTATGCCTCTGAGCGAAATGTAAGATTTCCTCCTCCCAGTGGAAGCCAGGGCATAGGTTGAATGAGATCTAAAACTCCTCTCATCTGGAAACTTCCGTATTTAACTGGTACGGGGGTACCGCCAACTACATCAACCAATTTGAATCCTTCATCGTATGCAGGAAAATAAAAACTACTTTTAGCATACGTTCGATAACCAGCTTTAGCTGCCCAGAGATTATACTCTGCCCAGATCACACTTTGTTTAAGACTTTTTATGTTGTAACTTTTGTGCAATGCAATGTCAGTACTTTGGTCAAGATTCAATACCATAACCTTTTGCCCGTGGACTGAACCAGAAGCAATTAAAAGTACAAAGAACGACAAGATTCCTATTTTTTTCATTAGATCCCGAGTTTTCATAAATTCACCTCACTACTACTCATATCTTAGTGATTCAATTGGGTCAAGTAAAGCTGCTTTGCGAGCAGGATAAATCCCAAATATAATACCTACTCCAGTTGAAACAAAAAATGCAAGAAGAATAGAACTCAAATCCACAATTGTTTTCCAGTGAGCGTATGATGAGATTATTTTTGTCATTAAGAAACCGAGAAGAATACCTATTAGTCCGCCAGAGAAACTTAGTAAAATCGCCTCAATAAGAAATTGTCCTAAAATATCTTTTCGTGTGGCGCCAATGGCTCTCCTGATACCAATTTCTCTGGTTCTCTCTAAAATTGTAGCCAGCATGATGTTCATAATCCCTATTCCACCTACTAAAAGAGAAATACCAGCGATGGCACCCATGACTATATTAAAAATTCTCTGAGTTTTTTGACTTTGTCTGAGAAGTTCTTCAGGCACAATAATTTTATAATCTTCCATTTGATTGTGTCTTAGATTGAGGAGTGATTTTGCCAGGTTGGCTGCTTCTTTTATTCTTTTTTCATCCGAGATTTTAAGTATAATTTGATCTACTTCGGGTTCGGCCGGGTCGATATCAAAACGGTGAATTGCTGAAGAAAGAGGAATATAAACGTCCATATTTAAATCTCTGTCGCCTACACCACCTTTACCAGTAGATTGCGGTTTTGGTTCCATTACGCCTGCAACTGAAAACCAGAGGTCACCAATCTTGATCTGTTTACCTACAGCATTTTCGAAAAAGAATAGCTGATGTTTAATTTTGTTCCCGAGCACACAAACCCGGCGTGCCTCGTGCAGATCCTGATAATTAAAGAAATTACCCCTTACAGTTTTGGAATTCAGTACATTCTCATAATCAGGAGTTGTTCCTACAACTGTAGTGGTGACCTCCTCGCTTTTTCTTGAAATACGAACATCTGAAATTTCTTTTTGAGGAACCGTGACCTCAACCAATGGATTCAGGATATTTAATGATCTCGCATCATCCATTGTTAAGCCTTTAGCTTCCACTACTGTTCCCCGTTCATCTTGTTCTGTCTTGATAGGATTTGAACGAAGAATAATGTTGTCTACTCCGAGAAGCTTGATCTGATCTAAAGCCTCTTTTTTAGCTCCTGCTCCAATAGAGAGCATTGCAATTACAGCGGCAACGCCAAAGATAATACCAAGCATTGTTAAGAAGGAACGAAGTTTGTGGGAAGAAAGCCCAGACAGGCTTACAGAAAAACTTTCTTCAAAATTCACGTGGTACTCCTATTATTTAATAATAAATAGACCCTTAGTAACTGTTTTTCTTTTTGTTGTTTTTGGTGTTATGACAGCAGGCTGAGTTTCCCCTCCGATTTCTTCCAACGGTATTGTGGGATCTCGTAGACAGACGCTTTCTCCCTCTTTTAAGCCCTCTTTAATAATAATATAGTTACTATTTTTTTGTCCAACTTTTACAACGCGTTTCTTAGGTGTTCGAGAGCTCATTACATAAACAACAGTTTGGCCTTCTTTTTGGAAAACAGCCTGAAGTGGTACAAACAATGCATCCTTAATCCGATCAGTGATAATTCTGCATCCGCAGGTCATACCGGGTCTAAGCAGGCCATCTGTTGAATCAATAGTTATTTCTACGTCAAAAACCTTGGTATTGGTCGATTCTTCCCGTCTAGCTAAGGTAGCTATTCTGGTAATTTTCCCGTAGTATACTTTTCCTTCAAGAGCATCCACAGTTATTACAGCATTTTGTCCTTTCTTGACTTTATTAATATCAACTTCATTCACAGTGGTTTTGGCTTGCATAATAGAAAGGTCAGGAATTTCAATTACTGGAAAGCCAGGCCACGGAGTGTCACCAATTTGAACTTTTTTCATCGTAGATCCACTCCAGATTTCTTTGTACACAACCAATCCATCTATTGGTGCTTTTATGGTTAATTTACTTAGGGCTTGTTGTGCTTCTCTTAATGATGCTTCTGCCTGCCGGACTTTCAATTCAGCTTTCATAAGTGTTGCTTTATCGATAATATTTTGAGAAGCTATTCTTTCTTTAGCCTGAGCTAAAGCAACTTCAGCTTTTTTCATGTTGAGTTCAGCTTCCTGTTTTTTGGCTTCTGCTTCAAACTGCATCATTTTCAAATTAAGTTTGGCTTGCTCATAGTTATACTTTTCAAGTTCGAGCTGACTTTCCAGTTGGGCCATATTGGAAGCAATAGTAGCTTTTTCACTTTCTAACTGGGCTTTAGCATTGGCCAATTCATCTTTTGCATCGTCGACCTTTTGTTGAGCCTCGCTTGGATCCAATTGAAGTAGAAAATCTCCTTTTTTGACTATTGTTCCTTCCGGTACCATGTCAACAATCTGGAGCGTCATGCGACGCCTCATGCGGGGGATAGAAATATTGGTTGAATTGAGTGCATCGATTTCGCCTGTGGTATTTATATCTATTATGAACTCTCCTCTCTGGGCTCTTGCTGTTGCAATGTGAATGGACCCTGGTATTGCTACCAGAAATATTATAAGGAGGAGGAGTACTGCTCCTCCTATTATTAGCCATGTTCGTCTGTTTATTTTTTTTAGATTTTTTATCAATGGCTCAATGTTAAGATGAAATTTCATTGATGTTTCTCCGTTATCGGTTTTTTTATTTTTGGATTTTCTTTTTGCTTTTTAAGTCTTTCTCTAATGAAGGATGGGAGTTTATTGATATCAATTTTAGATTTTTTATTTTTACTTTGGTTAGTAGTTTCGTAATTGTAGAGCAAACCGCGCTTCTGGAAGACAGCAAAACTTTCTCTGATGGCACGATTTAGTTTTTCAATTCGTTTCTTTTCTTCGGCAGCACCCAGCATAAGTGCTTTTCCTGTTGGATCAACCCATGAAAGTTTCATGCCGGGTTTTACCCCTCTTTTGATAACAATATAACTATCATTACTGGCACCCAGATATACAGCGTATGGTTTTGTTTTTCCTTTAGGAAAGACCACGGGTGAACCCTGAATTTCAAAGACAGTTCCTACAGGTACGTATACAACGTCTTTCAATTTGTTCAGGATAATTCTAACCTTGGCTGTCATGCCGGGTTTTAATCTGGGATCAGTTCCTTTTATATCAATATAAACGGCAAACCCTTTAAGTCTTGAGCCCCACTTTACACTCTGAGCCAGCCTGGAAACCTCTCTAATCTTTCCTTCAAATTTTGCCTCAGGGTATGCGTCAAGTGTGATTTTAGCATTCTGGCCCACTTTGACCTTTAAGCGATCAACTTCATTGATATAGAGTTTTACTTCCATTTTAGAGAGATCCGGGATGGAGATAAGAGCTTCGCCAGGACGTGCAGTGTATCCCTTTTTAAGACGTTCCCTGCTGGTCCAGCTCCCAACTTCCTGGTATATTACCATTCCGTGGGCAGGTGCTGTTAAATGCAGTTTATTTATTCTTTCCTGTATTGTTTTTACCCTATTCTCAGCTTCTTTTATGGAAGTTTGCATATTTACAAGCTGACTATGATGGATAATTTTTTGAGATTCGAGTTGTTTTCTGGTTCTCTCCAAGTCTATTCTTGCCTGTTCACGCTGGAGTCTTGCTTCTTCCTGCTGGGCCTTGGATTCAAATTTGCTCATTTCCAGACGAAGATCAGCCTGTTCGTAAGAATATTGTGCCAGTTTCAGGGAATTTTTAAGGTTAGACATTGCCAGAGATTGCTGTGCCTGTAATTTTTTGAGATCTGCTTTTAACGATTCCAGATTGTCTTTTGCTAAGTCCAGTGAAGTTTGCAAATCACTTACGTCAAACTGCAGGAGAAAATCTCCCTTTTTTACTATGGTTCCTTCTGGAACAAGATCAATAACCTGAAGCCTACTGGCCCACATCATAGGAGCAGAAACCAATTTCTGAGAGACTGCTTCTATCTCTCCGGATTCGACCAGATCCACAATAAAATCACCCCGCTGTGCAACTGCCCATTCATTTCTCGCTATATTTTTCTTTCCACTAGATATAGAAAATAATAAAATCAAAATAATAAGAAGGGTAGCCCCTACTGTGAAAAGAATTTGTTTTTTTCTTGAATTTAATATTTTGCTATTCAAGACTTTCTTGACGATTCTCTGAGTAACAGTAAGTAATTTCATTTTAACTGGCTTTGAATTAAAAGGTTATAGGAAAAAATATCATATCTTATACGGTTTTTCTATCCAGAAGTTTCCCAAATTTTTTCATATTTTAACTTGACAGATTTTAAAAAAGTTAGTATATTTATTTCCATGTTAGTAGTGGCGCTTTAGCTCAGTCGGTAGAGCAACGGACTGAAAATCCGTGTGTCCCCAGTTCGATTCTGGGAGGCGCCACAAATTAAACACAGAATAGAGCTCGCTTCTTGCGGGCTTTTTTTATTAAGATCTCAGTGTAGCTATTAAACGTAGTGGATTTGTTAGTAAATCGAGCGCAACAACGATACTGGTACAGACAATATCTGCTGCAGCCATAGTTTCTATAGATGCTCCTTCCCTTTGTATTACAGCAATCCCGAGTGCGGCTTCTTTAACCATCAGGCGGTCATTCCGTCCATTTCCAATGCAGACTGTGAGTTCTGAATTTAACTGCTGAACATATTTTAATTTGCCAATATCCTGGTTTTCTTTGGGAAGAATAACGAGTTCACAGGGAATTGATTTGAGCTGGGATTGAGCTTTCCCAAAAGTATCGGCTGTTAATACATGGATTTGAAGTTTCTTCGCTAGAATTTCTAAAGTTTCTTTTACTCCAGGAAGAAGTTTCCCATCACAAGCAAGCGTTCCATTATAATCCAGAACAAGATGTTCTATGTGCAGGGTTCCGAAACCGGGAATTGAAGTTTCTATCAATTTTACTCCTTTTCTTCTTTTTCAATTATCTC
>Ga0190360_1001966_pt1 | contig 10315 bp, 7 predicted proteins | sample 48721834_MG_FD_161271 | JGI IMG/M metagenome (GOLD analysis project Ga0190360, IMG submission 161271) | Hydrothermal vent microbial mat bacterial communities from Southern Trench, Guaymas Basin, Mexico - 4872-18-3-4_MG | ecosystem: Environmental > Aquatic > Marine > Hydrothermal vents > Microbial... | reverse complement strand
AGGGCCCATGCTAAGAACGATGATTTCTCCTCTATGTTTTTCTTTAAGGGAAATTCCGAGTTCTATGGCATGTTTATCGTGTGGATTTATAATTGATGGAACACCCTCTCTAACTAAAGTGTTGGTTTTAGGATCTATCTTGACTTCAGAAATTCCTGGTACTTGCTTGATGCATACAAAAATTTTCAATCATACCACTCCATGAATTTATTAATGATATATACAATAATATTATGTCTAACAACTTTTAAACTGATTTTTTTTATTCACTTCAATAAGCGTGTTAATAAAATAAAATTCTACTGATAATTTAAAATTTCGATTAGAACTTCTAATTTTATTAAATATAAGTTTAACCATAGTTATAATGCATTAATTATTTTAAAATGAATGACTTAACAGAAATTGCAAGAATAATATAACAAGAATTAAAATCGTGAGGTTAAATCCAATTTTGGTTATCTCTTTTCTTTAATGATATCTAAAATAAAGGAAAAATTTATAAAAAGAATATATTTTATCTTAAAAACCTCTTTTTAGATAGCGATTTGCTATGACTAATCTTTGAATTTCGCTAGTACCTTCATAAATTTCAGCTACTTTAGCATCTCGGAAGTATCGCTCCACATTATATGCTTTCATCACGCCATAACCTCCATGAATCTGAACTGCTTGATGTGCAGCCTTCATTGCTGCTTCAGAAGCGACCAATTTTGCCATTGAACTAGCTAACCCGTAATCCTTGCCTTGATCACATAAATAAGCTGCTTTATATGTCAATAACCTCCCAGATTCTATTGATGTTGCCATATCTGCAATCTTCCATTGTATTCCTTGAAACCTTCCTATTTTCATCCCAAATTGTTCTCTTTCATTTGCATATTTTATTGCAGCTTCTAAACAAGCTTGTCCCAATCCTACACATTGAGCCGCGATGATAATCCTACCATAATCTAAAATTGATAAAGCCAATTTAAATCCATCCCCGATGTTTCCCAATATGTTCTCGTCAGGAACCCTAACATTATCAAAAACTAATTCAGAAGTGTTTGAAGCTCTCACGCCAAGTTTATCTTCTTTTACGCCCACTGAATAACCAGGAGTGTCAGTATCTACAATAAATATCGTGAGTTGTTTTCTTGAGTCCTTCCCACCTGTCCTGGCAACCACTAATAAAATATTAGCAATTCCGCCATTCGTGGCAAAAATCTTGCTTCCATTAAGAACCCATTCGTCTCCATCCTTAACAGCGGTTAACTGAACACCTCCCGCGTCTGAGCCTGCATTTGCTTCCGTCAATGCAAAGGCTCCCAATTTATCTCCTTTTGCAAGAGGAATCAAGAACTTTTCTTTTTGTTCTTCAGTTCCAAACGTGTAAATAGGCCTACAGACTACACTACAATGGACTCCAGTGGTGATTGCCCAAGAAGCATCTATCCTGCCAATCTCTTCTGTAATTATGGCAAATGCAATCGTATCATCGTGAAGCCCCGCACCTCCATATTCTTCTGGAATGCAAGAGCCAAAGTATTTCATTTCTTTAATTTTTTTAAAAACAATAGGGTCTAATTCCGATTTCTTATCGGATTCTTCTGCAACGGGAGCAATATATTCTTCAGCAAATTCTCGAGTAATTTTTCTAATCATCTTTTGTTTTTCTGTAAGAGAAAAATCCATCTTTATCAACTATTTTTTATTTTTTTTTTTAATAAATTTCATTTTTTCTTTTGTAAATTTAAAAACTATATAATTTAATCTGAAATCTTAATTAAACTTGTTTTTAACTTTTGACTCTAACTCTATTAAAGTTATGCCGATTATATTAGCATATTTATTTATCAATTATACTTATTACTTTTTTTTTCCATATTGAAAAAAGTATAATAATTTTAATGATGATTGCAGTTTTTCAAAAAACTTTTCAGTTTTAATTAAAATTGAGTAATTTTTTTTTAGATCTTAACTGATACTCTCAAAACACAATATTTTTATTAATTTGTGCTATTAAAAAAAATGAAATTATTTATTAAATCGTGTCATTATATAAATTAAGCCTTATTACTTTTTTAAAATAAGGTTTGAAGTAAACGTATAAAAATTAAATAAATCGTCCAAATAGTGATACACCTTGATAGAAACAGAACAAGTTTTATTGAAATTTCGTGGATTAAAACTTATCAGTTTCAAAAGACGAGGTTATGGTGAATTTGTTGGTACTGGACTTTTAAATCCCCTTTATGATCGATTTAGACTTTTCAGATTAATTATAATGTTATTACTTGAATCCAGCTTTTACAAGAACTCCCCTTTCATAGGTAGATGGAAAGGAAAAAGGGTCTCTAACACGTTCGCACCTCCAGTTGGAAGCCACCCTCAATTAAGAGCTTTCAAGGGACTAGTACGCAACTATTTACTGGGATACTCTTATCCAGTAGCTTGTACATTTGCCGTTACGTATAAATGCCAGTGCAAGTGCGTCCATTGTAGTGCTGGAAAACACGTTCGGAGAGGATTAGAAGAGCTTTCAACTGAAGAAGCGAAAAGAGTAATTGACGAAAGTCAAAAGCTTGGCGTGACGATTATTGCTTTTACTGGAGGTGAACCGTTGCTTAGAGACGACATATTCGAATTGATAGCACACGTTGACAAGAAAAAAGCAATGCCGATAATGTTCACAAATGGGCAATTTCTCAGCGAAGAAAATGCCCAAAAACTCGTTGATGCTGGTCTTTATTCTCTTTTTGTTAGCATCGACAGCCCTGTTCCAGAAGAACATGATAAATTGCGGGGCGTTCCTGGTCTTTTTAACGATGCCATTGAAGGAATAAAGCGAATGAAATCTAAAGGTGTTTTTGTTAACCTTTCTTCTTATGCGATTCGTTCCTCTACAGAAAGGGGAATGTATAAAAAATTATACCAATTAGCTAAGGAACTTGATTTAGACAATTTTATCTTGTTCGATGGCGTACCAACAGGAGCCATGTTAAAGAATGTAGATGAAATGCTCACTCCAGAACAGCGTCAAGAAATTTATGAGTATTCTGCCAAGTTATTTAAGGAAACTGCTAAACCTCCATTATCCTCGCAATCATGGCAAAATTCAATTGAAGCCTATCTTGCCGGAATTGGTTGCCTTGCAGCAAACATTCAATTTTACATTACTGCTTATGGGGATATTGCCCCGTGTGATTTCACGCCCTTGTCTTTTGGAAACATTAGAAAGGAGCCATTGAAAAAAATTTGGCGCAGAATGATCAGTCACCCTGCATACTCTCACCGAAGTCCTGTTTGCAGGATGCAAAATCCTAAATTCCGCCAAGTATATATAGATCCGATCCCCGAAGATGCCAAGCTTCCTTATGATATTAAAAAATTACCATTAATTGATTATCGAAAAATAAAACTCGAAGAGAAGAAAGAAATCCACGAAACAATAATGAAACAAATAATAACTTAATTTTTTTTAATTTTTAATATTAATTTCATTTTTTTAAATTCTTGTTTTGAATATTAAAGGATCAATTTTCAAAAACTAATTTTTTTATGGAAAAAATTGAAAATAGGTTAATTTTATTGAAATTAATTTTAATTTATACAACCATTTTATTTGTACCAATAATTAAAATGATCATTATATTAAATAGGTAAATATTTCAGTTTCTATATTATTTATCTTCCGTTATTTAGGATGATTTTTCCAAAATGTTAAAATAAATGGTAATAAAAGTAAATAGGAAATAAACGAGCGAATCTTTAAATAAACAATTATGGAATGTTTAAATTTTTTATATATTGAAATCTTTTTCAATTATTTAGAAGAATTGATAGTTCTCATTAAAATGATTTGCACTTTAATTGCCCCCATTACTCTTTTAGTTATCATCATTTTAATTTCCTCTGGAAAGATGAATCGTCTTCTCATTAGTTTAGCTGGAGCGCTTTTAGTCTCCTTTTCTTTACTATATATGGATAATGTTCAATCATCAACCGTAATTGGATTTATTTTGGGTTATGATTATTCAAATCTTCAAACTATTCTATTTGTTTTAGGGATGATGATTGTTATTACAATTTGTAAGAAGACTGGAGTCTTCATATATCTGGCATTTCGTTTGGTCCAATTAATGAAAGGAAATAGCCGATATATTTTATTTGCACTTTGTTCATTTACTTTTCTTATTTCATCTTTATCCAGCAATATTTTATGCATTTTTTTAATAATTCCACTAACGATTACAATATGTAGGATGCTAGATGTTAACCCCATACCATATATTTTATCAGAAGGAATGGTCGTGAATTTAGGGGGACTTTTATTTGTTATAAGTTCAATTCCAAATTTATTAATCAGCCATTCAATTACATGGACATTTCCTCAATATTTTTTGGATGTAGGGTTTTTTTCTTTGATCCTATTCGTGATCACTCTAACATTTTTAGCAGTATACAACAAAAATAAGCTAAAAAAACCTAAAATAGAAAGAGTTAAGGTCTTGTTAGGATATGATGCTTGGTTATTTGTTGAGAATAAAAAAAAATTCTTCATCTCATTGTTCATGTTATTAATTACAATTATTTCTGTAATAATCTTGCCCTTAATTTGTAACATCTCTATTGACCTCATTGCTTTATCAGGTGGCGTGATCTTATTAATCTTAACCATGAGAAAAGAGTTTCATGATTTGTGGAAAGAGTTGGATTTAGAGTTAATCTTTTATTTATTTTGTATATTATTCATATCCGAAGCTATTGAATTTTCTGGAGTGTTAAATTTTGTTTCAGGAGGATTAGAATTAGTTACTGCTGGAAATGAATTGACACTGTCCTTGCTTCTATTATGGATCTCTGGTATTTTAAGTTCTGGGATTCATAATGCCCCTATAACGAAAATATTTATTCCAATAGTAATGAATTTATCCACTCCTGGAAATGAAAGAGTATTTTTTTCTGCAGTTTCAATAGGGACAGTATTAGGTGAAAATCTTTCTGTCATGGGAGATAATTTAGTATTAATCTTGATGGTTCGCGATTATGGCTATGATTTAAAATTCTCTACTTTCATGCGTTTAGGAATTATAATAACAATAACCCAATTGATCTCATCAACAATCTTTTTAATAATGAAAATTTTAAATTACTTCATCATATTTGGAATTTTGATTTTAATTTTAATTGGAATTCTTGTTTACTATCATCCAAAAATCTTAAAAATGCTTAATAAATATTTTCCAAAATATTTTAAAAAATTTAAATAAAATATTTGTCTTATTTCACTAGTTTTTAAATAAAACTTATGGATCAAAAAGATTCTGACAAGATACTTTCATCTATCAACGTTAAGCAAAAATTAGATTACCAAATGTTTCAAATTTTTAATATTTTAATGGCTTTGTAATGATTAAATAGTTTAGAAAATATTAGATATTAATTATATTTAGAATATCAATATATATTAAAAATTAATAAAAAATAGCGTGAGTGTTTCTTGTTTGACAAAGAATTTTTAGAAAAATTAAGTTTAAAACAAAAGGAATGGAAAGAAAAATATAAAAAGGTAAAGGAAAGAGAAGTTAAATTCGTGACTGATTCTGAAATACCTATCAAACCCTTATATACTCCTCTCGATGTTAAAGAAGATTATTTTAAGAAGATCGGCTTTCCAGGGGAATATCCTTTTACTCGTGGAGTTTATCCATCAATGTACCGTGGAAGATTATGGACCATGAGATTATTTAGTGGACACGGTACTCCTGAAAGCTTTTTAGTACATAACTAAATAGCCAGGATGAGACAAATAAAAGATGGAAATATCTCTACGAGAATGGAGAAACAGGGTTCAGCGCCGCTGTTGATGCCTTAACATTTAATGGGATTGATCCTACAAATCCAGATGCTGCTCCAGAAGTTGGCACTTCGGGAGTTCCACTATATTGCATCGATAGCTTGTTTGCTTTGACAGAAGATATCCCGATTGATAAAGTTAGCGTTGCATTAGTCGTGGAACCTTTTACATCAGCACCAGTTTGTGCCATGTATTTTAATGTTGCAAAAGCAAGAGGAATTGACATAAAGCAATTAATGGGGACTACGCAAAATGATATATTGACTATGACTGTTGGCTACATACCCTACAAAAATTGTCCACCTAACCATTTATTAAGATTGGCTTGTGATTTCATTGAATGGACAGTTCCAATGAAGAACGTACCAAAATGGCATCCAATTAATTTCACGGGTTATAATTATAGAGAAGGAGGTATTGACGCAATTCAAGAATTAGGTTTCGTTTTTGCAAGTGCTTGTTCTCATATTGATAATTTAATTGAACGTGGATGGAAGATTGATGATTTTGTAAATAGATTAGCATTCCATTTATCTGCACATAAGGATTTCTTCGAAGAGATTGCAAAATATCGTGCTGCCAGGAGAATATGGGCAAAATTAATGAAGGATAGATATGAAGCTAAAAACCCTAGATCACTTGAATTTAGATTTCACGTGCAAACTGCTGGAAGTTCTTTAACAGCCCAAATGCCAATGGTAAACATTGTTAGAACGGCCATCCAAGCTTTAGAAGCTAATCTAGGTGGATGTCAATCGCTTCATACGAATTCTTATGACGAAGCAATATGTTTACCTTCTGAACAAGCAGCTTTAGTAGCATTGCGAACGCAACAAGTTATTGCTTATGAAACTAGGATTACTAACACTATTGATCCTTTAGCGGGTTCTTATTTTGTAGAATGGTTAACAGATGAAGTTGAAGAACGTGTTTGGAAATATTTAGATAAGATTGAAAAAGTTGGAAGCATTGATAAAGCTTTATCTTCGGGCTGGTTATACAAGGAAATGAGAGATGCTTTTCATAAAAGGCGAAAGAGAATCGAAAGTGGAGAAGAAACGATGTTAGGCGTGAACATGTATCCAATTTTGTATGATACAGTAACAGATGTATTTAGAACCAATAAGGAAGCCATAAAAATTGAAGTTGAGAGGATAAAGAAACTTAAAGAAAGGAGAGATAATGCAAAATTAGAAAAGATCTTAGATAAGCTTAGAAAGGTCTGTGAAAAAGAGGAAAATGTAATGCCCGTTGTAATGGAAGCCACAAAAGAAGGTGCTACATTACAAGAAATATGTGATATTTATAGAGAAATATGGGGAATATGGGAACCTCCATTAGCAATATGAGTAAGGGGTGAATCATGAGCGAATCAAAAAAGAAAATTCGAGTTTTAATGTCAAAACCAGGAATTGATGGACATTGGCGTGGTGGGATAGTAGTTTCACGAGCATTAAGAGACGCGGGAATGGAACTCATATTTGGAGGATTTCAAAATGCTCAGCAAATAGTAGAAACTGCGATTCAAGAAGATGTTGATGTTATTGGTTTGAGCATTCATTCTGGTGCCCATTTTGCATATACTAAACAAGTAATTGACTTATTGAAAAAAAAAGGCATATTTGATAATATTTTACTGCTTGTTGGTGGAGTTATTCCTGCCAAAGATTTTGATAAACTTAAAGAAATGGGTGTTGCTAATGTTTACGGACCCGGGGCTTTAACTTCAGAAATTATTAACTTTATCCGTGAAAATGTTAAAAAATAAGGCTTATTTTTTTTTAAATTTTTTTTTGGTTTTTTATAAATTTTAAATTAAAGATAAATTAGTTAAGATCTGGTTGGTCCTTCATTCTTTTTAAAGCTTCATATCTGCTAGCTCGAATACTCCCCCCTAAATTTCCCATCATTTTATACATCCTGGAAGGTATTAGAACTTTTGACACAAGTTCAATGGCTTCATTTGGGTCACCATTTTCTTTACTCAAGTAACCAGCAGTAATATTGATATCCCATTTGATAAAGAATCAATTGATATAGTATTATGTTTCGATGTTTTTCATTTACTAAATTTATATCAAAGAAAAGATCTTTTTGAAGAACTCATCAGATACTAAAATTAAATGGTATTGTTTCTTATCATGCAACTCATCAATGTTTAAATAGTTCATTAAATATCGAAAAATAAGCCATGAACTAAAAAAAATGTAATCTAACTTTCTTACAGAAGTTAAAAAAACTAATATTTTACTGGGTTTGGATTGAGGACTCAGTTATATATAAATTTAAAAAAGCTTCTTAGATGAAAGTTGGCTCAATTGAGTCTAAAATGGAATTTATATCGATTTCTTCAAAATTGGTCATCCAAGAATATTTAGATAACTCGTGTTTCACGTTCTCGTTTTTAAATATTTTAATTACGCCTTTTTCCAATAAAAATGAAGGATCCAAAAGTTCTCCCTCATAATTTTCTAATATGTTAAGATTTTGAAGCATACATTCCAAAAGATCATCATATATAAGCAAAGGAATGTATTTCAATATTTTTGAATTCTTCGTCTTATTCAAGATATTTTTATTTTCCCCTTGATTTTTATCTGTTTCTAATTCTATTAGTTCAATATCCGCAAAGGTAGGATATAGCAGGTCTCTTTCCTCTCTTTTGAAATTCGTCTTAAATACCTTACCTTTTTTCATTTTGTAGAGATCTACTATTCTTTCCTTATTTTTAACCTCGACGATAATATAATTCTCTTGTATTCTTTTATTGCAAATATTTTTTATTAGTTCACAATAACTTATTGCCGCATTAATTAAATCGTCATTATTCATTTTTGCAGTTAAAAATATATATAAATACCCGCGCAAAAATGCAGCAAAATCCTCTTCTAACGTTTTTAACTTCCCATAAATGTTTCTTGTATTATTCCACCACTTAATTGCATTTGCTTGTGATAAAGAAACAGCAAAATCCTCGGATCCTCTTATTTCCGTTAAATATAATAGTTTTTTGATTCCATAATATATAAATTCATTAGGTTTTATCAAAGCGGTATCATTTTCACTTATAGGGAAAGATATTGGTTTCCTTGGTCTAAGTAAGGTGGATACTTCTCCATTATATACTTTATCAACCCTTGTAGGAATTGGCATAATGGGATTGTATTGTACATTCTTTAGTAATTTTTTGTGATGTTTTATCTCATAATGAGACAAATCTATTGGGATTACATCAATATAGAAAAAAAAAGGAGCTGCATCAGATTTATAAGTTCTATACGTGGAATTGGAGTTTAGCTTCATTAAACCCTCCTAAAGTTTTATTTTATTATTAATGATTCTCTAACTTGATCTTTATATTGATGATCATAAAGATGACAACAAACATAATGATCTGGTTCAATTTCTATAAATCTTGGTATTTCTGATCGACATGATTCAACACAACATTCACATCGAGGGTTAAAATGGCAACCAGGTGGCGGATTAATAGGAGTTGGAACCTCTCCTTCAATCACAAATTTTATTTCTTGATCATCAGGATCAATCTTAATATCTGAATTTAACAATGCTTTAGTGTATGGATGAACCGGATTAGAAAAAATTTGTTCCGTACTACCAAATTCAACGATTCTTCCTAAGTACATTACAGCAATGTGATCCGCAATATATTGTACTACTGACAAATTATGAGTAATAAAAAGATATCCATAATTGTATGTTCTCTGCAAATTTTTTAATAAGTTCAGTATTTGCGCTTGAACAGAAACATCCAAAGCAGAAGTGGGTTCATCTAAGATAATTAGGTTAGGATTAGTTGCCAATGCTCTTGCTATCACCACTCTCTGTTTTTGACCTCCAGAAAATTCGTCAGGATACCGATCAAGATGTTCTCGTTTTAATGAAACACTATTTAATAATCTTAAGGCATGTTTCCTAAGTTCTTTCTTATCAGTTATTCCATAGAGATTCTTTAAAGATTCAGTTATTATGTCAATTACCTTCATTCGTGGATTTAATGAAGCATCAGGATCTTGAAAGACAATTTGTATTTTTTCTCTTAATTCTCTTGGATATTTTTTAATATCAATCTTTTTACCTTGAAAAATTATTTCCCCACTTTCAATTTCAACTAATCCTAAAAGAGCTTTAGCTAATGTTGTCTTTCCACAACCACTTTCCCCCACAATTCCTAAAGTTTGACCAGATTTGATCTTCAACGATACGCCATCAACTGCTTTAACCGAACCGATTTGCCTTTTTAGAAATCCGCCCAGTAAGGGATAATATACTTTAAGGTTTCTAACCTCCAAGAGATCTTTATCTTTTTCTAATTTCATTAATTTCTCATTAATTTTTTCTCGAGGAATTGTCCTATAAGCTATTATTTTAATAATCTGTCCAAATCCTAGCGAAATTATTATAGATATAAAAAATGTGGTAAGATATATGGAGGAAAAATTTACAAATTCA
>Ga0190360_1001959_pt1 | contig 10327 bp, 13 predicted proteins | sample 48721834_MG_FD_161271 | JGI IMG/M metagenome (GOLD analysis project Ga0190360, IMG submission 161271) | Hydrothermal vent microbial mat bacterial communities from Southern Trench, Guaymas Basin, Mexico - 4872-18-3-4_MG | ecosystem: Environmental > Aquatic > Marine > Hydrothermal vents >... | reverse complement strand
ATTACAATTCATGCAAGCAACGGGGAGATTCGGATCACAGAATACGAGGACAAAGTAATGGAGGCGTTAACACAAGGTGATATTGAAATTGAAGAGGAAACTAAGGAGTAATTCAGCCGTTTCGTCCAACTGCGAACAATACGGCTACGCTTCACTCCGCCCAAATTCGGCAAAGCGGGACTTCGTATGTCCACAGAACGTTAGACGAAATGCCCGCCGTCGCCTGGAAAAGATTTAAAACCGAGAATGAAATAAAATAATAGGTGGCAAAGAATGAAAAAATCGCTTGACAGGATAAAGGAAATTCTTAAAAAGCACGAAAAAGAGCTAAAAGAAAAATATGGAATTAAAGAGATCGGCATTTTTGGTTCTTATTTAAGGGGCGAAGCTAAAGAAGAAAGCGATCTTGATATTTTAGTGGAATTTAAGCCTGATGCGAAGATTAGTCTTTTAGAATTTGTTGAATTAGAAAATTATCTCAGTGATTTGCTTGGGGTAAAGGTTGATTTGGTTGAAAAATCTGCATTAAAACCAAGGATTGGCAAACGCATCTTAAGTGAGGTTGTATACATATGAAAAGGGAAATTGGTGATTATATTGAGGACATTTTGGAAGCTATGACCAACGCTATAGAATTCACAAAAGATATGTCGTATGAGAAGTTCGTTAAAGATACTAAAACTGTATATGCAGTTATCAGGGCCATAGAAATTATTGGAGAAGCAGTAAAAAATATACCAGAAGACATAAGAAAGAAATATCCAGATATTCCTTGGAGAAGTATGGCTGGAATATTTCGCCCAACGCTGCGGTGCTTCACACCTTGCTCATGTGAGGGTCACTTAATAAGCGGATATGTAGTTCGCTTACGTTTCGCAAACTTCACATATCCCCGGAACGTTAAGTAAAATGCCCGCCGTCACCTTGATGAAGGATGATAAAGATGTTGAATGCCAATGAAATATTAAAAAAAATTGAAGAAAGCAAAGACAAAATTAAGAAATTTGGAGTTAAGAGGATAGGCTTATTTGGTTCCTATATTAGGAGTGAACAGAAAAAAGGGAGCGATATAGACGTGATAGTAGAATTTGAAAAAGGAAAGAAAACTTTTGACAACTATATGGAACTAAAATTCTTTCTGGAAGACTTATTCAACTGTAAAGTTGATCTTGTGATTCTGGAATCTATAAAACCAGATTTAAAACCTCATATATTAAGGAGTGTGAAATATGCGTCGGGAGTATAAAGCATATTTGAAGGATATACTCGAAGCAATAGGTAAAATTGAGAGATATACAGAGAATATGAATTTAGAGGATTTTTCAAACAACGAATTAATTCAAGACGGTGTGATAAGAAATCTTGAAATAATAGGAGAGGCTGTAAAAAATCTACCTGATGATATTAAGAAAAATTATCCAGAAGTAGAATGGAGAAAAATAGCTGGTCTGAGGGATATTCTTATTCATGCATATTTTGGGGTGGACTTAGAGGTTATATGGGACATAGTGAAAAATAAAGTTCCAGAACTAAAGGAAATGGTGAGAAAGATTCTTTCAAACCTATGATTTGGTGAACAAGAATGACGAGGTACTACATAAGCGGCAGCGAGCACTCTGAGGTACTTCGCACCTTGCTCATGTCAGGATCACTTAACAGGAGGATATGTGGCTCGCTAACGCTCGCCCAAATTTCGCAAAGCGAAACTTCACATATCCGCAAAACGTTCAGTGGCAGGAATGTCCAAATTCGCTTTGCAGAATATATAAACCTCCAAAAAATAATAAAAAACCCTCCAGAATCTCACAGTACCCTTGAAGATTGTGCTCAGCGAAACTTTGCTGAACAGGAGATTATGCTGAAATAAAGTAGTGGAAAAGCCTGCATCTTCATAAATACCAAAAAAGTTTCCTGCACTCAAACTTTCGGTTTTTAAGAAGTGATAAAAATAAAGAACAGACCTATTTTTCTTTGTTGGTGAGAATTTCTATACTTTTCATTCAACCCACTTTTTATACTTGCTAAAAAATTTTTTTTATTTATAGTGGAGAAAAAGGGATTAATTAATGGATGTGAAATTTTTAACTCCAAAAAGAGAGGGTACATTTATTTTTTCTATGTTATTTTGTTTTCTCCTCCTTTTTAATAGTCAAAACGGAATACTTTTTAATCATCTTTCCCTGGCCCAGGAAAAGGTAGCGGGAAGTGCTCTTCAACAAGAAAAACCAGAAGAATTTCTTCCTGGCCCCGGATTTTTAGAAAAAGCGGCTAATTTTCTTTATCTTCTTTATGATTACATTAAAAGAGCGGTTATCTTTCTTCTGGAAAAGACCATTTTTCAACAAAATCCGAAACTTGCCACCTTTTATGGAGAAGTGGCAACCTTTTTGGCGAGTCTAACAGCGATTTATCTTTTGCTTCTTTTAATATCTTCAGCGAAAAAAGTCATAGGAGTAGTTCTTCTTCTGGGATGGGCGCTTTTTTTTGTTGCTATTATTTTCAGAGGGGGCGGATAGAGGCATCCGAGTGCCGGAGGAGGGACTCGAACCCCCATGGAGTTATCTCCACATGGTCCTGAACCATGCGCGTCTGCCAATTCCGCCACTCCGGCTATCCTAAATATTATTAAAATTAAAATTTAAGTCAACAGGCTGACTTTCAGGGCTAAAATTGACTTTTTGTGCTCTCAATTTATAATAAAAAAAAACTCTTTCCAAGGAGGTAGATAAATGGTGGATCTCAAGGAAATTGCTGAAAATCTCATTCAGGGAAAAGCACCCCAGGTAAAAGAGCTTGTTCAAAAAGCTGTAGATGAGGGGCAGGATGTTCAGAAGGTCTTAAATGAGGGTCTTCTTGCCGGGATGAGTGTGGTAGGAGAAAAATTTAAGAAAAACGAGTTTTACGTCCCTGAGGTTTTAATTGCTGCCCGAGCTATGAAACAGGGAATGGAGATTTTAAGACCCATTCTTGCTGAGAAAGACATAAAAGGGGCAGGAACGGTTGTCCTTGGAACCGTCAGGGGCGATTTACATGATATAGGGAAAAACCTTGTAGGAATGATGCTTGAAGGGGCAGGATTTGAAGTAGTTGATCTTGGTGTTGATGTTCCAGCAGAAAAGTTCATCCAGACTGCCAAAGAGAAAAATGTCAACATAATTGGGCTTTCTGCTCTTCTCACCACAACCATGCCGGCAATGAAAGAGGTGATTGATGTTCTAAATAAATCAGAACTTAAGGGGAAAGTTAAAGTAATAATAGGTGGTGCCCCTGTTACCCAGAGCTACGCTGATGAGATAGGAGCAGATGGATATGCACCTGATGCTGCCTCTGCTGTGGATAAGGTAAAAGAACTTCTGGCAACTTGATTTTGTTGCGGGAAACAAAAATGCTTATTGTGGGGGAAAAGATAAACACTACCTTAAAGGGGGTTGACGGGATAATAGCTGGGAGAAATGCTTCCGCACTTCAAGATCTGGCTAAGAAACAAATTGAAGCTGGAGCTGATATGGTGGATGTCAATGTAGGAACGAGAGTCAAGACCGAAAGCGAGGACATGCAATGGGCAATAAAGACTATTCAAGAAGTGATTGATAAACCCCTGTGTATAGACAGTCCTAATCCAGAGGTTCTGGAGGCGGGTTTGAAAGTCCACAAGGGAAAACCTCTGATAAATTCTACCACAGCGGAAAAGGAGAGGTTGCAAAGGATCCTGCCACTGGTAAAGAAATATGATTTCAGGATAGTAGCTCTGACCATGGACGATACGGGTATTCCTGAAGATGCAGAAAAGCGATATACAATTGCCGGGAAATTGATAGAAAGTCTTGTTCGGGAAGGAATGAAGCTGGAGGACATATATATTGATCCTCTGGTAAGACCTATAAGCACAGATTGCAGTGTGGGAAAGGTTGTCCTGGATGCTATTGAAAAGATCTCCATTTCTTTTGAGGAAGTCCATCTCATCTGTGGATTAAGCAACATTTCCTTTGGTTTACCCAGGAGAGGTCTTTTAAATCGGGTGTTTCTGTCAATGGCTATAGAAAGGGGTCTTGATGCGGCGATTATCGATCCTCTGGATAAACAAGTTATGTCAACAATTTTTGCTGCTCGGGCTTTGGTGGGAAAAGATGAGTTCTGTACCGACTATTTATCTGCCTTTCGTCAGGGTAAGTTATGAAAGAAGAAAAAGCTAAGTTACGCCAGCAGAGCTTAGCTTCAAGGCGAAGTTTAAGGCAGGAGGAAATTCACCAAAAGAGCGAGATAATCTGGCAGAATCTTTCCAGACTACCCCTGTTTAAAAAAGCAGGGGTAGTTTTATTTTATATTGCTTTACCTGATGAAGTTCAAACTCAAAAAATGATGGATTCTGCTTTAAAAATGGGTAAAAGAATAGCTGTTCCCGTAATAGAAAGACATGGGAGAGAAATAAAACCTTTTGAGATAAAGTCTGCCTGCTTAGATCTGGTACCTGGACCTTTTGGCATTATGCAACCTATGGAGAAGGATCGTATTCCTCTTTCCCTGGAAGAAATTGATCTGGTAATTGTTCCTGGTATAGCTTTTGATGAACAAGGTGAAAGATTGGGATTTGGTGCAGGCTTTTATGACAGGTTCTTACGTAATCTTCCATCTTACACCAGGTTTGTCGCTTTAGCGTTTGAGTGTCAGCTTGTAAAGAAAATCCCCTGTCAAGATCATGATGTCCCCATGCACTACATAGTTACTGAAAAACGCGTGATTTTGTGTCATAATAAAATGACAGGAATAAGAAAGGAGGGGGATAGTGTACCTTGAAAAACCTCTTAGAGATTTTATTAAAGACACCTCCTCTCGGACTCCCACTCCTGGAGGAGGAAGCGTAGCGGCACTGGTTGGTGCACTGGGAAGTTCACTTTTGGCAATGGTTGCAAATTTTACACTGAATAATGAAAAATTTCAGTCAGTTGAAAGTGAAGTAAAAAAATTACTATCTGAAATAGATCATTATACCTCAAGATTTTGCGAATTGATAGAAGAAGACATCTCAGCCTATCGAGAATTTTCACACGCTCTATCATTGCCCAAAACCACCCCACAGGAAAAAGAAGTTAGAAGAAAAACTCTACAACTTACTTTGAAAAAAGCAGCACAGGTTCCTCTAATAACCTGTGAGTGTTGTTTGAAAATTCTAAATATAGCTTCTCGTCTTGCTGTTATTGGGAATCCAAATTTGATAAGTGATGTTGGAGTGGGAGCCTTACTGGCTCAGGCGTCATTAGAAAGTGCTGTTCTAAATGTAGAAATAAATCTCTCCTCTATTAAGGATTTGGAGTTCGTAGAGGAAAAAAGGAAAGCCGTTCAGGATATCTTAAACCAGGGTAGAAGAATTAGAGATCAGTTATTGGATGAAGTCAAAAGAAAGATAACTTCCTGAAGGCCTCTCTTATTTTCTTAAAAAAATGAAAGTACTGTTCGGGGTATGCTCCTGGGGTCTGGGTCATGCAGTTAGGGACCTACCCCTTATAAAGAAGATACTGGAGACCGGCCATCAGGTTTCAGTCGTAGGGAAGGGTCGGTCTTTGCAGCTTATACGTGATGAAATAGGTGACCGATGTCAATACATTGAACTTTCTGATTATTCCCCGGTTTACTCAGAAAAAGATTTTTCTGTGCCCAAATTTGTTGGCCGCTTCCCCCTGTATTTAAATGAAATAGCCAGTGAACACAGAAAGATAAGAGCACTTCTTAAGGAAAACGGCTATCAGAGAATTATTTCTGATAGTAGATTTGGTGTTTATCATCCTGATATACCTTCTTTTTTTATTTTTCACCAACTGAGATTTATAGCTCCAGGAAGAATAAAGATCTTTGAACTGGCAACTGAAGGATTCAACTATCTTTTTAAGAAAAACTTTCACAAATTTGTTGTCCCTGACTGGAAAGATAACGGATTGAGTGGAGAACTTTCCCATAACCTTAACTATTTCAAGGAAGATAAGGTTGAATATATTGGACCTATCTGCGATTTAAGAAAGCTACCTTTACCCGAAAATATTGATTATTTTGTTTCTATTTCAGGTCCTGAGCCTCAGAGGACCATTCTGGAAAAAAAGATCATGTCCCAAATTTTGAACTTAAAGGGCAAAGTAGTTGTTACTCTTGGAAAACCAGAAGATAAAAGAATTTTTGAACTTTCTCCCAATGTCACCGTTTTTGGTTATCTCAATCGAAAAAAACAAGAAGAAACCATGAATCGGTCTCGTTTAATAATAACCCGCCCCGGATACACTACCTTGATGGAACTTGCCTTTCTGGGCAAAAAAGCTTTGCTTATTCCTACTCCGGGGCAAACCGAACAGATCTATCTTGCTTATTACCACACTCGCAAGGGAAATTTTTACAGTGTTTCTCAGGATAAGCTTTGGCTTTCGCGAGATGTGAAGAAAGCGGAGGAATATCCAGGGATCAAAGTAAAAATTGAACCGGGTGAGGCAGAGAATAGATTTATGGAAGTGGTATTTGGTAGATGAAAAGGCGCTTTTTAATCATTGTCTCTACTATAATTGGTGTTATTCTTTTATTTTTAATTTTTTATCTTGTTAATGCAACTCTGGTTTTTTCCCATATGGTGAAAGTGGGTCCCCTGGGAATCGGGGTATTTGTAGGCAATGCCATACTCATAATGGTAGTTGGCGGGATATCCTGGCAAATTATTCTCAGAGCTTATGGACATTACCTTCCATTCTGGGATGTTTTAAAAATAAAAACAATAGGTTTTGCTGTGAGCTATCTTACCCCTTCCATGTATGTTGGAGGAGAACCCATAAGAATCTATCTTCTGGGTAAAAAGTATGGTGTCTCCATGACAAGAATAGGAGCTACCGTTGTAGTAGACAAATTTCTTGAACTGGGAGCCGGGTTATTTTATATTTTAATGGGAAGTATATTTGTTTTAATAAGATATTCCCTTCCCTGGCAGCTTTTTGTTATTCTCGTATTTATAAATGCAGCTTTAGTTGGAGTTATGGTACTTCTTCTGGTGGGCTTTGTCTGGAGAACCAGGCCTTTTTCCACTGTAGTAGCTCTTGTTGGAAAGGTAAAGCCCTTTAAAAAAATTGTAAGAATAGCCATGCCTACTGTACTCAGGTTGGAAAGAGAAATTTATTCGGCCTTTGGCAAATATGGAAAAAAAACTCTCAGGGCATTTTTTTTAAATCTTCTCATTGGTGGGTTGGTTTTCGTTAAACCGGCAATTTTCTTTTATTTTTTAAATACCCTTTTTAATCTTTCCCAGCTTGCTCTTCTTTTTGCCCTCACCCATTTACTTCTTGCCCTTCAGTTTACTCCTGGAGCCCTCGGAATTTTTGAATGGGGAGAAGTTGGTATATTTGGTTTAATTGGCGTGAAATCAGAAAGAGCACTTGCTTACAGTTTAATGGTAAGGATTACGGATCTTATGATGGTGGCAGCAGCCGGTGTTATCGGGCTTCATATGGGAGTGAAGTACTTCTGGGGAAGAAGAAAAAATGAGGATATGCGTGGTTTCTGATCAGGCTTTTCCAGCCTGGGGGGGAGAGGGAATAGCTACTCAGAATCTTTGCCGGGAGCTCGCCAGACGTGGCCACAAATTGCTTGTTTTAACTTCCAGGGTACCCGCTCCTCCCAGAGAGGAAGGAATTGAAATTATCAGATTTCCCGGTTTATTTGTTCCAAAAAAGGGATACTTTGCGGTTCAACTTTATACCAGGATTCAAGCTATCTTAAAGGAAAGAAAAATTGAAGTTGTTCAGGTCAATTTGCCCACTTTCCTCGGTTGGCAAGTTTTTGTGGCCTGTAAAAATCTTAATATTCCCAAAATAGCAGGAATTCACGTGCAAACGGGAAATGTTTTACCGGTAGGAAATACATTTTTTTCTTTACTTGAAAGACCGCTAAGGGTCTGGTTTTCTTTTTTTTATAATAATGCCGATCTCCTGATAAGCCCCTCCCTATTGGGGAAAAAAATTCTATCTCGTTATTGTAGGCGAAAAATAGAGGTTGTGAGTAACGGAGTTAACCTGGATGTCTTCAATTACTTTTCTGTTCCTGCTTTTAAGATTCAAGAATTCCGGAAAAAGTTCTCGCTGACTAATCACCCATTCATCCTTTATGTGGGAAGGTTGAGTCGGGAAAAAAACGTGGAATATCTCTTAAAGATTGCCTCGGCTTTAAAAAAGGAAGCCCCGGAACTTAAGCTATTAATAGTAGGTCAGGGAGAATTAAAACAAAAGCTTCATAAAAAAATAATAACCATGGACCTCATCTCATCGGTGATTTTAGCTGGTTTTTTACCCCTGGATGAGCTTCTTTGTGCTTACAGGGAGGCTCTTATCTTTATTTTACCATCTTTTTATGAGCTTCAATGTATAGCTTGCCTGGAAGCTCTTGCCATGGGTAATCCTTTACTTGTGGCTGAGAGCGAAGAAAACGCAGCGCGAGAGCTGGTTTTAGAAGGTTATAATGGATATCTTTTCAGTCTGGAAAACGTTCGGGACCCTGTTGAAAAAATTAAAAAAATTCTTGGTAACCCGGAACTGAGAAAATCCATGCAGGAGGTCTCTTTTTCTCTGGCTAAGAAACATGATATAAGATTAAGCATTTCAAAAATGGAAAAGATTTATAGCGATCTTATATAAAAAAATTTACCCAAAACCAGATTTTTGGTATAATTATTTATATCCCGAATCAGAATTAAAAATTGCAGACAAAAAGGAAAAAATCATGAAACCTGTTTTGCAAGTGGCACTGGATTTTGTTAATTTAAAAAGGGCTTTAAAAGTTGCCCGGCAGGCTGTGGAGGGTGGTGCTGATTGGCTGGAGGCTGGAACCCCTCTCATTAAAAGTGAAGGGATGGAGTGTATCAGGATTTTACGGAAAAATTTTCCCCAAATTCCTATTGTGGCGGATTTAAAAATAATGGATGTGGGCAGAATAGAGACTGAGCTTGCCTTTAAGGCAGGAGCGGATATGGTCTGTGTAATGGGTGTAGCCTCCGATTCAACCATTGAAGAGTGTGTTCGTGCTGCAAAAAACTACGGAGGCAAAGTGGTGGTAGACCTGATGAATGTCTCTTCCCCTCTCAAGAGGGGTAAAGAAGTGGAGGAAATGGGAGTTGATATGGTGGAAATTCACATTTCAATTGATGCTCAAATGAGAGGAGAGGACCCTCTGGTTTTTCTTAAAGAAATTACGGGAAAGATAAATCTTCCAATTGCCGTTGCTGGAGGAATAAATTCTGAAACCGCGGCACCGATTATTCAGGCAGGTGCTACAGTTTTAATAGTGGGAGGTGCAATTTGTAAAGCAGAAGACCCCCGCGAAGCAACCTTAACTATAAAGAAGGCCATTGAGGAGAAAAAAATAATACCCACCGAGTTTTTCAAGAGAGTTTCTGATTCAGAGGTTTCTTCCATACTAAGGCGAGTATCCACAGCCAATATCTCTGATGCCATGCATAGAGGTGGTGAACTGGGAGGGTTTAAAAAGATCGGTGACTGGGAAAAAATGGTGGGAAAAGTGTTAACTGTAAGAACCTACCCCGGGGATTGGGCTAAACCGGTAGAGGCTATTGATAAGGCCGAAAAAGGTCAGGTTTTGGTTATTGATGCAGGGGGAAGTGGACCAGCTGTATGGGGAGAACTGGCTACTCATTCAGCTGTTCGGAAGGGTCTGGGAGGGGTGGTTATCTACGGAGCGATAAGAGATGTGGAGGAGATCAAAAAACTAAAATTTCCAGCCTATGCCAGGCTTATTACTCCCGTGGCTGGAGAACCCAAAGGATTTGGAGAGATAGGAGTTCCATTAAAAATCGAGGGTAAGTTTATTTTTACTGAGGATTGGATTGTGGGTGACGAAGATGGATTGGTTGTGGTTCCTCAAACAAAAGCAGCTGAGATAGTCAACAGGGCCATGGATGTTCTGGAGAGAGAAAATCGTATCAGGAAAGAAATAAAGGAAGGAGGAACCCTTTCCAGTGTCATGGAGCTTTTACGCTGGGAAAAAGAGAAAACTTGACCAGAAGTTTTCCTTTTCAATCAAACTTCTACAACATTATGAGTTTCAAGCGATTTTTTTGCAAGAAGCACTACCTCTAAGGCTTCTCTTGCAATCTTAGCTCCTGCAATTTCAGGGTTACGATTTTTTTCCAGACAATCAATGAAGTATTTTATTTCAGAAAAATACCCACCAAGCTCGGCAATATTGCCTTCTACGTCAGCCTTAAGCTCGGCTTGAGTTTCAACCGGGGGATACTCGGGCTCTTTTCCCTCAGAATAGAGGATTAGAGTTTTTTCATATCGATTGTTAAACT
>Ga0190360_1001957_pt1 | contig 10330 bp, 11 predicted proteins | sample 48721834_MG_FD_161271 | JGI IMG/M metagenome (GOLD analysis project Ga0190360, IMG submission 161271) | Hydrothermal vent microbial mat bacterial communities from Southern Trench, Guaymas Basin, Mexico - 4872-18-3-4_MG | ecosystem: Environmental > Aquatic > Marine > Hydrothermal vents >... | reverse complement strand
TCACTATTTCACTACTCACTGATTTAATGTTTTGGCATTTTGGCATTTGGATTTCATTTGGTATTTGGATTTTGAAATTTGGATTTTTTATTTTATTAAATTACTTATGACCTGACTTTGAATGGAAAACTTATATCTTCTCTTGGAAGTGGGTTCGTTTTAAGTGGGAATTAGTACATAGTGCTTTTGCTTTTCACAACTACTCAAATGTTACACACTCTTTAAGTCCTGAATTTTTAATTTTACCCTCGTTTCTCCCCGCCAGTGGTCTTCATAAGGAATAAATACCATTTGCAAAGGAGAGGGTGGAGGATAAAGGGAAGAGAGATTAAATCCAATAGCTTCAAATGTTAAATTTTCCTGGCTTACTAAGAGTCTTAAATGCTTTTCATTTACAATATTAGATTGCTTAACTTCTAAGACATCTGAAAGAAAGGTAGGTTCAGGATTACCTATGCCATGAGGGGATAAAAGAGAAAGATATTTTACAAATTGAGGAGTTAAACCCCCTAAATTTATCTTTGCATCTATGTAAAACCTAGGCTGTTTGCATTCCTTAAGCATAGACTGGGTTATCTGTTCAAAGGCTTGGATAAATTTTTCTAAGTTATCCTCTGTAATACTAAACCCGGCTGCTAATTTATGACCACCATAAGAATCCAAATATTCTGCACATTGAGAAAGGGCAGCAAATAAATCGCACCCATCAATACTTCTTCCTGACCCTCTTCCTCTTCCATTCTCCAAACCAATCAGTAGGACAGGTTTTCTAAGTATGTCCACCATTCTTGCGGCCACAATACCGATTACGCCTGAATGCCAATTCCCTGCTAAAACACTATGATTGGTCTTTTCAAATTCTGCTTGGGCCTCCTGCAAAATTTTTTCTTCTATCCTTTGACGTTCTTGATTTAGTGCATGCAATGTTTCAGCCAAACTTCGAGCCTCTTGTTCTTCTTTGGTAAGTAATAATCTTAATGCTGTGTCAGGAGAAGAAATACGACCTGCTACATTTAATCTAGGAATGAGCCTGAAGCTAACATTTCTTACATTTATATTCTGGTTTAAACCAGTGGTATCTTTTAAGGCCTTTAGACCCAATCGGTTTGTTTGGGCTAGAACTTCTAATCCTGATTTAACCAAAACCCTGTTTTCATCTATTAGTGGAACCATGTCAGCTATGGTGCCCAAAGCTACCAAGTCCAAATAATTCTTTAAATTAGGTATCTTTCCTGTTGGCCAAAACCCCTGGTTATGTAAGAATTGGCGTAAAGCGATTAGTAAATTAAAGGCCACTCCCACACCGGCTAATTCTTTAAAAGGGAACAAACAATTAGGTTGTTTGGGATTGATTAGAGCATAAGCAGGAGGCAGAGAAGCAGGCACTTCATGGTGGTCAGTGACAATTACATCAATTCCATTTTTTTGAGCGAACTGAATCTCTTCATTATTACTTATGCCGCAATCAGTAGTTATAATCAAGTTGACATCTGCCGCCTTAAATCTCTTTATGGCCTCTATATTTAGGGCATAACCTTCTTTTATACGATGGGGAATATAATAAATGAGATTTTTTATAAGCGGAGATAAAAATAAATATAAAATAGCGGTCCCAGCCAAACCATCTACATCATAATCTCCATAAATCACTACCTTTTCTTGTTTTATTATGGCTTGATGGATCCTTTTAATGGCCTTATTCATATCTTTTAAAGACCAAGGATCATAAAGATGTTTTAAACGGGGGTAAAGAAAACGATAGGCTTGCTCAATCTCGGTTATCCCTCTATTAAAAAGAATTTTGGCAATAGGAAGAGGAATATTGAGTGTTTTTGCCAGATGCTCAACGCAGCTTTCATCATGTGAAGGTAAACACCACTCTAACTCCATTTGATTTTCAAATATATCGCTTATAATTTTAAAGTCAAGTTAAAATATAAAACCTTGATATTTATACAAGCTTAGAGTATATGAAGAATAGAAATATTCTAGAAGAGGTGAAGCATGGGAGTCAAACTTTTAAGTGTGGGTTTTGGTAATACAGTGGTGGTGAATCGGGTTGTGGCTGTCTTAGCACCTAATTCCTCCCCAATGAAACGCTTGCGTGGAGAAGCTCAAAAAAATGGGCGTTTAGTGGATGCTACTTTTGGTAGAAAGACGCGTTCTATTATTATTACTGATAGTAATCACGTAATTCTCTCCTCCATTCAAGCGGAGACTATAGCCCAAAGATTAGCTTCATTTTGTGATGAAAAATAAGGGTGATATATTTGTTATTTCTGCTCCTTCGGGCACAGGTAAGACTACCTTGGTTCGCCTTTTGCTTTCGCGTTTTCCAACGCTTAGTTTTTCCATTTCTTATACCACCCGTTTACCTAGACCGGGTGAGGTGAATGGTCAACACTATTTTTTTGTAAGTGAGAAGGAATTTAAAAAGAGCATTGCTAAAGGGGAAATGCTTGAATGGGCAAAAGTTTATGGACACTATTACGGCACCCCTTTAACTTTTGTGCAAGAAAAAATAGCTGCGGGAAAGGATATAGTTTTAGATATAGATATTCAAGGGGCGCAAGCAGTTAAAAAAAAGATGCCTGAAGCCATCCTAATTTTTCTTATTCCACCTTCATGGAATGAGCTTCAAAGAAGAATTACTAGTCGTTCAAGTGATTCTCCAGAAGAAATAAAAAAAAGATTAGAGGCAGCTAAAAAGGAAATCTTGGCAGCCAGAGAATTTGATTATATTGTCATAAATGATGTCTTAGAAGATGCCTTAAAAGAATTGGTCTCCATTATCCAGGCTACCAAGGCCAGGGCTAATAAGCGTTGGCCAGAGATAAAAAGGTTATTGCAGACTTAATGTTTTTTCTGCACTTCGTATTCATAGACCTATTCAAATTACGTATCTGCCTGCCGGAGGCAGGAGTGGAAATAGTCAAATTTTAAGCAAAAAATAAAGAAAACTGCAATTGCCCACTTTGCCTATAGCTGTACCTTTGCCTGTTTTGACGGATTCCTATTTTTCTTTAATAAAGCATGTATCTTTTCTCTTAACTGCTTTAGAGTGAAAGGTTTTGTCAAAAATCCATCTACACCCGCAGAGAATAAGGCCTGAGCTTGCTGGTTGGAGTTTCCACTGATACCCAAGACGGGTAAATTGGGACATTTCTTTTTTATTTGGTTGACCAAGTATGAACCTTTTCTATCAGGCAAGTTTTCATCAGTTATGATAAAATCATAGCTATTTTTATTGAATAATTCTAGGGCCATGTTTATATTAAATGCAGTGTCTACTGAATAGCCTGATATGCAAAGGAAATCTGAAATAATTTTAGCTACTTCTCTGTTATCTTCTACTAATAATAGCTTTGACATAAATTATATATACAACTAGTGATTGTATTTGTCAAGCCTCAATGAATGGTTTATAGACCATTGCCTGAAATAAGGTTATGAATGTAAAAAATGGAGAGAATTATTTCTAACGCCGAAATAGGGGCAAGAATAAGACTTTTTCGCAAACAGAAAAATCTTACCCAAATGCAACTGGCAGAAAGGGTAGGGGTATCCTTTCAGCAGATTCAAAAATATGAAAAAGGACGTGACCGTATATGTGTTGAACGTTTACAGCAGATTGCTCGAGCCATGAAAATTCCTATTTCTTATTTTTTTACAGATTTTAGAGAGGTTTATGCTGTTCAGGAAAAGGCACCTAATTATGAGTTGATTCCAAAAGAACTACAGGAAATTTTGCCATTGAGTAAAGAAGAAATTCTAGTCATTAAAAACCTGAGGGTTTTAGGTAGAAAGATGAAAAGATGTATTTTTGAAATCCTGGATTCCCTATGTCAGAAGAAAACTTAGCTTGGTTGGAGTCTGGCAGGGAATAATATCTCGGTAGTTTTTCTCACCTTTACTTCAGCCTCCTGTTGAGTGAAGATGGGCGAATATTCCAGAGATAGGGCTCGCATTTCAATGGAGAGGATATGTTTGCCAATTAATACATTTTCAAAGGAAAATTCTCCTTTGATATCGGTTACTGAAACGAATCTGCCATCTAAAATGATGGGAATATCTGGGATACCCTTTTCCCAAGGTTGTTTCTCTTTATCACCATTTTCATCTACAAACATATAACCTTTAATTTTACCGCAGATTAGCTTTTGACCTGCTTTAGGAACGCCCAATCTGAGATGAGGATGTCCCCAGTGGAATACCTTTTCTAAGGTTACAAATATATCCAAATATGAACCTTCGTTAAATCCCCAGGTTTTTGAATACCTACAATTTGCTGAAATTCTCCATCCTCGGTGTAATTGATGCCCATAGCCCAGAGTCACTGCCAGTTCATTCCTAACATCATCTCTTATTCTGTCATAGGTTCTAATATATTCTACCCCGGGGCTAAGATACAGACGGCTAAAGGGTTGCCAGCGTAAAGAAGAATCAAAATAGGTAGTCAATTCATTTTTTGTTCCTAGGGTGTTTGAGGTATTACGCACTTCTGCTTCGCATTCCATTTCCCATCGCCGGCTTATCCGCCAATTTAAACCAACAATACCATCTGGTTCTTTCTCTATATTTTTCATAGGTTGCTCTGTCCTATCCTCCCGATAGCGGAATCTCAAGTAAGGATTAATAGTACCTCTAGCAAAATAGGCTGAAGTGCTTGAAAATATTTCATATCTAAGGTCATCAACAGGATTTGGCCCATCAGAGGTTCTTTTTTTGATAACACTGGAGGTTAAGTTAAAATACCAGTTCTGTCGGGGATAAAATGATGCTCCTAAGTTGCTGGCCCAAGTAAAGAGGCGATTTCTCTCTATTTCGGGGCCAGGGTCGTCCCAGTAATAGTCAGTGGAACCATAAAGATATATTTTTTTAAGACGTATATCTCCATCTACGTACACTCCTTCTTGGTTGGTGGCTGTTTGATAAGAGCGACCAATAAAGTGAAAATCCCTTCCTAGATTTCGATAGTTGGCCTGAAAAGACAGTCCCTCTTTCTTGAAAAAAGGCCCCACAATAAGGGAAGAATCTTCTACTCGCCCTTTTTCCACACTATCATACTGACTATAGAGGTATTCTCCCAAGATACTTAATTTATCAGTAATACCCAATCTGGCATCCAAAAGAAAAAGATTATTTTTTTTGATAATAAGTTTTCCCAAGGTATCTTCCTCCCCTTCTGTTCTGAGGAATCCTCCTCCTAAAAAGCTTTTCCTGGGAAGTTCCAAACCAAACTTCAATCCATAAAGTGATTCATGGGTTTGTTCAAAGGCATTACCTGTAATGCCCTTTCTTTCTAATAACTTTCCTGCAATAATTTGAGTATTCCATCTGTCACTACCTATTTTAGAAGATATCCCCCTCAAAAATGCCAAAGGTATCTGGTAATTGGTAAAAAAAACGGGTATGGTCCGATAATAAAGATTATTGTCTCCCAAAAAGGTGTTCATTCCAATTTTATTAGTAATCCAGAAGTCCTTTATTCCCAAGGTATAACTGCCTTCCTCCCAGTTTCCATCAATGTTAGAAAGGACGAACTTTCCCTCTAGTCTTCCATAATTGATGGAATCTTGCCACAGACTGAAGATGGTATCTGTTTCACGCTGGGTGCTTTCAAAGGATTCTACTTCCGAACGGAGAGTCCTATGCTGGGTACAGATAGAAGCCTGGCCCCTTTCTAGCACCAGGCCTAATAAGGGTTGGGGGCAGATAAAAATAAACAGGATTATCCATATCAAAGGCCGCATTTAATTACTTTCTGTGATAGCAAACTCTGTTTCTGCCTTTAAAGGAGTTTTTGCTCCAATATCCAGTGACAGAAGGGCTCTGTATTTCCCTAAGGGTAGACCCTTTGGGATAGTAACTTCTATTATCCTGCTTGTTTGACGTAACACTGGTAAGTTAGGAATAGGTATTTCTCTAACACCTTTTTCTCCTTCTATCTTTAGCCTCCCCTCAGTCCGGAAGTAAAAGTTGCCCTCATTTTTCAGACCAAAGGAAAAAATCAACTTGCCTTTTTTCTTTTTTACCTTAAGCCACTCAATTTTGCCCTGATAGTTTGGTTTTCCCACATTGACATAAATAATGTGGGCCAGTCTCCCCTTAATAATGAATTGGGCTCTCTTTTCGCCCCTTTTAGGTTCTATTACTTCCTCTATCATGATGCAGGCCGTGTAACTACCAGCAGGAGTACCTTCAGGGACCCTTATTTCATACCTCACAAGCCCATAATCATAAGGTTTTATCTCTAGTTCATTGGGGTTTATCTTAATCCATTTTTCAGCTGTATAGTCCTTCCTGGAAAAATTCAAATTGCCCTTTTCTTGGATGGAAAAACCAGTGACATATACCTTAAGCCTGGTAGGCTTAAAACCCCGATTTTCTAATTCAATCACTTCTCTCACCTTCTTTTTTGGTTTTAGGTAAAATTCCATTTTAGGGGGCATCATACTTATAGCCATGGGAGCCAAAACAGTGCATGGAAGCAAAAAGATGAAAATGGCCAAAAGCATCCCTGTTTTTTTCATAATTTCCTCCTCAAGGAGAGCTCAAGATAAGTTGGATTCTGAGGTCATATAGACCTGCTTCATAAGTGCCTGATTTGAATAAAAATCTAATCTTGCCTATAAGTTGGGTATCTCCCTTTCCCTGAGCCAAGAGCTGAGGTACTCCTTTGATTAACTGTCCATCAATAAAAGGGGGCATTAGGGCTTGCCAACTGATTTCAGAGGCAGGAATGGTTTCTGGACCATGTAAATCTTCCAAGGCCAAGATGGAAAGACTCCAGGGTCTTTTGCCCAATCCTTTGGTCTCTATCCTAATGGTCACATCCCTCTGGGCAAGGGCGTAAGGAGTTATTTGGCTAGGGTCTTGATGTATCTCTATCCTATCTTCTTCTACCTCAATCATTAATGTATAGTCTTGGGCCCAAGTAATGGGTTGAAAAAAAAGGATTGAAAAAACAATTAACCACCACAACATAGTCCACCTCTGCTAGGGAAAAGATAGGGTAAAGGTAATGCTGCCCCGATAAATATCTGGGGGATAGTTATAGGTATTGTGATAAAAGAATCTAAAGCTCCCTTGCTTTTTGCTTTTACCAGGAAAACTAGCTATTTTTTGGTTTGGGCTGCCATCAAGTGTTCCCTTGATGCCAGAAAAATCCCCTATCCCTTCAAAACTTATCACTTTGAGAGGCATTTTTGCTGACTTACCCATAAGGGGGTTAGAGGAGTCTACTGTGAGACTTATACTGGCAAACTTTCCCACATTACTCTTGATTTTTATAGTTGGAGAAAAATCACCCTCTACCAAAGGTTGATTTTCTGGAATATCGGTGACATTAAATCTTACCATATTGACAACCCTACCTGGACTCCCTATTTGCAAAAACAAAAACACAGCAATTTTAAGTCTCAAGTCTAATTCTACCTGGGCACTTCTATTTAGACCTATGTCTCTTCTTGCCCAACCATCAACACTTAATCCTAAGACCATAGCAATTATGACCAAGAATCCTTTTTTTACCATTTTACTGAGGATTTTATACCAAAGGTATGGTTTTTGTCAAATAAAAAAGGCCTTGCCCACAAAGGCAAGGCCTTTTTACAACCCCTACTTTTTAAGGAGAGGATAAAGTGTAGGTAACCTGCCCATCATAGGTATCTGGGGGATAGTCATAACTATTAGCATAGGTATAACTAAAAGTGCCACTTCTCCATCCCCTGCCTGTGTCTTGCCAGATTTGCTGACTTGCAGTACCATCAAAGGCTAGGTCACTTACCGAGCTAAAACCACCTGAGCCCGTACAGCTTATGGTACTAAAAGGCATCTTAGTGCTTGTGCCACTACCTACCATATCTGTGGAAGAATCAGCACTTAAGGTAACAGTTGCATTATTAGCCACAATGGCCCCGACTGCTACTTGGGGGCTATTATCACCGGGAACTGTAGGTTGATTTTGTGGAACATCTTTTACATCAAACCCTACTGTATCTATGGTCGCTCCTGATGTTCCAATACGAAGATAGAGAATCTGGGGAAGTCTTACTTGAAAATCTAGGTGAACCACGGCATTACTATCTATGCCTACATCAGATTCTGCCCAGGCAGGACTTGTTCCTAAAAGAAGCATTAAGCCCATTACCAACACACCCAAAAACTTACATCCCTTTTTCATTTTCTTTTACCTCCTTTCTTTATTTATTGTTGTAATATTGTTTGAGCAAGAATTGTGCCAAAAAATTATTTTTGGTATTTCTAGTATTTTATCTTTAGAAAGGCTTGTTTTTGTAGAAAAATTTTTGCTCAGCTTATATAACCTGATCTAATAGCTAAAACTCAGTATTGGACAAATCCTGTCATTTTTGTTACAAAAATTGCCACCAATCTGTTTTATAGACAATATTTGTCAGTTCTATGGATAAAATTTGTCGTTAGAGAGACACACAAGAACTAAAAGATGGGCTGAGTGCCCACTATTGGAAAAAGGTATTTTTGTCAAATAAAAAAGCCCTACCCGACAAGATAAGGCTTTTTATAACCAAAACCTACCTTTGTTTTAAGGGGAAGATAAGGTGTAAATAACCTGACCATTATAAGTATCTGGAGGATAGTTATAACTGTTAGTATAAGTAAAGGTTAAAGTGCCACTTTTAAGTCCCCTGCCTGTGCTTTGCCAGATGGTTTGGCTTGCAGTACCATCAAAGGCTAGGTCACTTACCGCGTTAAAATCACCTGAACCAGTGCAGCTTATGGTACTAAAAGGCATCTTAGTGCCTGTATTACTACCTACCATAACTGTGGAAGAATCAGCACTCAGAATAATTCCTGCACTATTGGCCACGATGGCTCCAACATCTATATCTGGAGTGATATTACCAGTCACTGTGGGCTGGTTTTCCGGAACATCAGTTACATTAAAGCTTACTTGGTCTATAGTTGCTCCTACATCTCCAATGTGAAGATAAAGAATTTGAGGGATTCTCACTTGAAAATCTAAGTGAACTGCAGTATTACTATTTATGCCTACATTAGATTCTGCCCAGGCAGAACTTACTCCTACTCCTAAAACAAGCATTAAACTACTTAACAATACGCCCAAAAATTTGCACACTTTCTTCATTTCCGTTCACCTTCTTTTTAATAAAATTATTATTCTCCATTTATTATTTCAGCAAAAATTATGCCAAAAATGATTTAATCTTTAAAAATCCCCATTTTCTGGAGAAAATTTTATACTTTATATAATCTTATCTAACGACCGGGAGTTATTTTTGGACAAGATTTGTTAGTTTTATAGACAGAATTTGTAATTAAAGATAAACAAGGATAAGAAAACTTAAGTGCCCATTTCCCAAGTAGAAAGATATTTTTCTTGTTCTGAAGTTAAGGTGTCTATTTCTATACCCATGCTCTTTAGTTTTAAACGAGCAATTTCTCTATCTATGTGTTCTGGGACAGAATAGACTTTTTTCTCTAACTTATCTCCTTCTTTTACTAGATAGTCAGCAGTCAGGGCTTGATTGGCAAAACTCATGTCCATTACCGAAGAAGGATGTCCTTCGGCCGCAGCTAAATTAATTAAACGGCCCTCTCCCAAAAGATAAATGCGACGATTATTTTCTAAAACATATTCATCCACAAATTCTCTTATCTTTCGAACAGACTTGGCCATTTTTTGAAGAGATTTTTTATCAATTTCTACATCAAAATGACCTGAATTGGCCAAAATAGCTCCATCTTTCATGAGAAGAAAATGTTCTTTCCTAATGACATTTATGTCTCCACTAACAGTTACAAAAAAATCGCCGATTTTAGCGGCGTGGGCTATAGGCATTACTTGGAAACCATCCATAGTTGCCTCTAAAGCTCTAAGAGGATTTACTTCAGTAATAATTACCTTTGCTCCCATCCCCTTGGCCCGCATGGCTACACCACGGCCACACCAGCCATAGCCACATACTACAAAGACAGAGCCTGCAAGAAGGCGATTTGTCGCCCGCAAAATGCCGTCAATAGTGCTTTGACCAGTGCCATAGCGGTTGTCAAAGAGATGTTTGGTCATGGCGTCATTAACAGCAATAATGGGATAACCCAATACTTTGTCTTTTGCCATGCTCCTGAGCCTGATCACGCCAGTGGTGGTTTCCTCTGTTCCACCTGTAATCTGTCTTAAAAGTTCCTGATGTTTGCTATGAATAGTAGATATCAAGTCTGCACCGTCATCCATGGTAATAATAGGTTTTGTGGCTAGAACGGATTCAATATGCTGGTAATAGGTATCTCTATCTTCGCCCCTGATGGCAAAGACAGGTATTTCATC
>Ga0190360_1001956_pt1 | contig 10341 bp, 13 predicted proteins | sample 48721834_MG_FD_161271 | JGI IMG/M metagenome (GOLD analysis project Ga0190360, IMG submission 161271) | Hydrothermal vent microbial mat bacterial communities from Southern Trench, Guaymas Basin, Mexico - 4872-18-3-4_MG | ecosystem: Environmental > Aquatic > Marine > Hydrothermal vents >... | reverse complement strand
CCATACAGAAATAAATATGAATCGGGCTTTATATAAATTACTCTTTTGGGAGTAGTATTTAATGTATAAGGGAAAATAAAAGCATAAGGAGCAATTAATATGGCAATTCATAGAGAATTTATTATTCAATATCGAGGCTGAATCTCTTCTTAAGACGAAGATATTTCTCGTTCATTTCTTTTTCAAGATCAATTTCAAGGACATTGGCAAGATAAAACACACTCAGCAACAGATCTCCAAGTTCCTCCTGTAGCTTTTTCGTGTTTGATTCTTTTTCCTGATAAACTTTGGCTCCGGATTTAAGTACTTTGTTCATATCTGATGCTACTTCTCCTATCTCTTCTATTACAGAAGCTAAAGCCTTGTATGGATCGTTTTTAGATTCAAACTCTTGAGAAAGAGCTGTAGCCAATTTTTTTATATCGTTCAGTTCCATAACAATGCATTTAGATCATGTTATATAACGTTTTTGTTTGTGAATTAAACTCTATCCCCACCAATTGAACCTTTTTCCAAATTCTTTTATATTCTCAGAAAATACAGTATTATGAAATTCTGCAGGAATTATCTCTTTCATTATAGAAATTTGTTCATCTATATCTTCCGTAGGAAAGTCTGAGCCAAAGAATATCTTGTCATATCCTATCTCTTCAAAGATATATCTTACTCTCTCAACTCCGAAATATTCTTTCAAAGATTTTATCACCCCAGAACTTTCAAAATATACATTTTCATGATTTATCCAGGGCATGTAATTAAAATATAAAATCCCACCAAAATGCGAGATGATAAATGTAGTCTTATAGAATGCTCTGACGATCCTGTCTATATATCTTGGATGCGAGTTCTCCAAAAATCCAGGTCCACTTCCAGGATAACAGTGTATCATGACGGGAATTTTAAGCTCCCCTGCAATTCTATAGACTGGTAACAGTCTCCAATCATTGACATTTAATCCTAAATTCTGTGGATGAACTTTTATTCCTTTTAATCCATTTCCACATCTCCGGATTATATCTTCTTCAAATTTTCTGACTCCATTATAATAATGTACTTTTGATAAATCTATATCTATAAAACCAACAATGTCTTTATTTTTCAAAACAACATTCTCCATGAAATCATTCATTTCTTCTACAGGCTGCCATGAAATATCATTTATTGGCACTAAAACAATCTTGGAAATCTCTCTTTTTTTCATCTCAGTTAATACAGTCTCTATGCTTGCATCCACTTCTCCACCACACATCTCACCTCGTGGCAAAGCGTGAACATGGGCATCGATTATTTCCATATTTGGTATCTTACTTAAGAATATATAAAATTTGTGGTAAGAAATCCAAACTGTTCTATTTTTCACGATTTCAATGGTAAGATTTAAAAATTGAGAGTACAAAAAATAACTGTGCCTCGGTGGCTCAGCCTGGAAGAGCGACTGACTTGTAATCAGTTGGTCGAGGGTTCAAATCCCTCCCGGGGCTTTGTGTTTCAACCAAAAACTTTATATACGATATTATAGAAACTATAAAAGGTGATCGAATGAGAAAGATAAGAAGTTTGATAATGGCAACAGTGCTTTTAGTCTCTTTGTTAGTGGTGACTTCAGTAAGTGCAGTAGTAAATGGAAATGGCGTACCTCCATTTTTTCCAGCGGGTCCTGCAGGGTTTTCAGCAGTCTCGAACCACCATCTTTCGCAGGTGAATGCACTTCTTGGTGATATAGAAGAAGCGTTGCCAGATGAAGTACCAGAAGACGTTCAAGCATTATTAGACGAAGCACAGGCACATATAGACAATGCAAACACAACAGGTAACTCTATATACGCAAACAACGAACTTTTAAAAGCTTTGAAAATTTTAGAAGGGGTTTTAGCTGGACTTTAATCTTTTTTTTCTACTTTTTTACTATAAACTGCGTTCCCGATTCTCTATGAACGAACTTAACAGCATTAATGTTTGCAAGATTATCTAAAGGAGTTGTAGTATCTCTATTAAAGAATACTGCTACTTCATTATGATTCCAGACGTCGTCATCTTCCTGTAAGAGGATTCCAAACTCATTATCGTCATGCCCTGCGTCTTCATCATCAAAAACACCCATTACTCCATCTACATAAACATCAAAAAAATCTCCCGGGTAATCCACATCAAGATTTCCTGAAGTTTCCATTTTTATATCCTTTCCTGTATTCCTGATATAACAGATCCATCCATCCCATGTCAATGAACCATTACCATAGTAATCGATGATATCCTCTCCACACTGCCATTGAGACTCTACAAGAAAAGTATAATCCCCTATATTGCTTTTTGTTCCTGTTTTCTCAGATACGAACCCAGAACTCCAAACATAGACTATAAGTGATACGGTTACAACGATCACAATAAGCAGTACAACGGCAATTACAGGCGTTATACATTTTTTATAGGACATCATAATTTATATTTTGGATGTCTAAGTTTTTAAGTTTTTGGACGGGGTAAATTCCCTTTATAAATAAATCTCTTCTATCTCCTCTTCATCCCTATAGCTATCAGAATGACAATTCCGATCACAGCACCGATAATGTAATAAGTTTTACTGCTGGGATTCCCGTTTTCTTCTGTTTTTGTTTCTTTTATTTCCTGAGCTTTTTCTCCAAGGCAGTAAAGTTTCGATCCTGCCGGAACAAAGACATAGCCGTTTGATATAGACGGCGATCCTAAAACTTTTCCGAGCTTAAAATCTCCGAGAATATTTCCATCACTATCAAAGCAGTAAAAATGACCGTCCATGCATCCGAGATATACCATTCCGTCAGCTACTGCAGGAGATGAAATTGTCTTATCTCCTGTAAGGAATGTCCATATCTCACTTCCTGTATCTGCATCTAAAGCATAGATAGTGTTGTTCCACGATCCAAAATACACCATATCGTAAGCAGCTGCCGGCGTCGAGATTATTCTATCCTCACCAGTTGCATATTCTTTCATCCATTCGCTCTCTTCAGTTTTAAACTCCCAGATCAGTTCACCAGTTTTACAATCTATACAGTACGCCTTTTTCTCCCCAGAACCAAAATACACTCTGTCTTTGTATATCGTTGGAGAAGATGTTATAAACTGTGTTCTCCTAGTAGCTATCGGAGGAAGACAGATTCCTTCAGGAACATCAGATGTCTTATACTTCCAAACTAGATTTCCATCGAGATCAAAGCAGTACAACTCGTCTGCGTATATATCATTCTGAAAAACAATATAGATCCTATCATTCCATGCCGATGCAGAGGTTTTTATAGGTGATATTGTTTTATATGACCATTGTATCTCTCCTGTCAAAGCATCTATACAGTAAAAGCTCGGATTCAATCCACCTGTACCAATAAAGATCCTATCTTTGTAAACTAATGGGGAACCTCTTATCTCCTTTCCTAACTCGATATCCCAAATGATTTCTCCGTCTTTGTTTAAACAGTAAACATAACCATCCCACGTACCAATGTATATATTGTCGAGAATGGTAGGTGAAGACCAGAGAATATTCATCTCTTTTTTCCATAGAATATTTCCGTTTAGATCGATGGCATAAAAATACTTCTCAGAACCGATGTATATCACATCTTCTACTATCACGGGAGAGGAACATACTCTCCCCTCCAGATCAAAACTCCATATCACAGAGTTAATATTTTTCATATCTATATCATTAAATCCTGTATGCTCTTCATCATGCATAAACATATTCCAGTTCCCACTTGTCAACGGTATCAGAACTAAAATAATAACAAAGGGTAGTATTTTTTTCATGGGATCACCTTTCATGAAAAATAATGATACCATATATAATAAAAACCTTTCCCATTACTATTAAACTCTCAATCTTTTTATCACATCATATCCAAAAGTTTATTAAGTTAGAAAATAACTTAAAATTATGAGAATAAAAGCGATATACAAAAATAATGTTTTAAAACCGTTGGAAAAATTGGATTTGAAAGAGGGTGAAGAGGTAGAGATAGAGGTAAAAAAATCAAATGTAGATCGAATAGTTGGTCTTTTGAAGGATGTTGAATTGGATTCCTTAGAGCTGCAACATAAAACGAAAGAAATTTGGGGGAAAAAGAGTGTATCTCATTGATACTAACATCTTCTTAGAAGTTCTATTAGGAAGAAAAAAACAAAGATGAGTGTATATCTTTGTTTAGAATGATTGAAAGAGGAGAGGTAAAAGCCTTTACAACTTCCTTTGTGATTCACTCTATAGAGGTAATAATGGATAACTTTAAGAAGGTAAATGAGCTTAAAATATTTTTAGAGGTTGTCACTGAGTTTAAAGGGCTTGAGATTTATTCTACAGATATAGAAGATGAAATATCTGCTATAGATATGATGAAAGAAGGATTAGACTTTGATGATGCACTTCAATCTTATATAGCAACAAAGCTTGGAGTAAAGATTGTCAGCTTTGATAAACATTTCGATAAAGTTAAAGGATTGGACAGAGTGACACCTAAAGATATTGTAAAAAATTCAAACGGACTATAGATGGAAAGATTGATGTGATAAATTACCTGAATCCATGATCTCATATTTAAACTTAGAGAGATACATAAAATCAATGATCTCCTTAGGAATAGAAAGCACTGCGCACACACTTGGCGTTGGTATTGTGAACGAAAAAAAAGTTCTGGCTAATGAATTTTCTGTTTATTCTGGAAAAGGAATACATCCAAGAAAAGCAGCGGATCATCATGCTGATGTCCTGAAAAACGTACTTGATTCTGCATTAAAAAAAAGTGATATTTCACTAAAAGATTTAGATCTGATCAGTTTTTCACAGGGGCCTGGGATAGGACCATGTCTGAGGATAGGTGCTACAGCAGCAAGAACTCTTTCTTTGAGACTCAAAATACCGATTATAGGGGTAAATCACTGTGTGAGCCATATAGAAATAGGAAAGTTTGCAACAGAGGCGAAGGATCCTGTAACTCTGTACGTCTCTGGAGGAAACACTCAGATAATAGCATATGTGGCTAAAAAATACAGAATTTTCGGAGAAACACTGGACATAGGTATAGGAAATATGCAGGATATGTTTGGAAGGGCATTGGGGTTAAAATTTCCGTGTGGAAAAGAAATAGACAATCTTATTTCAAAAGGCAAAAAATATTTGCGATTACCTTATACAATAAAAGGAATGGATTTTTCTTTTACAGGTGTATTGACAGAAGCACTGAAATATATAGGAAAAGAGAAAAAGGAAAATATTGCTTTTTCGCTTATGGAAACTGCTTTCTCCACGGTAGTGGAGGCTTCAGAAAGAGCTTTAGCACATACAGGAAAAAAAGAGTTGCTTTTGACAGGGGGTATAGCTGCTTCGCCAAGACTTAGAGAGATGTGCGAAATAATGTGCAATGAAAGAGGAGATAAATTTTATGTGCCCCCATTTGATCTGTGCAGAGACAACGGAGCCATGATTGCATATCATGGTTTAATAGAGTATAAGAGCGGAAAAAGAATGAAACTCGAAGATACTGTAGTAAAACAAAAATGGAGAACGGATGAGGTAGATGTTACATGGCTATCATAGGAAGAGGTGCTGAAGCTATTCTTGAGATGAAGGATTTTAAAGATCTTTATTTTCCAAGCAGAGATATGAATATTAAAATTGTGATCAAAAAAAGGATAAAAAAGGGGTACCGTCTTAAGGAGATAGACCTACATCTGCGAAGATCGAGAACTATTCTAGAATCCAGATTGATACATGAAGCTAAAAAATATATCAGGACCCCCACCATCTTTGAGATAGATCTGGATGAGTGCTATATTATTATGGAGTACATAGAAGGAGAAAGGGTAAAAGAACTTCTTGAAAAGGTTAATTCTGAAAAAAGAGAGGAAATATGCCTAAAAATAGGAAACATGGTCGGAAAATTGCATAAAAATGGCATTATTCATGGAGATCTGACTACTTCCAACATGATCTATAGACTTAACGAGATATATCTTATAGATTTTGGTCTTGGAGAGTTTTCCAGAGAGATAGAAAAGCAGGGAGTAGATATGCACCTATTGAAAGAAGCTCTGCAATCTACACATTACAAATATTTTTTAGAGGATTTTGAAACAGTGATGAAGGGATATGCATATATTGTTGGAAACGAAAAAAAGAAGGAGATTCTAAAGAGAATAAATGAGATAGAAAAGAGGGGAAGATATGTCCAAAGAGATAGTCTTTATAACAAGTAATGAAAACAAGTTCAGGGAAGCAGAAAATCTTATAAATCCATTGGGATTTAAGTTAATCCAGAAAAATCCAGGATACCCGGAGATACAGACCTCTTCTTTGGAGGAAGTGGTTAGATATGGGATAAAATACCTGAAGGATAGATTAGATATCTTTTTCATGGAGGATTCTGGCTTATTTATAAAAAGTCTGAATAATTTTCCGGGAGTTTACTCTAAATATGTATTCACCACAATAGGAAACGAGGGTATTTTAAAGCTCATGGAAAAAACTGAGAATAGAAATGCTGTTTTTAGAACAGTGATAGGGTTCTATGATGGCAAAGCAAAAATTTTTAAAGGGGAATGTGAAGGGATGATAGCTAACGAAACTAAAGGCGATCATGGATTTGGATACGATCCAATATTCATTCCTTATGGCAGCGAGAAAACATTCGGAGAAATGAAAACTGAAGAAAAGAATCAGTACTCTCACAGAGGAAAAGCCTTAAAAAGTTTCATTCAGTATTTAAAACAGAGGTGAAAAAATGGCAAGAATGCACTCAAGAAAGAAAGGAAAGTCAGGATCAAAGCATCCTCCAAAAATGTTTCCTCCCACATGGCTGGAATACAGTAAAGAGGAGATAGAGGCATTAGTTGTCAAATTAAGGAAGAAAGGAGTTTCTCCAGGTCTTATAGGTATAACATTGAGAGACCAGTATGGGATCCCCAATGTAAAGCTTATCACAGGTAAGAAGGTGACAGATATTCTAGAAGAGAATGGCATGAAGCCTAAATATCCTGAAGACCTTTTAAATTTGATAAAAAAAGCTGTTGAGATAAGAAAACATCTGGAAGAAAACAAAAAAGATTATCATTCCAAAAGAGGTCTGGAACTGACAGAGTCTAAGATAAGGAGACTTGTAAAGTATTATAGGAGAACAAAAAAACTTCCAGAGGATTGGAGATACGATCCAGAGCAGGCTGTACTCCTTGTAAGGTGATTCATTGGAGCACATTCAGAAGAAAGCAGCCGAAATTGCCTCTTTTTTTTTAAATAATCTCTCCAGATTCGATAAAGTATATATAGTTTCTCATAAAGATACGGATGGGATTACTGCATGTGCCTTACTGTACCTTACACTAACCCGTTTTAAGAAGGTGGAGACAAAAATAATACCTCAGATATACTTGAAAACTTTAGATGAACTAAAAAAGGAAATAGGCGACAATTTAGTCGTGTTTTCTGATCTCGGAAGTAGTTTTTGTAGAGAAATCTCTGAGAAATTCAGGTATTATATTATTCTGGATCATCATCCTGTAAAAAATTGTAAAGAGAATGTTCTTAATCCCCATCTTTTTGGATACAACGGTGCATACGATCTCTCTGGTGCTGGAGCCGCTTACTTCTTTTGTAAAAATCTTTACCCCGGGATAAAGAAGTATAGTTATCTGGCGATCGTCGGTGCGATAGGCGACAAACAGAACGATCCATTTCAGAACTTAAACTTAGAGATAATAAAAGAAGGAAAAGGAATCTTTGAGAGATATGGAAAAAATATTTTCATTGAAAATGTTGAAGACGATCTCAGGGATGGAGAGTACTTTTCTTCCCTCGTAAATGCCTGCGGGACACTAAACAAAGCAGATTTAGGGCTTCAAGTTTGTATTCAGAACAAAGAAGCTATAAAAGAGGCTAAAAAAATATTTGAACAGTATGACGAGGAATTAAATACAGCTTTAAAGCACTTCCTGGGAAACAAAGACAAAATAATCGAAGAAAATAAGGAAAGATCTGTATACTTTATAGTTTCCGATATGAAAAGAAGTCTAACTGGTCCACTTTCTACACTTTTGATTAAAGTTTTTAACGATAAGCCTGTAATTGTTATATCAAAAAGGAATAACCTAAAAATATCTGCTAGAGGAACAAAAAAGCTTGTATCTCAAGGATTACATTTAGGAGAAGCTCTAAAAACGGCAGTGAGTAGAAAAGGGGAGGGGGGAGGTCACGACATTGCCTCTGGAGCTGTTTACAATGGAAAGATCGAAGAATTCATGGAGAAAGTGGATTTCGAAATAAAGAAACAGTTTAAGAAAAGGTTTTTGATAGAAGGAGAGATTATAATCAATTACGAAGATGAGGAAACCGCCGCATCAACAGCAGAAGCTGTGAATGTGGACAATGAGAAAACTTTAAAAGCCACTCTGATAGAAAGTTATAATAACAAAAACGAATTTATAACTCTGATAAAATCAGAGAATATAGGTACCTTTAAAAATGTGATTGATGATATGCTTGTCTGCATTAAATCTTCTGAAATAATGAAGGAGTGAGAAATATGGCAAAAAGAACTGTAAGAAAAAAAGATCCATGGAAATTGAAGAAATGGTATAGCGTTTATGCTCCACAGATATTTGGAAATCAAAAAATAGCGGATATACCCGCTACAGAGCCTGAACAGATACTTGGCAGAGTAATAGAGATCACACTGAGGGATCTCACAGGTGATTTCACTAAAAACCATGTAAAATTATTTTTTAAGATAAAAGAAGTTAAGGGAAACAATGCATACACAGAATTAAAAAAACAGGAACTTTTGAGATCCTACATGAGATCACAGGTCAGGAGAAACACGACAAAAGTGGAAAATATTATGGATATAGAGACAAAGGATGGTAGAAAAGCGAGAGTCCAGGTAACTGCTATCACTGCTAAAAGGATTCAGCAATCTCAGGAAAGAGAGATCAGGAGCATACTGGAAAAGATCGTTACTCAAGAAGCTGGTGCCAAGGATCTCGAACAATTCGTTCTAGAACTTGTGCTCGGAAAAATAGCATCTGCAGCTTACAGGGAAGCTAAGAATGTTTATCCGCTGAAGAGAGTGGAGATCTCAAAGACAAAAATATTTGCTTAGGGCCCGTGACCTAGCTGGATAGGGTGTCGGCCTTCTAAGCCGAAAGTCGCGGGTTCGAATCCCGCCGGGTCCGCTCATTACTTCCCGAGTTTCCTACCGGAAACATCGGTAAGGATGAACCATCCTTACGTCAGGTTCATTTTCGCGTCCTCGTCGTGGATGATCCAGCCCTTCGGCCTGTTTCATTTCCCGCCGGGTCCGCTAACCCTTTTCGCACACAGACTGATGTAGGTTTTCAACCTACATCCATGTGGGGACGAAAACGGTTCTCCAAAAGAAAAAAAACCATTATTTAAAGAGGATAAAATAAGTGGATGTAGTTCTGAAGGAACTACATCTATCTGATGACGAATACCTTTTTAAATTTTCATCATAATTTTTTTTCATGATAATTACCGATAATCACATGCATTTAGATCCAAAAGGATTGGGGATTGAAGCTGCTAAGAAGTTTTTAAGAGCTGGAGGCACGCATTTATTCATTGTTTACAAATACGCAAAAGATTATGGGATAGATGTTAAAGATGAAAAGGATTTTGAAAAAGCTTACGATATTGTCATAGAACTTTGTAGGGAAGTAAACGAAAAGACTGATCTTAAAGCTTACTGTATTGTTGGCATACATCCTTCAGAGGTAGTGGAGCTTTACAAAAAATTCGGAGAGAGAAAAACATGGGATCTCTGTACAAAAACGTTTGATATTATCGCTAAGAAATATGAAGAAAGGGAAATAATAGGTGTAGGTGAGATAGGGAGACCTCATTTTCCTGTTTCTAACGAAATTTTGGAGTTCTGTCAAAAGATAATGAATAAAGGTTTGGAATTAAGTAGAGATCTTGATTGCGCAATTCAGTTGCATCTTGAGTCTTTTGGAAATAAAGAGAAATTCTATGAACTGGAAAAGATAGTAAAAAGATATGGAAGAAAAGAGAGGGTGATAAAACACTTTGCACCTCCGAATGTAAAGATTTTTGACAAAATAGGGATAATGCCTTCTATAATAGCTTCTGAGAAGAATATAAAAGAAGCTATAAAGGGAGGTAACAGGTTTTTGATGGAAACGGATTATATAGACGATTTAACAAGACCTGGGGCAGTTATGGGGCCAAAAACAGTACCAAGAACGACTTTTAAACTTCTTAATTCACACATCCTCAGTGAAGACGATATCTACAAAATTCACAGAGAAAATATCGAAAAACTTTACAAGATCACTCTG
>Ga0190360_1001950_pt1 | contig 10353 bp, 7 predicted proteins | sample 48721834_MG_FD_161271 | JGI IMG/M metagenome (GOLD analysis project Ga0190360, IMG submission 161271) | Hydrothermal vent microbial mat bacterial communities from Southern Trench, Guaymas Basin, Mexico - 4872-18-3-4_MG | ecosystem: Environmental > Aquatic > Marine > Hydrothermal vents > Microbial... | reverse complement strand
GAGATGAGATAAAGAAGAGGTTGCTTGAGAAAGGGGTTGATAGAAAGTTGTTTGAAGTTGTGTCCAATCCTGAATTTCTGAGAGAGGGGTCGGCTGTTAATGATTTTATGCGGCCTGATAGGGTTGTAATTGGTACTGAATCTGAGAAGGCTCTGGAAATAATGAGGGATATCTATCGACCGTTGTATCTGATAGAGACTCCTATAGTTGCTACCGATATCAGAACCGCTGAGATGATTAAATATGCGTCAAATGCGTTTCTTGCAACGAAGATTTCATTCATTAATGAGATTGCCAATATCTGTGAGAGAGTTGGAGCGGATGTACAGGTTGTAGCAAAAGCGATGGGATTGGATGGAAGGATATCGAGTAAGTTTCTGCACGCGGGTCCGGGGTTTGGTGGTTCGTGTTTTCCGAAGGATACTCTCGCTCTCACAAAGATTGCTGAAAAGGCAGGGATAAAGGCTCAAATAGTTGAAGCAGTTATAGATGTTAATAAAAAGCAGAGGCAAAGGATTCTGGAAAAACTCCTAAAATTTGTTCCGAAGCTTAAGGGGAAAACGATTGGTCTACTTGGGTTGTCTTTCAAGCCCAATACGGATGATATTAGAGAGTCTCCGGCAATTTACATCATAAAGGAAATCCTTGAACGAGGAGGAAAAGTAAAAGCTTATGATCCTGAAGCTATGGATGAAATGAGGAAGCTTTTTCCCCAGGTGACATATGTTTCTACAAGCTATGATGCACTAAAGGATGTTGATGCAATGATTATCTTAACCGAGTGGAATGAGTTTAGAAATATGGACCTGGATTTCATTAAGTCAGTTATGAAGAAACCTATTATAGTGGATGCAAGGAATATTTATGATCCAGCTACGGTGTTAAAAAAAGGTTTTTTGTATGAATGTGTTGGGAGAAGTATAGAACGTATAAAGGAGAAATTAAATGTCGGTTAAAACTTATTTTGTAACTGGCGGGTGTGGTTTTATTGGGAGTAATTATATTCACTATCTTTTCGAAAGATATGATAATATACGAGTTGTTAATCTTGACAAACTTACTTATGCTGGTAATCCGGCTAACCTGAAAGATATAGAGAACTGTAGTGATTATGTTTTTGTGAAAGGTGATGTGTGTGATTCTAAAGTGGTGGAGGAGATTTTCCAGAAGTTTCGTCCGGACTTCCTAATAAATTTCGCTGCTGAGAGTCACGTTGATAGAAGTATTGGTGATCCTGGGAGCTTCATAATGACGGATATGTACGGAGTATACGTCTTGCTTGAAATATCTAAGAAGTATGGTTTAGAGAGGTTTATTCAAATTAGTACAGATGAGGTATATGGTTCGATTGAGGAAGGATCTTTTACAGAGGAGTCGTCCCTGAAACCCGGAAATCCATACGCTGCGAGTAAAGCAGGTGGAGATAGACTGGCATATTCCTACTTTGTGACATATAAGATGCCTGTTATCATAACCAGGGCGTCGAATAATTTTGGTCCCTATCAATACCCCGAAAAATTAATCCCTCTTTTTGTCACCAATGCTCTGGAAGATAAGTATTTGCCTCTTTACGGTGATGGGAAAAATGTCCGGGATTGGCTATATGTGAAAGATCACTGTGATGCTATTGAATTTATTCTGGAGAAAGGTAAAGAGGGAGAAGTATATAATATAGCCGGTGGGAATGAGAGACAGAATATTGAAATTACAGAATTTATTCTTGATTATCTCGGTAAACCAAAGAACCTTATAAAATATGTAGAGGACAGACCAGGGCATGATAGGCGATACTCTCTTGATGATTCAAAGCTGAGGAATCTTGGATGGTCAAATAAGTATGATTTTGAGGAGGCTTTGAGGGCAACCATCCAGTGGTATGTGGATAACCGAGATTGGTGGAGACCTTTAAAGAGTGGGGAGTTTCTTGAGTTCTATAAAAGACATTATAAAATGGAGTTGTAAGTATGGACCTAAGGGAAAAAATTAAGAACAAAAGTGCTAAAGTTGGGATAATCGGTCTTGGATATGTGGGGCTTCCTCTTGCGATGGAGTTTGCAAAAGAGGGATTTAGTGTTGTTGGTATTGATGTATCAAGAGAAAAAGTGGATAAACTTAACCAAGGTGAGAATTATATAATTGACGTCAACGATAATGATTTAAAATGGGCGATTGAAAAAAGGCTTTTTAGGGCTACTACTGATTATAGTGTGATAAAGGATGTTGATGCGATTTCAATTTGTGTACCTACCCCACTGAGAAAAACAAAAGATCCTGATGTTTCGTTTATAATTGCTGCTACTGAAGAACTCGCTAAATTTATTCACAAAGATTTGATAATCATTCTGGAAAGTACAACTTATCCCGGTACAACGCGGGAACTTGTTTTACCGATACTTGAAAGAAGTGGTTTGAAGGTTGGAAGGGATTTTTACCTTGCTTTTTCGCCTGAGAGGGTTGATCCGGGCAATCCAATTTACAAGACTAAAAATACTCCAAAAGTTCTGGGGGGAATTACGAAAAATTGTACGGAAATGGCAAAATTACTTTATGAACAAATTATTGAAAAAGTGGTTCCTGTATCGTCTACGGAATCAGCTGAGATGGTAAAGCTACTAGAGAATACTTTCCGTTCTATAAATATTGGCCTTGCTAATGAAATGGCATTGATGTGTGACAGGTTGGGGGTTGACGTATGGGAGATAATTGAAGCAGCGGGCACAAAGCCTTTTGGTTTTATGAAATTTTATCCGGGGCCTGGTCTCGGTGGTCATTGTATCCCAATTGATCCATTTTATTTAAGCTGGAAAATGAAATTACTGAATTATAATGCGAAATTTATCGAGCTTGCCGGTGAGATAAATTCATCAATGCCTGAATATGTTGTAACTCTTGTGGCTGATGGTCTGAATATGAAGAGAAAAACGATAAACGGTTCAAAGGTGTTGATAATTGGTGTATCCTATAAGAAAGATATTGATGATACAAGAGAGTCTCCTGCTCTTGATGTTATGAAGCTTCTTGAAGCAAGAGGTGCAAATTTAGAGTATCATGACCCCTTTGTAGAAAGGATTGTATTGAACGGGAAAGAATTGAGATCTGTTGATATTGATGAGAATAAACTTAAATCCTATGATGCAGTTGTAATAATAACCGATCATTCTAATATAGATTATCAGATGATACAGAAATATAGTTCGATAGTTGTTGACACTAGAAATGCTATAAAAGGTAGATATGAAAATGTCTTAAAGCTGGGTGCAAGGCGGGTAGTAGGTTTGTAGACAGTTTTTATGAAGATAAATCATTTTAATTCTGAATACCGTTATGTATTTTCGGAAGAGTTAGAATTTAATGTGAAAAGTTCTGAATGTGTGTGGTCGCCCGGGGCGTGTAAGTGATAGTAAGTGTTTGTTCATCGACATTGCAACTAACCAGGAGAGAGAAGCTTATATCGTCTGGTATGATCAGATAGATTTTGGGAGACTTTGATAATATCGATGCTAAACTTGCCTATATCATAGATTTTATCCTAAGGTGTACGGTTTCAAATAATGTCGCTTATATATTGGTCTCTAACGATGGAGCTTTTGGAAGAGACGCGGTGATGACAAATTTTGCTATTATAGATCCTGGCGGAGATGATTTGCCTACTGAAATGAGGCAGTTGGTAGTTTTAAGGTGACCCGGTACATGTGAAGATATCGGGTATAATTACTATTCTGCCATATAATCGGAATTTGTTGATAGTACAGCTTGTTAGTGGTCTTGGCTTTCTATGTTAAATATTGGATTTGACTTTTTCAGCCGAGCTATATCTGATGGTTGTTAATAAGATACCTGGAATGATGTTTGTTTTAATTGCCCGGCCTTTGTGAGGTGAGATAGATAAGTTAGGTTCTATGAAGTATAAATAACAGCTTTCATAAGTCTGCTTGTAGGTTCCCTGGTTTGTTAGACTTTTATCACTGAAAGGATAGCGGGAACTGACTGTTAGAAAATTATGTGGTAAGTTCGTGCTGGATTTTTGTAATTTTGTTCGGAAAATTTTTGAGTTTCTATGGGAAGGCGATGAGGAGAAGAGGTATCGTTCCATTTTTGTTTATAGCTTTATTTTTATCGAGCTGTGCAGGAATCAGACAGAACAAACAACAGCAACCTGGAGTTTGTGATATTTCCCCGGATTCGGTGTTTACTTTGGTTCAAACTCTTCCGTCGGATTCTCTTGTACTGCTTGATGTAAGGACGCCGGAAGAATACTCTGAAGGTCATATTTCGGGTGCAGTGAATATTGATTATTATTCCGGAGATTTTGAAGACAGGATTTCCAGGCTTGAGAAACAGAAATTTTACATTGTTTACTGTAGAAGTGGTAGGCGTAGCAAAGCTGCTGTTGGAATTATGATGAAGCTGGGGTTTTCAGATGTGTGTAATATGGAGGGAGGTTTCAGACTCTGGGTTGAGAGAGGGTTTCCATATCAGTAACTCGAGCGACTTATTTATTTTAAATTCGAAGGGGTGATTTTATGAGTGAAGGTTATACTGAAGGAGTTAATACTCTGTTAGGGAATCCTAGAAGAGCGATAGTAAAATTGTCTCTTCCAATGATTGTGGGCATGATAGCTCAGACTGCATATAGTATTGCGGATGCTGTTTGGGTGTCCGGGCTTGGCCCAGAGCCTCTTGCAGCGGTAGGTTTCTTTTTCCCTGTTTACTTTCTTTTGATGTCGCTGGCTGGTGGGATTGGTGTAGGCGCCAGCTCTGCTATTTCGAGAATGATTGGGGCAAAGGATAAAGAATCCGCCGATAAGATCGCTGTCCAATCAATATTGCTTGGAATTTTATTGGCCCTTTTAGTTAGTATTCCTGCGATTCCATTTCTTGAGAGAATTATTTTTTTTCTCGGTGGTGGGGAAATATCCTCGATTACCGCAAGTTATGGCAAAATAATTCTTCTGGGCTCTGTTTTCATGTTTTTCAATTATGTGGCAAATTCGATTTTGCGGGGCGAGGGGAATGCAGGAAAAGCTATGTGGGCAATGGTGATAGGTTCAGGAATAAACATTTTATTTGATCCGGTTTTTATCTATGTGTTCAGACTTGGTATCAGAGGAGCTGCTTGGGCGAGTGTTGTTTCTATGTTTATTGTTTCGATTCTTTTCATCTATTGGCTATTTTTTGAGCAAAAGACCTATGTCAGTATTAATCTAAAAGATTTGGGTTTTACAGTGGAGGTATTGCGGGAAATTTTTTCTGTTGGTATTCCTTCCTCCGTTATGCAGATGATAAATTCTGTTTCGATGTTTCTTATAAATGTTGTGGCAATAAGAGCAGGGGGGACCGATGGAGTTGCTGTATTCACTTCTGGGTGGAGGATTGTTACTGTTGGAACGTTGCCGATGATGGGAATGGCAATGGGAGTTACAGCAGTTACGGGAGCGGCATTTGGTGCACGGGATTCGAAAAAGCTGGAGCAAGGATATTTTTTTGCAATCAAGATGGGACTGGTGATTGAGATTATAATGGGATTGCTTATTTTTGCCTTTGCCAGGTATATTTCGGTTATTTTTACATATGCTGAACAAACCAGGCGTATCAGCGAGGATCTTATCCACTTTCTGAAGGTGATGGCATTGTTTCTCCCATTTGTTCCTCTCGGTATGCTGACATCAGCGATGCTACAGGGTACTAGGCGTGGGTTTTGGGCTCTGGGGATAACACTTACCAGGACGATAGTTCTTAATGTCCCGTTGGCATATCTGTTTGGTATTGTGATGGGTATTGGCTCTCCTGGAGTCTGGTGGGGAATTGTGTGCGGGAATGCAATTGCGGGTTTAATAGGGGTAACTTTGGGGATAATAACGACAGCAGAGTATAAAAAGAAGCTGAGCAGGAGAGTGGCTTTTTTATGATTAGGAGAGGTGGATAGAGATTGTTTGAATTGAAGGAGAAGGCTTTTGGAATATGTTCCTGAACGTGTTCGAAGATATTGGTTGTATCAGTTTAGATTGGGAAAGGAATATATAATTCCTTTGCTTCAGCAATGGGGAGTGAGGATTAATGGCGCTTTTGTGCTGGATATAGGTTGTGGTCAGGGTGGGGTGGTATGTGCTTTTGCAGAAGCTGGTGCGAGATGTATAGGATTAGAGCTGAAATCTAAAAGAGCGCTCGAGGCGAAGAAATTGATTCCCTGCAAACTGGAGGGAAAGATTGATCTTATTGCGGGTGACTTTTTTGCGTTGCCTTTGAATCTGAATGGTCGATTTCCCGATATAATACTTTTAAGGGATGTTTTTGAGCATCTAAGTGATAAAGGGAGTGCCTTGAGGCAGCTTAAAAAGTTAATGGGGTTTGATACGCGGTTGTTTGTGACGTTTCCTCCTTTCTGTTCAGCTTTTGGAGGGCATCAGCAGATGCTGCGTAGCTTTTTGAAGTATATTCCTTATTTTCATGTTTTTCCTGAACCTTTATGGGACGTTGTGCGAGAAATTGCAAGGCAGTGTGATGCTAACTTTCCATTTTTCAAAGAAATAGAAAGGTTGAGAGCGAACCCTACTCTCATAGGACGATTCAGAAGAATGCTAAAAGGCAGTGGGTTAAGAGTGGTTAAAGAGCGATATTATTTGATACGCCCGAGTCACCATTTGCGTTATGGCTTGCCTGTTGTTCATGGAGGTATCCTGGGGAAAATCGGAGGGATAAGAGAATTTGTTGTGACCGGAGCTTTTTTTCTGATTGCAAGAGATGGATAAAAAGTTTTATGAAGGGAATCGTTTACAAACTTTTTCTAAAAAACTCTTGGATTTAAAAACTTAGTTTGTAAATTGCTTACCAAAAATTTTGGTTTGTTATGAAGAAAAAATTACTTATAGTAGAATCACCTTCAAAAGCGAGAACCATAAAAAAATACCTTGGCTCTGAATTTAACGTTCTGGCATCGGTTGGGCATATTAAAGACCTGCCGGAGAAAGAGTTTGGGGTGGATATAGCCAACGATTTCAAGCCGAAGTATGTGACAATCAGGGGAAAGAGAAGTGTTATTAAGAAGCTAAGGGAGGCAGCGAAGGCTTCTGAGTCAGTTTTTTTAGCGACTGATCCGGATAGAGAAGGTGAAGCGATAGCATGGCACATCTCCAATGAAATAAAAGGAAACAATCAAAATGTTTTTAGGGTGCTTTTTAATGAAATCACTAAAGATGGGGTGAGGCAGGGTTTAAAGAATCCTCGGGGGATAGATTTAAATCTTGTGAATGCTCAGCAGGCCAGACGGGTTCTTGATAGAATCGTTGGATATCAGGTCAGTCCGTTTTTATGGAAGACCCTATATTCAGGCCTGAGTGCTGGTAGAGTTCAGTCGGTAGCTCTTCGTTTGATCTGTGAGAGGGAAGAAGAAATAGAGAACTTTGTCCCTCAGGAATACTGGGAGATAGAAGCTGAGTTTCGAACTGCTGATGATATAGTTTTGAATACGAAATTGATAAAAATTGGGGGCAAAAAATTCAAGATAGACAATGAAGCTTCTGCCATAGAACATGTTGAAAAGATAAAAAAAGAAAAGTTTTTGATAGATTCTATTGAGGTTAAGAGACTGAAGAGGACTCCTCCAGCACCTTTCACCACAAGTACACTTCAGCAGGAGGCGACGCGAAAGTTTCGTTTCTCTCCTTCCCGGACGATGAAGATTGCCCAGGAGCTTTATGAAGGGGTTGATATTGGAGGTTCCCCTGTCGGGTTAATTACTTATATGAGAACGGACTCTGTGCGTATAGCGAGCGAGGCGGTACATAGAGTAAGAAAGTTCATAGAAGAGAATTTTGGAGATAATTATCTTCCAAAATCGGGCAGACAGTTTAAAAAGAGCAGGCCAACAGTACAGGATGCTCACGAAGCTATAAGGCCTACGGATGTGTATAGAACGCCTGAGTCGATAAAGCAGTATCTGACGGATGAGCAGTATAAGCTCTACTCTCTTATATGGTCGCGATTTGTCGGGTGTCAAATGACTCAAGCTCAATATGAACAGACGGTGGTAGATATAAAAGGTGGGGATTACCTTTTTAGATACCAGAAATCAGAGCTTGTTTTTGACGGTTACCTGAGGGTGTATCGGGAAACAAGGGAAGAAACGCTGGGAAGAAGTATTGCTGAGATGGGGGTCAAAGAGGGTGAAAAGGCTATTCTGGAAAGTGTGACTCCTGTTCAAAAATTTACAGAACCCCCTCCAAGATATACTGAGGGGACTTTAATTAGGGAACTTGACAATCTCGGTATAGGAAGACCAAGTACATACGCTACTATTGTGTCGACAATACTGCAGCGGCGGTATGTAGAGAAAAAGAAAGGTGTGCTTTTCCCAACGGAACTTGGTAGAATAGTGAATAATATTCTGGTAAATGGAATGCCCGAGATTTTTAATGTGGATTTTACTGCCAGGATGGAAGAAGAACTCGACCATGTAGAATCAGGGCACAAGGATTGGGTAGGAGTTGTAAGAGAATTCTATGGGCCTTTTAAAAAGGCTCTTGATGCTTTAAATGAGAAGCGCCGGGAAATAAAGAGTGAATTGCAGGTATCTACGGATAAAAAGTGTGAGTTGTGTGGGGCACCGATGGTGATCAAGTGGAGCCGTCGGGGGAAGTTTCTTGCCTGCTCAAATTTCCCCAGGTGTAAGAATGCTAAGCCGATTTCAAACGGAGAGGAAGAGAAAACCTGTCCAGTGTGCGGTAGTAAAATGGTTCTACGGGAAGGGAAATACGGAAAATTTTGGGCATGTAGCCGTTATCCGGAGTGTAATGCAACATTGCCTTATTCTTTGAATATAAAATGTCCAGAGGAAGGATGCGATGGAGAGATAATAGAAAGAAGAACTTCAAAGGGGAGGATTTTTTATGGGTGTTCTAAGTACCCTGATTGTAAATTTTCCAGCTGGTATGAGCCGTTTGATATGACATGCCCAAATTGTGGTTATGGGATTCTTGAAAAAAGAAATGATAGAAGAGGAGGCAGCTATCTCTATTGCCCAAGGTGTAAATCAAAGTTTAATGAGGATTCTGGTTGATTAGAAAAGGAGGTGAAAGTGGCAGGTAGTAATGACAAAAGCCTGATGGAAAAGGTTGTTTCGCTATGTAAAAGGAGGGGATTTGTTTTTCAATCGAGTGAAATATATGGTGGACTCAGTAGTTGCTGGGATTATGGTCCTCTTGGGGTTGAATTAAAGAAAAACATAAAGGATTTCTGGTGGCATAGTGTTGTTGTTTCCCGGGAAGACGTTGTTGGAATGGATGCTGCAATAATTATGCATCCAAAGGTGTGGGAGGCTTCTGGTCATGTTAAGCATTTCCATGATCCTTTGATTGACTGTAAGAACTGTAAAGCAAGGTTCAGAGAGGGTGAAGCTGTTTTTTATTTTAAATGCAGTGTTTGTGGATATAGTTTTACCATCAGAGATAAAAGAATTATCCCCGATAGGGAATTTGCTGATAAGATTGCTGAAGAAGACCTAAGAGGGGAGCCGTATCATTATAAAGGAACTGACTGTCCTTTATGTGGTGCAAAAAAGGCCATTAAGATTGAGAAATTAGCATGCCCTGAATGCGGCAGTGGAGATCTGTCTTCCCCCAGGCAGTTTAATCTGATGTTTAAAACCCACTTTGGTCCCACGATGGATTCTGCTTCTATTGTATATCTTCGTCCTGAAACAGCGCAGGGAATTTTTGTTAACTTTGATAACGTTCTTACTACTTCCAGGGCTAAACTTCCATTTGGGATCGCTCAAATAGGCAAAGCCTTCAGAAATGAAATAACCACTGGTAATTTTATCTTTCGCTCCAGAGAATTTGAGCAGATGGAACTTGAGTATTTTGTAAAACCGGAAGAGGCTGAGAAGTGGTATGAGTATTGGATAAACGAAAGGCTTGAGTGGTATAAAAAGCTTGGCATCAGGCCAGAAAATCTCAGGCTGAGGGAACACGAAGAGGATGAGCTGGCTCACTATGCAAGGGCATGTACCGATATTGAATATAAGTTTTCTTTTGGATGGGCAGAGCTCGAAGGTATTGCTGATAGACAGACATATGACCTGGATCAGCACATAAAGGCAAGTGGTAAAATGCTTGCATATTATGAAACAGAAACCAAAAAGCATATAGTCCCGGCTGTTGTAGAGAGTTCTGCCGGGGTTGACAGGACTTTTTTGACTGTGATTCTTGATGCATACTGGGAGGATGAGGAGCATGATAGAGTTGTTTTGAGGTTAAACCCTAAGATAGCTCCCATTAAAGTTGCTGTATTTCCTCTGGTGAACAGGGATGGAATGCCAGATGTCGCCAGGAAGATTTATGAAGAGATAAAGACTCA
>Ga0190360_1001947_pt1 | contig 10364 bp, 9 predicted proteins | sample 48721834_MG_FD_161271 | JGI IMG/M metagenome (GOLD analysis project Ga0190360, IMG submission 161271) | Hydrothermal vent microbial mat bacterial communities from Southern Trench, Guaymas Basin, Mexico - 4872-18-3-4_MG | ecosystem: Environmental > Aquatic > Marine > Hydrothermal vents > Microbial... | reverse complement strand
GTTTCATAAGGATAATCATACACTATTGTTGGTTGAATCAGGTGAGGTACCACTTTTTTGTCAAGAAGATGTTCAAGAATCTGGGATTTGGTTAGCTCATCCACATTAACACCACATTCTCTGGCAACTTTTCGCAACTTGGTATCATCTTCCAGATTAACTTCAATCCCTCCTATTCGGTGTAACGCATCCTTAAAGGTGATCTTTCTCCAAGAAGTGGAGAGATCTATCTTTTCCCCATTGTATTCAATTTTTAAATTCCCCCGCACTTTTCTGGCTATCTCACATATAATCTCTTGAGTTAGTTTCATTATATCAAGATAATTCGCATAGGCCTGGTAAACTTCAAGCATGGTAAATTCTGGATTGTGAAATCTATCAATCCCTTCGTTTCTAAAATTTCTGCTTAACTCATAAACCCTTTCTATGCCACCTACTACCAGTTTTTTAAGGTAAAGCTCTGGGGCAATTCTCAGATAAAAATTCCTCCTCAAAGCATTATGATAGGTTTGAAAAGGACGAGCGGTAGCACCACCAGGCACAGGTTGCATTATAGGCGTCTCAACCTCAATAAACCCTCGCTCATCTAAAAAATCTCTTATAATCTTAATTATCCTGCATCTGGTCATTAAGATTTCCCGCGCTTTAGGATTTACCAGTAGATCCAACCACCGTTTGCGATAGCGCAGCTCCACATCCTGAAGACCATGCCATTTCTCTGGTAAAGGATGCAAAGATTTTGCCAGAAGAGTAAAATCAGCTACCTCGAGTGTTAACTCGCCTGTGCGCGTTTTGAAAACTTCTCCTTTTACTCCGATAATATCTCCTATATCAATTTTAGAAAGGAGGTGATATTTATCTCCCAATTTATCTAATCTACCATAAAGTTGAATTTTACCTGTTCCTTCCATCAAATCTAAAAAGGTAGCTTTCCCATGAGTCCTTTGAGCAACCACTCTTCCAGCTAAACTCACCTGAGCTCCGGTTCTCTCGCCCTCCCTCAAATAAGAAAACTTCTCCCTTACCCTTTCAACCTGATCCTCAGGTGAAAAATTTTCCCAGTAAGGATTACCTTTTGATTTAATCCAGCTGAACAGTTTTTCTTTTCTTTCTCGAACAAGAACCTCTTCCGGTGAAGGCATCACACTCTCCTTGTCAACAAGACAAATTGTTTGCCCCTTATTCTACAAAAAGCTGTTAAGATGTCAAATGATAATGCTGATCAAATAAAGGGAAGTTAAGCTGGAGAGTTTGTTTTTGATCTCAATCTTTGCACAAATTCCATAAGATCCCGAACAACACAGACATTGGTCAGTGAGTACGAGTTGGTCCGGTCAAGATAAAAAGCTCTTATACCCACTCTCCGGGGAACAAGATAATCTGCTTCATAATTATCACCTATGTGGATGAGATTCTGGGGAGGGATTTTTAATCTCTTACACATATTTTCGTAGAAAGCAGCCTGTTTTTTAACCATTTTAAAATCAGAAACGGCAGAAAATATCCTCTTAAAATAGCGAAAAAGATTCTCTTTTTTGAGTTTAATATCAATAAAGCTACGCGGCATTGCCGATGCAATAACGAGGGTATATCTTTTATGCGCCTCATCCAGTGCACAAATAACCTCTTCATACACTTCAACCTTATCTGCGTACTTTTCCAGAACTTCTCTCTCTCTTATCTTAAACCCGAAATGTTTAAGCCAGTATTCAAGGATATACCATCTAAGATCATCCTCCCCTACCCTTTCATACTCTTTTGCCACGAGCTGTCTTGCTTTGCTCAGCTTGACACCATATTTTTCAGCATAAAGCTCAGGAATTTCCTTGAACCAGATCAGTTCATTATAATCTGGTTTAACTATGGTACCATCCAAATCAAAAGATATAACTTCTTTCTCCATTTTTATTTGGGCCTTTTATCTATCACTATTTTCCCGGACTCGGCACCAGATAAAGACCTTTTCTCCACTAACTTAACTCTCACCTGTATTCCCAAAGTCTGATATATACACTCTTCTATTTGCTTTTTTAACTGGTGTAATTTTTTCATTTCGTCAAAAAAGATATCCTCTGAAACCTCAACCATAATATCCACAATATCTTGCGTCCCCTCCCTGTCGATTATAAGACGGAAATGAGGCTCAGCACCTTCTATCTTGGCAAGAATATTGCCAATTTGAGCGGGAAAAAAACTAACCCCATTTACTATAATCATATTATCAGTGCGTCCGATTACAGGATGCATTCTAACCAGCACTCTTCCGCACTCACAGGGAGAGAAATCAAGAACAGTTAAGTCTCCCGTACGGTATCGGATAAGAGGAAAAGCCTCTTTGGCAATTGTTGTCACTACCAGTTCCCCCTTTTCACCGGGTGGCAAAATTTTGCCTGTTTGAGGATCTATTATTTCTGGAATAAACTGGTCCTCAAATATGTGAAGACCGCATTTTTTCTCACATTCAGTAGCAATTTTTGGACCAGGGATCTCTGGCGGTCCGTAGCTGTTAATCACTTTAATTTTAAGTTCTCCCTCGATCCTGCGTCTTATAGTTTCCGAAAAGGGTTCTCCCGTAAAAACGGTGCCTCTTAACTGAAGGTTAGCAAGACTTACTTTGTTTTCTTTTATAGCTGCAATTAATTTTAAAGCAAAACTGGGCTTAGATAAAAGGACAGTGGTTCTGTAATCACGCATAATTAAAAGTTGCCTTCTTGGATCTGTATCTGAACCCGGGATAACTGAAGCTCCAATTAACTCTGCTCCATAGTGAAATCCAAGTCCCTCCCCAAAAAGACCGTAATCAAGGCATATCTGAACAACATCATCTTTGCCTACCTTTGCAGCATGCAGGATACGAGCACTTATCTGAGTCCAGTGGTTAATATCATTTCTGGTGTAACCTATAACAACAGGCTCCCCCCCTGGACCACAGGTACAGTGGAGCCTTACCACTTCTCTTAAAGGAACGGCAAACATTCCATAGGGGTAATTTTCCATAAGTGTTTTTCTATCGGTAAAGGGAAGCTGAGGTAGCTTGGCGAGAGAATCTATATTCTCAGGAATTATCCCCATCCTGTCAAAAGTCTCTCGATAAAAAGCGACGCTACGATAAGCACGATTCAGGGTGGCCTGGAGTCTTTCCAGCTGAAGCTGTTCTATTTTTTCTCTGCTACTCCTTTCAACATCTGGATTCCATATCTTCATTGATTCTTACCTCTTATTTTAGGCAAGCTATCAGTTTTTCAGCTCTCAGGAGGTTTTGAAAAAGCTGATTACTGATGGCTGACCGCTTTTTAATTTTATTCCCAGACCTTTTTATATCCCTTGCCAAGATAGGCTCTTACTATCTCACGGTTCCCTAAGAGTTCTTCAGATGTGCCTTCAAATACTATTTTCCCTGTTTCAATTACATAACCTCTGTTGGCAAGCTGCAGTGCTATCCGAGCATTTTGTTCTACAAGAAAAATAGTAACACCTTCTTCTCGCAGTCTTAAGATAATACGAAAAATCTCCCGGGCTACCTTAGGAGCAAGACCCATAGAGGGCTCATCAAGAAGCAAGAATTTAGGTTTTGACATAAGAGCGCGAGCGATTGCCAGCATCTGCTGTTCTCCTCCAGATAAAGTACCGGCAATCTGTTTTCTTCTTTCTTTTAAGATAGGGAAAATCTGAAAAACTCTCTCAATATCAGCTTCAATTTGGTCTGTTTTTTTTCTCCCAAATCTTTGATAGGCCCCCAGAAGAAGATTATCCATTACGGAAAGGGGAGCAAATAGCTGTCTTCCTTCAGGAACCAGACTTATACCTTCTTTAACTATACGTTGAGGAGGAAAATTTGTAATATCTTTCCCGTCAAGGAGGATCCTGCCCTTCTTGGAGGAGATAAGTCCACTGATAGAGTTAAGTAAAGTGGACTTGCCTGCACCGTTTGCCCCGATCAAGCTCACAATTTCTCCCTCCTCTATATGCAGAGAAACACCTTTTAAAGCCTGCAAGTTCCCGTAGAAACTTCTAAGGTTTCTAATTCTTAACAAATTCTCACTCTCCTAAATAAGTAGCTATAACTTTCTCATCGTTCTGAATCTCACGGGGAGTACCTTCAGCTATTACCTTTCCAGAGTTGAGAACCACTATTTCCTGAGATACATCCATCACCAGATCCATATCATGCTCCACCAGAAGCACAGATATACCCCTCTCTTTTATCCTGCAGATAAGCTCTCCCATTCTTATCGTTTCCTTAGTGTTAAGTCCTGCAACAGGTTCATCCAGAAGAAGAAGTTCCGGATCTGTAGCTAAAGCTCTTGCTATCTCCACTAATCGTTGTTGGTGAAAGGTAAGAGAAGAGGGGAAAAGTGATTTTTTCTCACTAAGTCCTACAAATTCAAGCAACTGCATAGCCTTGGAATAAATTCTTTTTTCCTCTTTTCGATTCTTTCTGGTTTTGAAAATACAGGAAAAGAATCCAGATTCTGTCCAGGAATGGCAACCAACCATTACATTCTCAAGTACACTCATATTGTTGAAGACCTGTACGTTTTGAAATGTGCGGGAAATTCCTCTTGCTGTAATCTCATGGGGGGTCAGATTGTCAATTCGCTCCTCCTTAAACCATACGTATCCCTTGCTGGGGAAATATATTCCAGAGATTATATTAAAAATAGTGGTTTTACCTGCACCATTAGGACCAATTATTGCCTTAATATAATTAGATTTAATCGAAAAATCAATCCCCTGAAGAGCTACGATTCCTCCAAACTCTTTTCTTAACCCCCTTATTCTCAACAAAGGTTCCATCTATTTTCCTGCTGTCAAGGTTCTCTCTTCTAAGGCCCCGGTAGAGCTTATTTTCTCTTTCAGTATATTAAATATTCCTATAACAAGACCTTCGGGGAGAAAAATCATTATCCCGAGAAGTACAGACCCATATATCAGGATATCGTAATCCTCGAAAGCTCTCAAATATTCAGGAAGAATGGTTAAAATTGCCGTTCCAATAATTGCTCCCCAGATATTTGCCATCCCCCCTACAGCTACCATAGTAAGGAGGATAATAGAAAACATCACACTAAAGCTACCAGGAGATAAAAAGGTGACAAAGTGTGCATATAAACTACCGGCAAGTCCTGCCAGAGTTGCACTGAATACGAAAATTTTCAATTTGTAACTTGAAGTGTTAACCCCCATACATCTTGCCGCCACTTCACTATCACGTATAGAACGCAGGGCTCTGCCAATCCTGGAATGAACAAGATTAAGTGAGGCAAGAAAAACAAAAAGAACAATTCCCCAGACAAAATAATAATAGCTAAAATCCGATTCTAAAGAAAATCCTCCTATGGAGAATCTCGGGATTTCACCAAATCCAGAAGGGCCGCCAGTGCAGGCTATCCACTGATTAAAAATTATGTAGATAATTTCTCCAAAGGCAAGAGTCGCCATGGCAAGATAATGTCCCTTAAGCTTAAGAGCAGGAGCTCCTATAACAAAAGCTACTCCACCAGTTAAAAAAATAGCTGCAACCATACCCAGCCAGGGAGAGAGCCCAAAACGGGTAGAAAGAATCCCCGATGTATAAGCACCAAGTCCAAAAAAAGCAGCATGCCCCAGGGATATCTGACCGGTATAGCCTATCAAAAGACAAAGTCCTATTGTTATCAAACTGTATATTCCCAGAAAAACCAATACTCCAACATAATAAGGATTACCGATTAGATAAGGGAGTAGAAGAACTACTCCCGTTAACACCACCATAGCGTAGAGATTTTTTCTTCCCAATGAACCACCTTCTATTAAGCTACTTCTTGAATTTCTCTTCTTCAACCCTTCCCATAATCCCCTCTGGTCTTAAAAATAAAACAAAAAGTAGAACCAGAAGGGCAATAGCATCTTTGTATCCAGAAGAGATAAAACCTGCTCCCATAGATTCCATAAGTCCTATTATAAATCCAGCCACGACAGCCCCCACATTACTGCCCAGCCCCCCCAACACTGCTGAAGCAAACCCTTTTATGGCCAGCAGGGTTCCCCGGTCATAATCCATAAGAGCCACAGGTGTAATTATAACACCTGCCACTGCTCCAATAGCAGCACTAAGAGCAAAAGAAAAAAGAACCATTAATTTTACATTGATACCTACAAGAGAGGCTGCTAATCTGTTAACTGCGCAGGCCCTCATAGCCTTCCCGGTTATGGTGAAGTTAAAGAAAATAGCCAGAGCTACCATACTCGCTCCCATTATACCCAGTATCCATATGGTTTGAGGAGTAAGAGCTGCTCCTCCAATAGATATAGGGTTGTTAGAAGAAAAAGGGGGCAGGGTATAGGTTTGTTTTCCCCAGATAAACATAGCTCCTCCCTTTAAAAGAATTGATGCAGCAACAGTAATGATAATAAGACTCATAATGGAGGGATTCCTTAAAGGATGAATAGCACCTCTTTCAAAAATGGCCCCTATTAAGGTAACTATTCCGACAGAGATAAAAAAACCCACCCCCATCGGGATCTTTAATCCGTTAGTGAGTGAGATCATTATCATCCCACCCAGCATAACAAACTCGCCCTGGGCCAGGTTTATAATTCCAGTGGCATTATAAATTATATTAAAGCCCAGGGCGACCATCCCATAAATAGCACCTACAGCTACCCCTGTAAATATATACTGAAGAAACTGACTGGCAGGACTCATACACTAATCTTAGCTTTCACCCAGAACTACAAATTTCCCCCTTTTTACAGTAAGCATCTCAAAAGCTTCTTTGGTCAGACCATTGTGATCCTGGGGAGAGAAATTGAATATTCCCCCTGTCCCTACAAATTCCTTAGTGTGCTCAATATTTGTTCTCATTGCTTCGGGACGAGGACCAGTCTCTTCCAGCGCATTTATGACCAACCACAGAGCATCCCAGGCGTGACCACCAAAGGTGCTCACATTTTCCTTAAATCTGGCCTCGTATTCCTTTTTGTAACGAGCCAGTACTTCTTTTTGTGGATGGTCATCGGGCAAGGTATCCACTGCCAAAAGTCTTCCTGCAGGAAAAATTATTCCCTCTGCTGCCTCTCCCGCAAGCTCTACATACATGATATTGCCAAATCCGTGACTCTGAAGAAGAGGTATTTTCATACCGAGCTGACGCATATTCTTGGGAACAATGGATTGCGCTGGAACTATTGACCAGTTAACAACGGCCTGAGCTGGTGTTGCTTTTATCCTGGTAAGCTGGGCGGTCATATCGGTGTCTTTTGGACCGTAAGTCTCATCTGCAACGATACTGATCCCATATTCGGGAGCAAGTTGCTTTAATTGCTTTCTCCCTTGGTCACCAAAACCAGTAGTTCCTGTAATTATGGCTATTCTGGATATACCTTTTTTATTCATATACTCATAAATTTTACGCACGGCGTCACTATCCTTCTGAGGAGTTTTAAATACCCATTTTTTTACCGGAGATACAATTGCCTCAGCTGCGGCACAGGAAATCAGCAACACTCCTTCTTTTTCCACAATAGGAATTATCGCCATTGTAGTTCCACTGCGAGAAGGCCCGACTATAGCAAGGACATTATCCCGATATATGAGTTTTTTCACCGCGTTTACAGTCTTAGTTTCATCTCCTGCAGTATCCTCAATGATAAGCTGGAGAGGATGACCGTTAATTCCTCCCCGGGCATTAATCATCTCCTCAATCATCCTGGCGGTATTTCTCTCCGGCTCACCCAAAAAGGAAGCTCCACCGGTAATGGCAAATATTGCTCCTACCTTGTATGGCTGCTTTGACGCAAAGACAGGGTAAGAGCATGTTAATCCCAGGACAAAGATTGTCAAACAAAGAAAAAGCCCCACTCCTTTTAGCCTGCTTTTCTTGCTCTTCGTCATCTTTCTTCTCCTCCTCATCTTTTCTTTTTATAAAGCAAATCGTATTCTAACACATTACTGTTAGCTGTCAATAAGACCTTAATGGTTTGGTTGACAAAAATCTTAAATATAAAATAATGAAACGAAACTTAAAGGATGAGAAAAATAACAGAGGAAAAATAAATGGACAACATTTCAGATTTTCCAGCTCACAAAATTATTAAATTGCTGAAGAGAAAAGAGGTCTCAGTTGAAGAGGTTATTCTTGCCCAATTTAAAAGAATACAGCAAATAGAGGAAAAGGTAAGAGCTTTTGTCTCCCTGGATCCAGAGGAGGCTTTAAATGAAGCCAGAATGTGGGATAAAAAAATCCATCAAAACAAAAAGACCCCTCCTTTATGTGGTATTCCTATTGCTATTAAAGATAACATATGTGTCAAGGATGAAAAAACTACATGTGCCTCCCGAATCCTGAAAAATTTCCGCCCCCCTTATTCGGCAACTGTAGTTGATAGAGTGAAAAATGCAGGTTGTATAATCATAGGTAAAACCAATATGGATGAATTCGCTATGGGCTCTTCAACTGAAAATTCAGCATTTCAAATTACCCGCAATCCCTGGAACCTGGAAACAATACCAGGAGGGTCAAGTGGAGGGTCGGCTGCAGCTGTAGCAAGTGGAGAGGTTACCCTGGCTCTTGGCTCTGATACCGGAGGCTCTATCCGTCAACCTGCGGCTCTTTGTGGCATTGTGGGTATGAAACCTACCTATGGAAGAGTTTCACGCTATGGATTGGTAGCTTTTGCCTCCTCTCTTGATCAAATAGGACCTTTAACCCGTGATGTTACTGATTGCGCTCTCTTGCTCCAGATAATTAGTGGAAAAGATGAGAAAGACTCCACATCTATTGATTATCCTGTTCCAGAATACTCCGAGTATCTTATTCCTGATTTAAAAGGAATAAAGGTAGGCCTGCCTAAGGAGTATTTTGTAGCAGGGATAGAAAAAGAGGTAAGAGAAAAGGTGTATCAGGCTGCCCGGGTTATAGAGGACCTTGGTGCACATGTAGAGGAAACCTCCCTTCCTCACACAGAATATGCAGTTGCTACTTATTACCTGATTGCTACAGCTGAGGCAAGTTCCAATCTTGCTCGGTATGATGGGGTTAAATATGGATATCGAACGAGAGAAAAAACCAATATGATTGATATGTATAAAAAAACAAGAAGGGAAGGATTTGGAGATGAGGTAAAACGAAGAATTATGCTGGGAACCTATGTTTTATCTAAGGGATATTATGAGGATTACTATGGTAAAGCTTTAAGAGTAAGAACCCTGATAAAACAGGATTTTGAAAAGGCTTTTGAAAAATTCGATGTTCTTCTCACCCCCACCTCTCCCACAGTTGCTTTTAAAGTGGGAGAAAAAATTGATGACCCTCTAAAGATGTATCTTTCCGACATTTTTACGATTTCTGCCAATTTAGCCGGTATTCCGGGTATCTCTATACCCTGTGGGTTCGGTCGGGAAAATCTTCCTGTAGGCTTGCAAATTCTTGGCAAGCCCTTTGAAGAAGAAACTCTTCTGCGAGTCGCTTATGCCTACGAGCAGGATACAGAATGGAGGAAGAGAAAACCAGAAATTTAGAAGCTCTGGAGCTATTGAGAAATGGACAACAAAAAATCATCCAAAGAGCGTGGATCTCCTGTTTTTGTAATAAGAGCCGATAGTCTGCCCGAAGGGTGGGAAAAATCGGTGATTACCTGCTGGGAAAAGGGCACCTGTATCAAAACAGAATACGACAAACCGGATGATCCTCCTTCGAGGGATTGTACCATGATTATTGAAATCGAAGATCCCTTTAAAGAACCCAGAATACATAGAGCTATCCCGGCAGGACTGGAAGATCTGGAAATCTACCGTCAGGAAGTGTTGTTTGGAGTCCACGATAAATGGATTAAACCAGAGGAAGGAAAATGGGAATATACCTATCATGAACGACTGTTTAATTACACTGTTCCCGAAAAGATAAGTTCTGTTAATCAGATAAATTTTATAATAAAGAAGCTGGCTGAGAGTCCTTTTTCCAGAAGAGCCCAGGCTGTGACATGGAAATGCTGGATGGATCCCCAATTTGATGACCCACCCTGTTTGCAACGCCTGTGGTTCAGAATATTTGGGGACTATCTTCAACTAAATGTCCACCTGCGCAGCAACGATGCTTTTAAAGCTGCTTTTATGAATATGTTCGCTTTCACTGAACTACAAAAACTGGTAGCGGAAAAAATCAGCGAGAAAACAGGCAAAAGGATAAAAGTAGGTAAATACATTCATATCGCTGACAGCTATCATATTTACGGGTCTTACTTTAACCAGTTTAAAAATTTTCTGGAAACTATAAAAAAGCGCAAATTTGAGGAAAGAACCTGGACTACCTCTTTTGCTCAACCTTTCTTTGAAGAGGGGAAACGTCGCCTGGAAAAGGAGAAATAATTGGGGAAAGTTCTGG
>Ga0190360_1001944_pt1 | contig 10372 bp, 8 predicted proteins | sample 48721834_MG_FD_161271 | JGI IMG/M metagenome (GOLD analysis project Ga0190360, IMG submission 161271) | Hydrothermal vent microbial mat bacterial communities from Southern Trench, Guaymas Basin, Mexico - 4872-18-3-4_MG | ecosystem: Environmental > Aquatic > Marine > Hydrothermal vents > Microbial... | reverse complement strand
TATTATAGTATACAAAAAAGAATGAATCAAATGGCAACATTAATCAAAAAAATACAATCATTAAAAAAAACTGAAATATCAGAAAAAATAAAACAAAGAATAAAAGAATTCAAAACAATAAACAAAAATTCAGCAGATGAATTATTCAAAGAATTATGCTTCTGCATTTTAACAGCAAACTACAACGCTGAAAAAACAATAAAAATTCAAAACAAGATAGGAAACGGTTTTCTAACAGATTCAAAACAACAATTAACAAAAAAACTCATAGACTCAGGACACAGATTTCCAAATAATAGAGCAGAATATATATCAAAAGCAAGAAAATTCAAAAATCAACTGAGAAAAATAGTTCAACATCATGATAAAAAAATTATTAGAGAATGGCTTGTAAACAATATCAAAGGCATAGGCTATAAAGAAGCTAGTCACTTTCTAAGGAATATAGGTTTTGATGATTACGCAATAATAGATTTTCATATAATAGATATTTTGACAAGATATAAAATAATAGAAAAACCAAAGTATCTTTCTAAGAAGAAATATCTGGAAATAGAAGAAATATTAAGAAAAATTGCAAAACAGACAAATCTAACATTAGCAGAGCTTGATCTATATTTATGGTATATGGAAACTGGTAAAATCTTAAAATAAAATTATAGTTTTTCGTCAATTTAAGATTATACAACCTAAAGATTTTTGAAGTATTAGAATATCACGGGTGGTGGTGATTTAATTTGGATTTCAGTTTATCTGATGAACAAAAACTGTTTCAAAAAACTATACGTGAATTTTGTGAACGGGAAATTAAACCTATTGCTGATAAAATCGATAAAGAAGAATACTCCTCCGAAGATCTCTACAAAAAAATGGGTCAAATGGGGCTTATGGGTATGACTGTTCCCCAGAAATATGGTGGAGCAGGTATAGACCGCATCAGCTATATGATAGCTCTAGAAGAGATATCTCGTGTTTCCGGATCAGTAGGTTTAACAGTTGAGGCACATAATTCTCTTGGAATCGGACATATCTATGAACATGGAACTGAGGAACAACGTAAAAAATATCTTCCTAAACTTTGTAGTGGCCAGGGTTTTGCTGCTTGGGCGCTCACTGAACCAAATGCTGGCTCTGATGCAGCAGCTGCTCAAACAACTGCTGTCTTGGACAAAGATGAATGGGTAATAAACGGCGCTAAGCAGTTTATCACAAGTGGTGATATTGCAGATGTTGTAGTAGTTATGGCTATGACAGATAAAAGTAAGGGGGCCAAAGGGATTAGTGCGATTATTGTTGAAAAGGATACACCTGGTTTTAAGGTTGGTCAACTTGAGGATAAACTTGGTCTTCGTGGTAGTCATACTGCTCAACTGTTTTTTGAAGATTGTCGTGTTCCAAAAGAGAATCTCCTTGGTGAGAAGGGCATGGGTTTTATTGGTGCTATGAACATCCTCGACCGCGGTCGTACTGCCATTGGGGCAATGTCCGTTGGCATTGCACGTGCTGCTCTTGAGGATGCTATCGAGTATGCTAAGCAGCGTCAGCAATTTGGAAGACCCATAAGCAAATTCCAAGCAATACAATGGATGATAACAGACATGGCTACTGAGATTGATGCAGCTCGTCTACTTGTGTATAGGGCAGCATATATGGAGGATCAAAACATTCGTTTTACTAAGGAGGCATCTATGGCGAAGCTTTTTGCATCAGAGATGGCTATGCGTGCTACTAGAAAGGCTATTCAAATCTTTGGGGGATATGGTTATACCACGGAATATCCTGTTGAAAGATACTTTAGAGATATCAAATTATGTGAAATAGGCGAGGGTACATCTGAAGTACAAAGACTTGTTATTTCTAGACAGCTGGGTTTATAATCTACTATATTTGAGAGGGAAAATTTATGACAAAAAATACATTAAAGAAGAAGGATCGATATGAGCTGATGTATAAGAATTTTAAATGGAATGTTCCAGAGTACTATAATTTTGGTTTTGATGTTGTTGATCAATGGGCAGAGGATAGAACAAAACTTGCTTTGATATCTATTGATAGATCTGGTAAACGAGATCGATATCATACTTTCTATGATCTTAAAATTCAATCAAATAAATTCGCAAATGTTCTTCAGAATATTGGTATCAAAAAGGGTGATAGAGCCCTTGTTATTTTACAGAGTATACCTGAGTGGTATTTTGCTCTTATTGGTATGTTTAAGCTCGGTGTAATTCCAATGCCAGGTACCGTTCTTTTAACTTCAAAAGATATTGAATACAGGATTAATCGTGCCGAGGCTTGTATGATTCTGACGGATATGGATCATGCGGAGAGTGTTGAACTTATAAAAGATAAATGCCCTTCATTGAAACATTTTATGCTCGTAGATGGAAAAAGGAAAGGTTGGCTTAGTTTTTATGAGGAAATGAACAAAGCATCGGCAGAGCTTAAACAGAGTGAAGTTGGTAAGACAAAATCATCTGATCCTATGCTTATTTATTTTACATCCGGTACAACTGGACATCCTAAGATGGTTTTGCACACGCATAGTTACCCTCTTGGTCATGAGGTAACTGCACGTTTTGCCCAAGATTTAACGAAATGTGATCTTCATTGGACTGTTTCTGAAACTGGATGGGCAAAAGCTGCATGGGGTAAACTTTTTGGTCAGATGATCGTAGGAGCTGCTATTATACAATGGGAAACACCTGGTCGTTTTGATCCAGATGGTCTTCTTCGTGCTATGGAGAAATATGGTGTAACAACATTTTGTGCACCACCAACGGTGTATCGTATGCTAATTCAACTTGATCTTTCGAAATATAAGCTAAAACTCCGTCATTGTATGAGTGCTGGAGAGCCCCTTAATCCTGAGGTTATCCGTGTTTGGAAGAAGGCTTTTGGTTTGGATATTTATGATTTTTATGGTCAGACCGAAACTGTATGTGTTCTTTCTAACTACCCCTTTATGCCTATAAAATATGGATCTGTTGGAAAACCAACACCTGGGCATGATGTAAGGATTGTTGATGATGATGGTAATGAGCTTGGACCTAATGAGGAGGGTAATATAGCTTTGTATATCGGCGATGAGAGACCCCCTGGTCTTTTTAAGGAATATTGGAAGGATGAAGAGGCTATGAAAAAGGCGTTTCGTGGTGATTACTATTACACTGGTGACCGTGGCTACAAGGATGAAGATGGTTATTTCTGGTTTGTAGGTCGTGATGATGATGTCATAAAGTCATCTGGGTATCGTATAGGTCCTTTTGAGGTTGAATCTGCTCTTATTGAGCATCCAGCTGTTGCTGAATGTGCTGTTGTTGGTGCTCCTGATCCAAAGGGTATACGTGGTATTGTTGTTAAAGCAGTTATTGTTCTTGCAAAGGGATACAAGCCATCAGAGGCTCTTACAAAGGAGTTGCAGGATCATGTTAAGAAAACAACTGCTCCATATAAATATCCAAGAATAATTGAGTATGTTGATGAACTTCCTAAAACAATCTCTGGTAAAATTCTTAGAAGAGAGTTACGTAAAGGTTAGTTCTTCTCTTCTGTTTTTTCTTTTGTTTGTTCGTTTTCAATATAATCTGTATCTTTCTCTGATTGGATTATTTTATTTTTTATTTCTTTTAGTTTTAGATACAGGTAATAGTCATCTGAGATTATGAATGATTGTTTGAGGTTTCCTTTTTTAAATTCGTTTTTAAATTCATTTTTTATTTCTTCTAAAAGTTTTTCCGTTGTTCTATCGATTACCACATCTACAAAGTCTTCTACATAAAAATTTGGTTTGTTTTCATATGTTTCACACCAGTCTAAAACTTCTTTTAGAATTTTGTCTTTCATTGATCCTCATCCACTCGCTTGATTTCCTGTAAGGGGTTTGGGTTTATAAATTTATTACTATTTTTCTTTTATATTTAGAGCTGAAATACATTTTTATAACTTACTGCGACATTTTTTTCTTAATTTAACCAGATTAATTTTTTTCTCCGATTTTTTGACAATTTGTTTTAAATTGTAACATTTTAAAAAGATTTTAGAGCATATTTATACAAAAAGGTTTATATATTATTCCAATTATAATAAGAGCGTGGTACAATGGTAACCATAAGCCATATAGTTAATAAACTAGTCGACGAAAAGATATATCTCCAAGAGGCAATATCAAAGGGCATAGCATCATATGGCTCAGTCGCAAAACAACTAAAACCAGAAATCGAAAGGGAACTAAAAAAAGAAGTGGCACACTACGCAATAGTAGCAGCACTACGCAGATACGCAGAAAAACTAAACTCAAGATTCAAAGAAATAAAATTCACAGTAAACAACTCAGAAGTATCACTAAAAACAAACATAATCGATATAAGCGTACAAAAAACACCATGTCTCTTTGACAAACTCAAAAAAATATATGACATAATCAACTTTGACAATGGTGACATACTCCACATTATTTATGGTAGAAACACTGTAAGCATAGTAACTAATGAAAGATACAAGGATCAAATATGTAGTTTTCTGCAATACGAAAAAATACTATGCATTGATGAAAACTTAGTAGCGCTTTCATTTGCAATAGACAAAGAGCTAGTGGAAACACCAGGTGTTCTGTTCCAAATTGTCAGAAATTTCGCCTGGGAAAACATAAACATAATAGAAATAATATCAATAGATCTCGAAATGACTTTTATAGTAGCTGAAAAAGACGCCATCATCGGGTATAAAGCATTAAAAAGACTAATAACAACATAAAAAAGAAAGAGGAATTTTTTACATCCTGAATACACCAGGTTTCCAATCAGGAATCGGAGCATTCAAAGAAGCTGAAATACCAAGGCCCAGAACCATCCGTGTGTCAATAGGATCAATAATTCCGTCATCCCAAATCCTAGCAGTACTATAATATGGATTACCCTCTTTTTCATATTTTTTGAGGATAGGTTCTGTGATAGCCTTTTCCTCTTCCTTAGTAAGTTCTTTTCCCTTCCGCCAAAGCTGATCACGTTTAACAGTTAAAAGCACGTTAGCTGCTTGTTCGCCACCCATAACAGAAATACGGGCATTAGGCCACATCCAAAGCTGACGAGGGCCATAAGCGCGACCACACATGCCATAATTACCAGCACCAAATGAACCAGCAATGATCACAGTAAACTTAGGAACATTAGCTGTTGCCACAGCGCTCACCATCTTCGCCCCATCCTTTGCTATCCCACCAGCTTCATATTTACGACCAACCATAAAACCAGTAATGTTCTGGAAGAAAACAAGCGGAATCTTACGCTGACAACATATCTCAATAAAATGAGCTCCTTTCAAAGCAGACTCAGAAAACAAAACACCATTATTCGCAAGAATACCAACAGGATAACCCATAATCCGGGCAAAACCACAAACAATAGTTTGGCCATAAAGCGCTTTAAACTCATGGAACTTGGAACCATCAACGATACGAGCGATTATCTCCCTTACTTCAAAAGGCTTACGTAAATCCTTTGGAATAATACCATATATCTCCTTTGGATCATATAACGGCTCCTCCGGTTTACGTATATCCAGATGAGTTTTTTCAGGTCTATTTAAATTTTCAACTATATTACGAACTATCTGAATCGCTTCATGATCATCATTAGCATAATGATCAGCAACACCACTTTCTCTACAGTGAACATCAGCACCACCGAGTTCCTCAGCAGTTACCTCCTCCCCAGTAGCAGCTTTAACCAACGGTGGTCCACCAAGAAAAATAGTACCAGTCCCCTTTACAATAACAGTCTCATCAGACATAGCAGGAACATAGGCGCCCCCTGCAGTACAACTACCCATAACAGCAGAAATCTGCGGGATACTCATAGCCGACATTACAGCTTGATTATAAAAAATACGACCAAAATGCTCGCGATCAGGAAAAACCTCATCCTGCATAGGAAGAAAAGCACCACCAGAATCAACAAGATAGACACATGGGAGATTATTCTCCATGGCTATCTCCTGAGCACGAAGGTGCTTCTTAACAGTCATAGGATAATAAGTACCACCCGTGACAGTTGCATCATTAGCAACAATCACAACCTCTCTACCATGAACAAGACCAATACCTGTTATAATACCTGCACAAGGAGCACGATTATCATACATATCCCAAGCGGCAAGAGGATTAAATTCCATAAAAGGAGTGTCAGGATCAAGTAATTCTTCAATCCTTTCTCGAGCAAGCATCTTATTACGCGATTTATGAATCTTTATCTTTTCATCTCCGCCGCCTTTCTGAACTAATGCTATTTTTTCCTTTAGATCGTTAACAAGCATCTCATAATGTTTATAATTCTCTTTAAACTCTTTACTTGAGGTGTCAATATTACTCTCTAAAACCTCCATAAAATAAAACCTCCTTAAACTCTTTCTAAATCAACTGTTATCTGACCAATCTCTATCTGGTCATTCTCTTTAAAATTAACTTTTTTGACCTTTCCATCAAAAGGAGCCCGGATCAAATATTCCATCTTCATAGCCTCAATAACCATCAAAACATCATCTTTTTTAACATTTTCACCATTTTTTACATTTACTTTAACTACTTTACCTGAAATTGGTGATTTCAAATCCCCTTCTTCTTTCTTTTTTGTTTTTTTGCGTCCAGTTAACTCAACAGGTCGTACCCTGAAAACATTTCCATCAACAAAAACAAATTTTTCTTTATTTCCCTCTGTTATTATTGCCTTAATTATCCTATCACCGATTTTGATTTTTAACTGTCCTGGTTTAATTTCCTCAGCTTCAACCTTGTATTCTGTGTTATCATATGTTACGAAATAATGATTGTCCCTTTGAACAACTGAGACATTATACACATTATTTTCATGTTCATAGTTAATAAACATCTTTTACACCCTTTCTCCTCCTACTCTCCATCTTCCTACATGCTTCCAGGGAGAATGCGGATCAGCTTCTTTGTATCTAACAACATCTTGAGTTTTTCTATGCATAGAGTCATAGACTGCTAAGGCGATTATTGCATCTATCGGTAAACCTTTTTTTGCAGCTGTTAAATCCTTGAAATAATTATCAACAAAATGTGTAGTGATATTTCCTTTTTTGAATTCTGGATGCTCAAGAACCTGTTTCAAAAAAGGAATATTTGTTGTAACTCCAAGTATAATGTAATGCTGAAGCGCCCATATCATCTTGTTGATACTTTCTTCACGGTTTTCTGCATATACAACAAGTTTTGAGAGCATTGGGTCATAGTAAGGTGTTATCTCCAGACCTGTGACAACGCCTGAGTCATCACGGATATTAGGACCAGTTGCTGGTTCTACTTTGTTTAATTTTCCTGTGCTTGGTAAAAAACCGTTTGCAGGATCCTCTGCATAAATACGGCACTCAAGTGCATGCCCCCTCTGAGATAAACCGCTTTGTTTTAAACTAAGTTTCATGCCGCTTGCGATACGTAGTTGCCATTTAACAAGGTCAATACCTGTTGTCATTTCAGTGATGGGATGTTCAACCTGCAAACGCGTGTTCATCTCCATAAAATAAAAATTCAGATCGCCATCAACCATGAACTCTACAGTACCGGCATTATAGTATCCTACTGCTTTAGCAGCTTTGACTGCTGCTTGGCCCATCTCCTCCCTCAATTTGGAATTCATAATGGGTGATGGTGTCTCTTCAATGATTTTTTGATGACGACGTTGGATACTACACTCCCGTTCGAATAAATGAATTATATGGCCATGTTCATCCCCAAGAATCTGGAATTCTATATGTCTTGGTTTATTAAGATACTTCTCAAGAAAAACAGTATCATCACCAAAAGAAGATTTTGATTCACGTTTAGCACTTTCAATTGATTCTTCAAGAGTATCCTTTGAATATACTATTCTCATTCCTTTACCGCCACCGCCTGCGGCGGCTTTAACCAGCAATGGGAAACCGATTTTTTTTCCCTCTTTCACTAGATATTTAATATCTTGTTCAGAACCATGATAACCAGGTATGATAGGGATTCCTGCTTTTTCCATTGTTTTTTTAGCAGCTATTTTATCTCCCATTAAACTAATTACTTCTGGAGAGGGACCAATAAATTTTATATTTTTGTCTTCACAAGATTTGGCAAAATCAGGGTTTTCAGCTAAAAAACCATACCCTGGATGAATTGCTTCTGCGTTAGTTTCCTCCGCTATTTTTATGATCTTAGGAATGTTGAGGTAACTCTGAATAGGGGTTGGATCACCTAGAGGTATTGCTTCATCTGCCAGATGAACATGTGGCGCTTCTTTATCAACATCAGAATAAATGGCGACTGTTTTAACACCAATTTCCTGGCAGGCTTTAATTATTCTGACTGCTATTTCTCCTCTGTTGGCCACTAATACTTTTTTAAACAAAAAATTACACACTCCAGTTAGATTTTCTTTTCTCAAGAAATGCGTTGATTCCTTCTTGTCCTTCTTTTGACACTCTAAGCTCTGATATTTTTTCAATGGTAAATTTTTTGTAATCCTCAATGCTCATTTTTTCATATTTATCTAGAAGTATTTTTACCTCTTTTATAGCATTTGGTCCTGAAGAAAACAGCAGATCAACATACTTTTTGATTGTATCATCGATTTCTTCTTTTGTTGTCACATAGTCAACAAGACCAGTTTCTTTTGCGCAGTCTGAATCAAAACGTTCTCCTGTTAAAAACAAACGCCGCATAGTAGATATATTCATACGACGTCCTACATATGTTGAAATAACGGCGGGTATAATACCAAGTTTTACCTCACTAAAAGCAAATTTGCATCCCTGAACTGCTACCACAATATCACATGCGGCAAAGAGACCAATTCCCCCACCAAAAGCATGACCATTCACGCGTGCTAAAACTGGTTTAGGACAGTTGTATATAGATTCGTATAAATCTGTTAATAACTGACTGTCCTCTATGTTTTCTTCTCTGGAGTAGTTTATCATTTTTTTCATCCAGTTAAGATCTGCACCTGCGCAGAAGGATTTGCCTTCCCCTGTTAAAATAATAATTCTGATGTTCTCATTTTTTGATAGATCTTTAAAACAACTTGTAAGTTCTCTCATAAGTTTTTCATTCATGGCGTTATGTACTTCTGGTCTGTTAAGGACAATCGTAGCTGTTTTTCCTTCTTCTTTTATTTTAATTGTTTCGTATTTCATCGAAACTCCCTTAACTCCCTTAATAAGAATAGGTTATATATTGTTGCTGGCGATGTTAGGTAAAATAAATAAATTTTTCTAAAGTTTATACAACAATCGTCGATACGCTTTGTATTAAAAAAACTGAGCAATTTTTATTAAAACTTGTTTCAACAGTGAAACTAACATATTTTCTCTTCGGATCTTGTTATGTGTACCGCAGCTAAAATTGATTTTTTGTGTTTTTTCTAGCCATACATTATCGTTGATTACAGAGATGTTTCTATAATGAACTCCTTCTTTACAATCATCAGTCTGAACATACAATGTGGGATATCTGCTGCAATTGAATGGAAGATCGTTTTCACTATAACGTTTTTCTTCTGCATCAAAAATTCGGGAAGAGTGAGTATGACCTGTTAATACCAGTTCAACGTTATATTCCTCGCATAGATTTACGAATTTTTCTCTATTCCTGGCGATAACACTTGTCATCTCACCTGAGTTATCTTTTGAATTAACAGCAGGATGATGCATAAAAATGATTTTATGCTTGTTTTTGCATTCCTTTAACTCGTTTTCTAACCATTTGATATCATCATCATAAATACCACTGCCTTTCACGCGTGTCCAATCCCTTGGATTTGATACATAGTTAAAACCAGAATTCATAAAAAATAGTGAAACATCACTATATGTTACTGTATATTTATCATTTGTATCTATATGGTTTTTATCAACATATTTATGATAGTTTTTTAGATTGTTCTCCCACATGTAATCATGATTTCCAGGGGTGGTATAAACAGGAATTGAATGTGTAGAATCTGCATATAACATGTTATCTTTTTTGTAGAAACAGCTAATGAAAGCTTGATAATTTAGTTCACCTGTTTTATCACCACCACCCCAATCACATAAGTCTCCAGTTATAACAATAAAAGCAGGTTTTGTTTTAAAGGAAGTAATATTTTCTATGACACATTTCAGTCTTTTTGTGGATGTTTCATTTTTATCAAATTTTTTGTTTAGGACATGCGTGTCGGTAATTTGAACAAAATAAAAGTCGTTTTCATAATTTTCATGATAGTAATAGTAGTTGGGTTTGTAATTTGTAATTTGTATGATTTCTGATGTAGCTGTGAATGGGATACTGGATGTGAGAAAAAGTAGTGTTATCATTACAGCGAACTCTATTTTTAATTTTTTCATT
>Ga0190360_1001943_pt1 | contig 10382 bp, 11 predicted proteins | sample 48721834_MG_FD_161271 | JGI IMG/M metagenome (GOLD analysis project Ga0190360, IMG submission 161271) | Hydrothermal vent microbial mat bacterial communities from Southern Trench, Guaymas Basin, Mexico - 4872-18-3-4_MG | ecosystem: Environmental > Aquatic > Marine > Hydrothermal vents >... | reverse complement strand
CTTATTCTACCTAATTCTATGCTATTAGAGAAACATCTTAACATTGCTGAGATTAATTTTTTACTGTTTACAGGCTCTCTCATTATTTTAGGCGTATTGGGTAGATATTTTGAAATGGAGGAGGAACTAAGAGAATTATTTAAAAATTTTAGAAAAATCTTAAAAGAGGTATATAAAAAATATTTAAATGAATTTTCGGTCAATACAACGGATTCTTCAGGGTTTTTATTCTACCTATTCGAAAAAAGAGATGATATTCTGAATAAGAAAGAAATATCAAGATTGGAAAAATTAGAAACTAGTTATAAATTAATAAAAACCACAGCAAAGTGTGGATGTCTCTACGCTGTCTTAGGAACTTTTTTTCTTTTCCTATCTCTTGAGGAAAATGTATCTAAATATGATTTTACAGTAGATTTGATTTTTTTACTAGGATTTATCTTTCTTGTGTTATATCACATTATAAAACTAACACGGATATATGAAAAAAAACATTTATAAACTCATCCCTTTATCACTAGAGGCTCTGGAGGTAAACTCTTATTCTACACTTCCTATTATCAGATCCTCCACAAATTTTAAGAAAACCTTTTATATTTTTCATTTTCTGTTCTTTCATGATTAGGGAAGCGAAGATAAGTGACACTGAAGAAATAGTGAGTTGTGTTCGCAATGTTATGAGAGAAGCGTGGGAAAGATATGAAAAAGGTTATTATCCCAGGAAAGCCATAGATTTCGATCTGAAGTACTTCAATAAAGAAAGAGTTGAAAAAATGATCAATTCAGAGAACACTTTTCTCTTTATAGCAGAAGAAGACAAGATAATAGGCGTTGTTCATGGAATTCTCTATGGCGAAAGTGGATTTGGGATGATCCACTGGCTCGGAGTGGAGTTTGAGTATCAGGAAAAAGGTATCGGGAAACAACTCTTGGAAAAAGTATTTGAGTACTGTAAAAAGAAGAAAATTCATAAAATATCTCTTTATACATTTCCTGTTTTGAGAAGCGCGATAAATCTTTATTTAAAAACAGGATTTGTTCCCGAGGCGTATTTGAAGAAACAGTGGTGGGGTGTGGATTTTATCTTTATGAGTAAATGGCTCTGAACCATAGTAACATTTTTATACTGATAAAATATTTTATGGGATATGATCGGTAAGTATAGATCATGGTACGAAACTAAGTTTGAGATACTGGGAGAGAAAGTTGCAAAACTTAGGATTACACCGAATCAGCTTACTTTAGTTTCTATCATCCCAGGAATTTTCTCATGCTACTTTTTTTCTGAAAGAAAAATCATTATTGGAGTAATATTTATGCTTTTAAGCTTTTTTATAGATGCTTTGGATGGAAGTCTGGCAAGAGCCACGGGCAAGATAACAAAAACAGGTAAAATTCTGGATCCTGTTGCTGATAGGTATATCGAGTTTTTGATAATATTTGGAGTTGCATTAGGGAAAATGGCAGAGTTCTGGATAGCATTTTACTGTCTTTTTGGGATGATTATGGCATCATATGCCAGAGCAAGAGCAGAGTCGGTAGAAAATATTGATCTAATGAGTGTAGGCATCATGGAGCGTCAGGAAAAGTTTTTACTGCTGCTTATTGGCATACTTCTTTTCAATTTCTATTCCAATTCCTTAAATTACGCTTTGTTTACAATAGGAACTCTTTCACATATAACTGTAGTGCAAAGAATTTTATATGTAAAAAAGAAGGTGAGAGAATGATCGCATGTGTAGGAAATCCTGTATACGATTATATAGAAACTCCTTATTCAAAGACAAAGAATAGGATACTCTCAGGATGTTCTACCAATGCATGTATAGTCATGGAAAAACTGAATATGGAAACGACCCTCGTAGGGAATATAGGCAGCGATTATCTGGATGATTTTAAAAAAAGCATGGATGCTCTTAATATAGAGTATTATATAAAAGAATGCAAAGTTTCGGGGGGCTTTTCCTTAAAATATTTTAATAATGGAGACAGGGAGTTAAAGATCCTGGGAATTGCAGATAAAATAGATAACTTTCCTCAAAAGATATTAAAATTCAAAGTTATTTTACTGGCACCTGTATTACAGGAAATAAATTTTGATCTCATAGAACTGAGAGAAAAATTCAATGGGACTCTTTTTCTTGATCCTCAGGGATTTTTGAGATACGTGGAACACGGCAAAGTTTCCAGGAAAAAAAATCCGAAAATTGAGGAAATAGTCGGGATGTGCGAGATTGTAAAACCAAATGAGTACGAAGCTGAAGTGATGACAGGATTTAACGCGAGAAAGGATTGTGAAAAAGCTCTGGAAACTCTCTATTCATGGGGATGTAAAATTGCTATCATAACTCTAGCAGAGAAAGGAAGTGTTATCTTTGACGGAGACGAGTTCATAAAGATACCAGCCTACAAAACAAAGGCCATAGACCCCACGGGCGCTGGCGACACCTACGCAGGAGGTTTTATTTTTGAATATCTTAATAAAAAAGATCTCTATGAAACAGGTCTCTTCGCATCGTGTACCGCATCAATAATGATAGAGAATATGGGAAAAATCCCTGTTACTGAAGAAGAAGTAAGAAAAAGAGTCAGGACATTGGAGTAGCGGGGAGTGGATTTGAACCACTGACCTGTGGGTTATGGGCCCACCGGGCACTCCTAGCTGCCCTACCCCGCTGTGTGTTATATTATAAATTGATAAGACAATTGTTTAAAAACCTTTCTATAATAATAAGATTAATATCAAAAAATGATTTATATGAACTTTTTAAAAAATTAAAAAAAGAAAAATTAATGATTTTTTGTTTTTATTTCCATTTCAAGGAGTTTTCCTTTTGCGTATTCTATTTCTGGTCCGAACATGATTATCACCTCATATTTTATAATATTTTACCTTTCTTTTCAGTTCTCCTATACCAATTCTTGTGATTTCTGTTTCCATACCAAACATATTTATCACCTACTTATTTTATGCATCGTCCCTTTATAAAGTTTACGGTCATGTACTTCAATATTATATTTCTATTTTTAAATTCTATCGTTTTAGTTTTGAAGTTTATCTGAGCCTATGCAGTGTACACATTCCTACATCCTATGAAGGAACAAAATAAGGTAAGGTGGTCTACTCTTTATAAAGCTTTCGGTTATCTTGATTTATTACACAATCTTGTCAAAAATAAAACTATGAAAAGAGATTGAAAGGTATCGTCTCTCGTTGAGAGCCGTGTTCTCCCATACTGATGAACGATGAAAATGTCGTCATACTGTATAGCTCAAAGAAAATAGAGAAATGGTAAGCTAATAAAGAAAAGAAAGGTAAATTATCCAATTAGATCCTCAAGTTTTTCTTGAGGATTTTTCCACTCTAGTTAGCTTATATCTTTTAATCCGTCCTTCTTTCTTATGTTCAACAGACCCTTTGCTGTGTATTCTCTTCCTTAACGCTCAAGAAAATCTTTAGGGCTGTTCCATTGAAAAGAAGGTCAATTATAGCTTCTCTTTCTATTTTTTCATTGTGCTTATTTACAAAGAATATATAAATGTTACTCAAGAGATTTTTCAAATTTTTTTAAAATTACAATTTTTTGTTTTATGAGATCTTATTCTTGGAACTCTCTATTCAGAAGAGATGTAATGATCTTTGCTTTTTTTGTTGCTGCATCTACCGCTTTTATTAACGTAGTTCTTACTCTGTTTTCTTCAAGTTCAAATACCCCTTCTATTGTTGTTCCTCCAGGTGTCACAACCTTATCTTTTAACTGCGAAGGATGAATACCTGTCTCAGATATAAGTTTTGAAGATCCTATTACTGTCTGGATCGCTGCTTTCAAAGAAAGTTCCCTTGGTAATCCGATCTTTAATCCCGCATACATGAGTGACTCTAATATAGTGAAGACAAAGGCAGGTCCGCTTCCACTTAAACCTGTCAGCCCATCCATATACTCCTCTTCTACCTTTTCATATTTTCCCATCTTTCCAAAAAGCTTTTCTATCTCTTTTTCTTCCTTATCATTAAGATCTTTTGTTGCATAGACAGTAAATCCTTCTTTTACAATCACACCAATGTTTGTCATTGCTCTTACTATCTTGGCTTTAGAAATTATCTTTTTCATGAGCATGATCTCTATCGCTGCTGCAAAAGAGATAATTATTTTATTTTCTGTATTTTGCTTTATCTCTCTCAATATTTTAGGTATTTTTTTAGGTTTGACACAGAGTATTATTATATCTGATTTCTCAGAAGCATACTTATTGTCTTTTGTAACTTCTATTCCCAACTCTTCTAAATGTTTAATTTTTTCTATTTTCCTCCTCGTTGCTATTACATCATGGTCTTTAAGGCATCTTGCTATCGCCTCTCCTATTGTCCCTGCACCTATAACAGCAATTTTCATGGTTGAGATATAGGAGAATAGTATTTAAAATTATCTCTCGAAAGTTTTAATAAGTTTGAAGTATTAAAAAAGGATAATGAAAGAAGAGCATACGCCGTATATAATTTTTTTACCGCCGAGACATGAAGATCAGATATTTCTTTTAACCTCAGTTTTCGGGTCTAAAATAAAATTGGAGATTCTCAGTGAGTTCTGTTTTAAAGAAGAGATATACCAGAAAGACATCATTGAAAAATTTCCATACTCCAACAAAACAATTATAACACACCTGAAAGACTTAGTAAAACTGGAGATTTTGAATGAAAAAATGGTGAAAAAGGATGGCAAATGGCTGAAAATTTTCAAAGTCAATATACAGATGAAATGGCTTGTTCTACTTCTAAGAAACCCTGAGACAATACCCAAGGAAGAGATGAAAAAAATAATCACAGGTTTCTTGAATGATTATATCAAAAGTGTTTTAAAGATATCGGAACATTATGGTATGGATAAAAAAGAAATTCAGAGTTTCCTGAGTGATATTTATGAAAACTCTAACTAAAAAGATCGCTTTAAAATCATGTTTCAATATTTTTAGAAATAAGAGCGGATATATTAAATTGATCGATCAAGCCTCAAAATCCACTTTATTTTTCAAAAAGGGAAAATTGAGCTTGGCATTTTACAGAGAGGCTGGCAGCTATGAATTCAAGATAGGCGATGAAGCTGTAGAAAATTTAGGGAAAGGAACATTTTTTGATGGCATTGCCTGTTTCACAGGTGAACCTTTCGTTTCTGAGATGGAGGAATATTTTCCAGAAGCATATACCGACACAGAAGATAAAATAAAATATCCAAAGGAGGAAGAAATAGATGAGATACTTAAGAATGTAGGAAAAAAGGAGAGTGTCAAAAAAGAATTGGTAAATTTCTTGGAGGATTTTGTTTCTGAACATTCAGATGAGTTAGAATATATAAACGAATCTGAAATAAAAAATAGATTAGATGAACATTTAAACTCTGCATTTCCAGACCTAAAAATAAATGATAGGATCTATGATATAATAAACGGGATCTTGGAAAATATTCCGAAAAGAGATATGAAAAAAGATTTCGAAGATGAACTTTCTTTAGCTATAAAAACAGAAAGTGATATAGATGGAAATATAAAAGAGGAAATGACCTCGATTGTAAGTGATGTGGCTTCAGACTATATTAAAGGTATAAGAGAGCCAATAGAAGCCAAAAAACAGATAAAAGAGAAGAGTATAGAGTACTTTTCAGAAGTTATCAGTGATCATTTGAAATATGCTGAGAAATTATCTCCATTTGAGAGGAGCATCCATTTGAAAGAGCTCATACTAAAAACTCCTATAGAAGATATGGATGTGAGAATAAAACAGCATCTGGAGATCCTGAAACAGATATTCATTAAAAAGCTTGATCTTATCAAAAGATGCCATCTCTGCGGAAAGCAGATAAAGGATGGTTTTCTGTGTAAAGATTGTAGAGAAGAGTATAGAGAATATAGATCAAGAAATCTGAAATTAAGAGGCATTATAGAAAAAATAGAACGTTTATATATAAGTGAAAAGATCGATGAGGAGGAGTATGAGTATCTCACTAACTCTGCAAAGGAAAAACTCATTCTTCTACAAAAATCAGGAAAGAAATTCACGAGTTTAAAAGAGCATGTGAACTTATGAGGAGAGAATTCTATGATCTTCTTGCAGAGGTCTATGAGGAAAAGTACTCCGATACTTTGAATAGGAAGATGAGAGATGAGGAGAAAAAACTGCTTCTTAGATATTTAAAACATGGAAATGTTCTGGATATAGGATGCGGACTTGGATATCACTCAAAATTTTTGAAAAAAAATAATTTTAATGTATACAGCTTGGATATATCAAAAAATATGATTCTTATGGGCAACGTACAAAATGGCATCGTTGCTGAAGCTACAAAACTTCCTTTCAAATCGAGTTTTTTTGATAATATTATCTCAATTTTCGGAGCTTTGAATCATGCAAATATTGTATTATTCTCAAAGGAGCTTGAAAGAGTTTTAAAAGATGATGGAAGGTTTTTGATCACGGTAGCTAATGCTCTATGCTTTAAAAACATTTTAAGACTCAGAGTAAAGAAAAAAGGGAAAATAAAGATCAGAATTAAAGGCAAAACTTACTCTACCAATCTCAGATATTATACTCCAAATGATTTAAAAGAAGTTTTTAGAAACTTCGATATAAAAATAGGCAGTTTATATCCCAAATCTATATTCCTGCCGTTTTTGCGGAATTTTGGATATTATTTAATTCTGTATGGGAAAAAAATTTAATCTTTTAAAAGAAAATCTTCTATGATATCTTTCGCTTTTTCTCTTCTCTTTTGATGCTCTTTCAAGAAGTTTGTTATTTTTTCAGTTAGATAAGCCTTGCATTCTCCGCACATCACGTTTCCATTAAGACAGTCTTTTTTTCTTTTTTCTATTTTCGAATCATCTTCTTCAAAAAGATAATAGAGATACTGGAACACGGAACATACTTCAGGGTTTCCACCGTACTCTTTTTGTTCTTTTAAACTCATTTTTCCGCCAGTAAAAGCATTTTTTATCTTTCTTTTGATATCTTCTTCTGTATCAACAGTGAATATAGCACTATCAGGACTTGAAGCAGACATTTTTCCGCTCGCTCCCTGCAAAGATGGAAGAAGTTTACAATGAATCGCTGTAGGTTTGTAATACCCTATCTTTTCAGCCACATCTCTTGTTATTCTCCAGTATGGATCCTGATCAATGGCTGCAGGTATAAGCACTGGCATCTTTTCATTTTCAAGAATTGATGGCAAAAAGCACGGAGCGGCTTGAAATGAAGGATAGAATATCATTCCTATATTTGTCGAATTTTCAAATCCGAATACAGCTTTTGCCGTTGAGAATGTAACTCTTTTTGCTACTTTTATAGCTATATTGTACAAAGTTTTTGCATAGTCTATATCTGAAAAAATAAATGTTTTCTCAGGATCAAATCCCAGAGCTATCACATCTAACGCATTTTCATAAGCAAATTCATGTGCTTTTTCTATTGTCATCTCTCTCTCATGAAGAAATTTTTCATCGTCTGTCATCTGAAAATATAGATTGGCTCTTGTTTTATCCTGTAAATATTTTGTGAATATCCATGGCATTATATGTCCTAAATGGGTATGCCCCGAAGGGCCTCTTCCCGTATATAAAGCATATTTCTGATTTTTTTCAATTCTGTCGAGGATTATATCAAAATTTCTGTGAGAAAAGAATATTTTCCTCCTCAAAAATAAATGCAGTTCTCCGAAGTCTTTTTCTATCCTTTTGAGCATTTTTTCGTCTATATGACTTGTACCGAACTCTTCTATAAGCTTCTGATAATCCACAATACCTTCTACTTCCCATGGTGTCACTTTAAAATCCATTAAAATACCTCCTAAGAATAGCTATATTTTTCTCTTTTTTTATGCGCAAGTGTTCCATCCCAAGAAGATCACCTAAAGAAAAAGAAATCTCATTATATAAAAAGGTTTTGGTTTGCTTATACAAAATATTATTACGAAACCTTTTTAAATTTCCTTTAATTAGAGAATGTTAAGCTCCGGTAGTGTAGACAGGTCAATCATTCCGGCCTTTCGAGCCGGTGACTCGGGTTCAAATCCCGGCCGGAGCATGTTTTTACATGCAAACCTTTTTAAAGGCTACATGTATATTTTTATGTATGAAGTCAGAAAAGAGACGAGAGCTTATGGAGAGGACGATATATGTCTATCTTCCAGATGTGAAAAAGAAAGAGCAATGGCAAAAATTGGCTAAAAATCGGGGTCTTTCTGTATCAAAATGGGTCATCAACTGCATTGATGAGCTGCTTCTTGAGAGAGATAACAAAACAAGATCAAGAGAAGAGGTAGAAAAAGAGCTTTTCACGCTAAGAGAGGAAATCAAAAGCTTGAGAGAAAAAATTAATCAGCTTTCTATACTAAAAGATAGATATGAGGAAGAATTGAGGAGATACAGAAATAAAGATTTTCTCGATACCGATTTTGAAGGTAAGAGAAAGTTCAATAAGGATCTTGTTGATCTTTTGAGAAGATCAAAGGGACACGATAATATACCAAAGCCTGTTCCAGATACAGAGATCTTTTCTCTATTAGGCCTTGACTTCAATGATATTGAATCCATAAAAGCGATATCAAAACAATTGGAAATACTTGAATCCTATGGGATTATTAAGTCCACACCAAAGGGGTGGCGTTGGATTGATTAGATCCAAAGTATTGTACCAGACACAGATATCAAAAGATGAGCTGATAAGATTATTTTTGGATGACATAGAGACCAGAGGAGTTACAATCAAAACAGTCAAGAACTATGGATCCTGCCTGAAAATATTTTTCAATAATATACAAAAACACCCCTTTGAGATCACCATTTCTGATTTTATTGCATTCCTAAAATTATGCAAGAAGAGAAACTATACTGAAAGCACGATCAACAATTACTTCTCAGCATTCTATTCATTTTTTGACTATCTTGAGTTTGAAGAATACATTGATAAAAGTATCGTACCAAAATTTAGAAAAAGATATCTGAAGAATTTAAGGAGAAGATACAGAAGTGATGATTCCATGAGAAAACTGATATCTGTCGAAGAGATGAGCCGGTACGTTAATTCAATAATAGATCCTAGAGATAAAGCAGTCGTTGTTCTCTTGGCAAAGACAGGAATACGGAGAGGAGAGTTGATCAATATCGATGTAGGCGATATCAACTGGGTAAAACATTCCATCGAACTCAAGCCTAAAGCAAAGCGAACAAATAGGATCGTATTTTTTGATGATGAGTGTGCAAGAGTATTGAAAAGATGGCTTAATGTGAGAGACAGCTACAACAAGAAGAATATCAAAGCTTTATTCATTAACGAGAGGGGCCAGAGGCTCCAAGGCAACGGTATCTTAAATCTTGTGACTAAATATGCAGAAAGGTTGGGTCTTCATGATCCAGAAAGTGAAAGAATAGAGGATCACTTCACTCCCCACTGTTTCAGGCACTGGTTTACTACACATTTAATGAGAAACGGCATGCCGAGAGAGTACGTGAAAGAGTTACGGGGAGACTCTAGAGGAGAGGCCATCGATATCTATCATCATATTGATAAAAAAGATTTACGAGAACGTTATCTTGCGTGTATTCCGAAGCTGGGGATATAACTTTTCAGGATTATATATGAATTCTTATAATGCATTGTAATCGCCTACCTATATAGGTAGAGTGCATTGTAACTATTTTATAAAAAAATTATTTATAGGTCGATGGAGAGAATAGATTTATGAACAAATCGAGATTAATCCTAAAAAATACTTCCTGGAGAGACTGTATCATAATATCTCCACATAAAAAGATCATAAGACTAGATTTATGGGAGGAGTACATCGGTACTCTCAGAGATGTTAAGACCTGTGAGGGAATGACTTTTTTAGAGTTTGACGAATGTTACATTACCTTCTATGAAAAGTTAGATATGGAGAAGTATATTGGAAAGAGGATTGGGATCCTGAGAACAGATTTAGATAGCCCTTATCTTCTTAGAGTTGTCGATAAGAAAAAGGATCTCAACCATTCAACAAAAAAACTTCATTCTAAAGGTGAGATTCGTGGCATGGATAACAATTAATTTTAGGGTAACTCCAGAAGAATATGGATGGTTTCGAAAAAGAAAGGGTAATGATCCGTGGCGAACTCTCTTTTTATCGTTGCTTGAAGAAGTTGAGGAAATTGAGAAAGGAGGTGCTGGGATCTATAAAGAGAAATATGATAAGACTGTAGAACTTCTCAAAGGTTATTTTAGTTCTTTTTACATTGAAGGGGATCCTGAGAAAACTCTTGAAAATTTTTACAATGCACTCAAAAAATCCATGGAAGAATACAAAGGATTTTCCAAAAAGATCTGTGAAGATTGTGGAGGTACTTTCTTTGTACGTGAT